>OGHK01002876.1_pt1 | contig 11106 bp, 7 predicted proteins | sample 1571411 | NCBI WGS metagenome assembly OGHK01 (sample SAMEA2582043, study PRJEB24529) | metagenome | biome: Human gut stool | place: China | collected 2011 | reverse complement strand
AGGGCGACCCTAAACGTATTCAACATTTTCTCAAAGTACATAGCTTTGCAAAATTCATAGCAGAACAAGAAAACTTACCCTCAGATAAATTATATATTTTAGAAATCGCTGGCTTGATGCATGATATTGGCATAAAAATTGCTGAGCAAAAATACAACAGTAGCAATGGCAAATATCAAGAATTAGAAGGCCCTGCACCTGCTAGAGAAATACTTGAAAAACTCCAAGTAGATACTGCTGTAATAGATAGAGTATGTTTCTTGATTGCTCATCATCATACTTACAATAATATTGACGATTTAGATTACCAAATCCTAATAGAAGCAGATTTCTTAGTAAATCTTTATGAAGATAATTGCCCAAAACAAGCTATAGAAAATGCATTAAACAGAATTTTTAAAACTAAAACAGGCATTAATTTATGTAAAACTATTTATGGTATTTAATCATATTCAACTAATAGAAAGGAATTTTTTATGTCCCAAAACCTTGATATTGAATTAAAACCAGTAATTCCCAAAGAATATCCTACATTTATCAAAAATTTACAAGAGGCTTTTTCTCCTGCAATTATTGAAAAATTTGGCACAAATGAATATCTTCCATCTAAAAATGATATATTATCCTCACTTACTGCTAAAAATGCAGAAGTTTTCCACATTTCTTTCTGCTTTTTTACACATTTCAGGATTTGACTTCTTAATTCTTCAATTCCAGCTCCGGATTTTGCTGAAACACGTACAATGTCCACCTTATATTCCAGCTTATCTTCTGCCTGATCATTTCTCTGACCTACTGTAAACATCTGTTGCATTTCTTCACAGATCTGCTGTTCTACCATCTTCAGCCATTCCTCATCCACAAGGTCACATTTATTCAAAACAACAAGGATATTCTCAACACCCAAAAGGCGTAAAATTGCCAGATGTTCTCTTGTCTGTGGCATAATCCCCTCATCTGCAGCAATTACAAGAAGAACAAGGTCCATTCCTACCACACCTGCAGTCATATTAGAGATAAATTTCTCATGCCCGGGAACATCAATGATTCCGACACGCTCTCCGTCTGTCAGATCCATCCATGTAAACCCTAGATCAATTGTGATTCCACGTGCTTTCTCTTCTTTCAGACGGTCTGTATCTCTTCCCGTTAATTTCTTGATCAGTGTTGTCTTTCCGTGATCGATATGTCCGGCTGTTCCGATGATCACATGTCTTTCCATCTAATGCAGTCCCTTTCTTAATACTGTTTTCTTTCTCAGTTCTGTTTTCTTTCCATAACATGTCTGATCTGTGTCGCCAGATATTCGATTCCTTCTTCCGGGAAAGTTCTCATATCCAGAAGGAAACGCCCTTCCTTTATTCTTCCGATTACCGGAATTGAGAGATTTCTCATCCTGCTTTCTAATTCTTCAACGGTAATCTCGTTTGCTTCCAATGTTACTCCATAACTTGAAATCTCTGTTTCGGGAAGTGCTCCGCCGCCTGCCTTAGAAATACATTTTTCCACTTGAATCTGAACCAACGCTCCCTCTTGACTCCATCTATCAGCACAGACTCTTGCCTTCTCTTTTATTTCCTCCGCAGGTCTTGTCAGCATTCTCAAGGTCGGAATCTTTTGAACCGCTTCTTTCTGATCCAGATAACATTTCAATACTTCTTCTATCGCTGTCAATGTAAATTTATCTGCTCGAAGAGCCCGAAGCAACGGATGGTTACGCATCTGATCAATATATCTTTTCTTTCCGACAAGGACTCCGGCCTGTGCTCCACCAAATAGTTTATCCCCACTAAAACAAACAACATCTGCACCGGCCTTTACTTCTTCCTGTACGGTTGGTTCTTTGGATAAACCATATTCCTCCAGATTTATAAGTACGCCACTGCCTAGATCTTCAATCACAGGAATTCTGCTTCGTTCTGTATGATTCTCGAAGATTTCAGGTGACAATTCCTGCGTGCACTCTATCAGGCCATTACTTAATTCATACAATTCTTCTGCACTTACCGATTCTGTAAACCCGACAATCCTGTAATTACTTGTGTGGACTTTCAAAAATGCTTTCGTCTTTTCACTGACTGCTGCTTTATAATCTTCTATCCTTGTACGATTGGTTGTCCCGACTTCTTTCAAAATAGCACCGCTTAATTCAAGAACTTCCGGAATACGGAATTTCCCTCCGATTTCAACAAGTTCTCCTCTGGAGACGATCACTTCTCCGCCTTTTGTCAATGCACTCAAGGCAAGAAGTACAGCTCCGGCATTGTTATTCACAACAATTGCCGCTTCTGCTCCTGTGATCTGACAAAGCAATTCTTCTGCATATCCGGTCCTGTTTCCACGTTTTCCAGTCTGTAGATCATATTCCAGACTGGAATAATTCTCTGCAACTGATTTCAGTTTTTCCGCAATCTCATGACTAAGCGGTGCACGTCCAAGCCCGGTATGAAGGATTACTCCTGTTCCGTTATAAACCGGTTGAATCTCCTTTTTCTGTTCTTGTTCCAGAAGATGGTTCACTTCTGATTTCCTTGAACTTGATTCTATCTCATACAGAAATTTCCGAATCATTTCTTTTGCTTCCTGCTCACTGATTCCCTTTTTGATTTCTTGTGAGATTTCATTTCTCAGATTCTCCACAGAATCTCTGACTGCTCCGAGAACACGCTCATATCCTTCTTTCTCTGCCAGTCTCTGAACATTTTCTTTCTTCATCAAGTCATCTACTCGCGGAAGCAGGCGAAAGATCTGATTCTTTTCTTTCTGTAAATTTTCTCTTTTCTTATTCTGATCTGACTTTTCCAACTACTGCTGCTCCTTATTTTCTCTTTCTACAGCGAAATGCCGCAAGAAACCGTTACCGTTCACAGCACACTGTGAACAGTAACAAGAAATCTCTTACAGCATTTCCATTTTTCCTTTTTTTAGTTGGATGAGCTTTCCCTGCCTCTCTTTGACGCAGCCTACAACTGAAACTTTCGTTTCCATTCCCACTGCCTCAAAGTCTGCCAACAGACAATCTAATTCTTCTCCTGGGACACTGACAAGAAGTCCTCCTGAAGTCTGCGGATCACTGATCAGATCTAAATAGACCTCTTCTACATCTCCTGTATCCAAGCCTTCTGCTGCAAACTCCCGGTTCTTATATGCTCCTGCCGGAACGAGCCCCATTCTTGCATATGCAATCGCTTCTGTCATATATTCAATTTGCTCCGGATATAATTCCAAAGTCATTTCACTTGCCTCGGCCATCTCTGTACAATGTCCCAGCAATCCAAATCCCGTCACATCTGTACATGCGTGGATCGTGTGTTTCTCAATTGCTCTTTTCGCTTTCTGATTCAATGAAGCCATCACTTTCGCAGCTTCATCTGCGGCTGCTTCAGAAGCCATCTGTGCTTTCACTGTTGTATTCACAATACCACTTCCAAGCTGTTTGGTCAGAACCAGCACATCTCCCGGCTGACACCCGTAATTCTTATAAATCTTATCCGGGTGAACGAAGCCTGTTACCGAGAGTCCGTATTTCGGTTCATCATCCTGCACCGAATGACCTCCGACTAGAACGGCTCCTGCTTCTAACACCTTGTCTGCTCCGCCTCGCAAGATCTCACCTAAGATCTCCGGATCCAGACAATTTGGAAAACATACAATATTCAATGCAACCTTCGGCTCTCCTCCCATTGCATATACATCGCTTAAGGAGTTCGCCGCTGCAATCTGTCCGAACAGATACGGATCATCCACAACCGGTGTGAAGAAATCCAGTGTCTGTATCATGGCAGTCTCATCCGATATTTTATAAATTGCGGCATCATCTGATGTCTCAACACCGACAAGCAGACGCTCATCGGAAAATTTAGGCAGCTTACCCAGAACCTGGGCAAGGGTCTCAGGACCGATTTTGGCCGCTCAACCAGCTGTCTTTGTCATCTGTGTCAGATGAATCTCTTTGAGTCCCTTACTCATTTCGCTCACTTCCTTTCGATTACTTTTTCAAAACAATTCCCTCGATATACGAAAAAGCTGTTGCAGCAGCTTTCCCATCACATTTTCAAATTACTGTAACTGTTCCTATGTTTCTAACAAGGTTTCACAATCTTACCTGCATGATTCATAGACTCGACAATGTCATACATATTTGTAACTGTTCCTACTGCAAGCTTGTCTTTCAGTCCATAATAATCCAGACATGTCCCACAAGTCACGATTTCAACGCCCTGGCTTTCAAGATTCTTCAGATCCTCCAGAGAGTCAGATCCTTCACATGTGATCTTAGCGCCACCGTTGTAGAAGATCATCTTCTTTGGAAGCTCATCAAGCTGTGTGATTGCAAAGATGCAACCTTTGATCAGCACTTTTCCGAGCTCATCATTTCCACTTCCCATCTTGTCAGAAGAAATCACAACTACTGTATCCCCTGTTGGAACACAATCGCAAACCGCACCCGCCGGTGCAGTCTGAGTTCCCTCTCCTGCAAGTGCCTGAATTGTCACTTTATATTCATTCTCTCCAAGCTTCTCCTGTGTTACTGTTGCGCCTGTACTCTGTGCCATCTTTGTCACATTAGCCACTGCTGTCTCATTATCAACGAGAACTTCTATTGTCTCCGGAGCTGTCAAAGCATCTAATGCTTTCTTTGTCTTAATTACCGGAAGTGGACATTTGTCTCCCATAGCATTTACTGTCACCATTTTTATCGCTCTCCTTTACTTATTCGTTCAGGCATTTTGCCTCAGGCTTCTGTTTTTCAGTATAACATTTTTCCTATGTTGAATCAAACCATTCTATAGGAATTCTCTATAAATTTCCTTCTTTCTGATTCACATTTTTACGCAAAGCTTCTCCCAGTTCCGTAATACACAGTAATGTGATTACAAGCACGATTCCCGGAATCAGAATGATCCACCAGGAGTTTGTCATCAATGCCTTTTCAGAAAGTGAGAGCATGCTCCCCCAGGAAATGATTTCCATCGGAAGACCAATCCCAAGAAAGCTCAATGTTGACTCTGCTATGATTGCACTTCTGATGTTCATCACGACCATAAACATAATTGACGAAACAAAATTCGGCAGCAAATGCACATGTAAAATATGCCAGAAACTCCCACCCATACATTTTGCAGCAATCAGATATTCACTCTCACGGAGCTGTCGCACCTCGGTGCGTACCATTTTTGCGATATTCATCCAACTGGTAAGACCAATTACTATGGTGATTGCAACAACCGAGTTCTTTCCTTCCAGTGCCTGAAGAAAGATAATTAACAGAATGGAAGGGATACTCAATAAAATTTCTGTAAAACGCATCATCAGTTCATCAATCCACTCCGGTGCGATTCCACTGAAGGATCCGTAGATCACCGCAATTGTAGTCGATAACACGGTTGATATCAAACCGATAAACAGCGAGATTCTACCACCATATAAAATCATTGAGAAAATATCTCTTCCCATCGTATCCGTTCCAAAAAAGAACTCTTTATTCGGTGAAATGTTACAGTTCTCCAGATCCATGTATGTAGGGTCTTTCGTCATAAAGAAACGACAGAAAACACAGGCAAATACGATGACTGCAAGAATACTTCCGGCAATTACAAAAGACTTGTTTTTTCCAAAATCATTCATTTTGAATGTCCTTATTCTATTTTCGGATGAACTATTATTCTTCTCAGCTTTTCTCATCTTCTCCACCTTATATTTGACTTGCCTTTCCTGTCATTTTAATTTCTTTCATTCTTGGATCGATCCATTCACTGACAGACTGTCCGATCACATTTCCTGCAATAACAAAAATACCGGTAAATACGCAAAGCACCATCAGCATATTATAGTCATGATATTTTGCACTTTCAAAAGAAAGCGTTCCGATTCCCGGATAGGAAAATACCATTTCCACGATATACGTCCCTTCGATCACATGCTGAAGTGAAATTGCCATCAGACTGATGAACGATGGCATAATATTTTTCACACAGTGAAAGAACAATACTCTTTTTCGTGACATTCCTTTTGCCTTTGCCAGTAAAACATAGTCTTTTCTAGTTTCTTCCAACAATCGGTTACGGATCAGATACGCATAATACCAAAGGTGGCTCAGCACAACAACTGTCAGCGGAAGAATCAGATGCGTCAATCTGCTCAACGGATTTGCCGATTGGCCAAGATCATATGCCCCACTTCCCGGAAGGAGCTTTAGATTCACACTAAAAATCAAAATCAATATAAGTGACAACCAGAATTCCGGAATACAGCTTGTGATTGTTCCCACCTTACGCAAAATCCGGTCTGGAAGCTGATTTTCATAATACACACAGAAAATTCCAAGCAAAAGTGCCAGTCCAAATGTCAGGATAAAACCAATTCCGCCAAGCAATAATGTATTGACTAAACGTCCCTCGATCACCGTAAGAACATCTTGCTTATATTTATACGAGATTCCAAACTCCCCCTGAAAAGCATTTCCAAGCCATTTCACATACTGAACAGGGATGGGTTCGTTTAATCCAAGTCGTTCCATTGCATGCTCATGTTCTTCCACCGACATTCTCTCCGCACGTTCTCCATAATAAGAAACCAGAGGATCCCCGGGTGCCAGCCGCGACATTACAAACACAAGAAGTGAGAGTACAAAAACAGATAGCAAGATCAGTCCGATTTTTCTAAGCCATTGTTTCTTCATCACTCTGCTCCTCTCCTAAAATCTCCGGAATCGGAATCGCCTCCAGAAGTTTCTTCGTATATAAATGCTGCGGATGTTCAAACACCTGCTCGGTTTCTCCTATCTCCACAAGTTTTCCATCCTTCATCACTCCGACACGGTCGCACAACAAACGCACCATTGAAAGATCATGAGCAATAAAAAGGATCGCACAGTCATGTTCTCTTTGTAAATGCCGAAACAACTTCACCATCTGTGCCTGCGTTGTCACATCAAGTGAAGCGATCGGTTCATCTGCGATCAAGAGCTTCGGCTTCATTGCAAATGCTCTTGCGATTGCAACTCTCTGTCTTTGTCCGCCTGACAACTCCGGTGGCCACACGTGAAGCTGTTCTTCCTGCAATTCCACTTCTTCCATCATTTCACATAAAAAATCATGTTGTTCTTTCTTGTCAGAAAATACTTTATGTATTTCCAATGGCTCTGCAAGGATCTTCTCAACCTTCATTTTCTGGTTTAAGGAAGATGTTGAATCCTGAAAGATCATCTGCCGCTCTTTTTGCAGTCTTCTTGCATTTTTCTTTTTTGCTTTTTTATCAAGAAGATTTATGCCATCATAAGAAAATGTTTCTGCTTCCGGATTTAGAATTCCCATCAGACATTTTCCAACCGTTGACTTTCCAGATCCTGACTCACCTACCAGTCCAAAAATCTCGTCTCTTCTTATCTCAAAGGACACATCTTTCACCGCTTGAAACACCCTTTTTCTATCTAAAGGATAGGAATAAGACAAATGTGAGATTTCTACCAGTTTTTCATGCAATTCTGATTCACTTATTAATTTTGATTCATTTCTATGCATATAATAAGGATGATCATGAAGCAATTTCTTTGTATAAGAATGTTTTGGAGCTGTGAAAAGCTGTTTTGCTTCTTCCAATTCCACGATATTTCCATCCTGCATTACAGCAACCCGGTCTGCGATCTGAGCAACAACTCCGAGATCATGTGTGATAAACAGAATGCTTAAATTCAATTCTTTCTGTAATTTTTTCAACAGTTTCAGAATCTCTGCCTGAATTGTCACATCCAAAGCTGTCGTCGGTTCATCCGCAATTAAAAGCTTTGGATTTGAGGCAAGTGCTATTGCAAGCACACATCTCTGACGCATTCCACCTGAAAAATGATACGGATATAGATCATAACGCTGCTCTGCGTCTTTGATCCCAACGAGCTTCATCAGTTCGATTGCCCGCTCTTTTGCTGATTTCTTCTTATTTTTCTCGAAATCTTTCTCTCTTTTCTTCTGATTTAAAGCTTTTTCATGCAACAAAATAGCCTCTTCCATCTGACTTCCAACTGTCATCGTCGGGTTTAACGTACTCTGTGGATCCTGAAAGACCATCGCGATTCCCTGTCCTCGGATCTGCTGCATCTCTTTTTCATTATATCCGATCAGGTTCTGATCTTTATATTGAATGGCTTCACCTGTCACAGATGCACTCTTTGGCAGTAATTTCAAAATTGATCGGCACAGTACAGTCTTTCCACATCCTGACTCTCCAACAAGAGCAAGGACCTCCCCTTGTCTTAACGACAAAGAGACGTCCTTTACTACTTGTTTCTTTCCATCTGAAGTTTGAAATTCAACTGACAAATGCTTCACTGCCAGTATTTCTTCTATTTTCATTCGATTGTCCAATCCTCTACATTCCAGAAAATTCCAACACCATGATGGCCAAGAACTGTATCCTTTGTAATTCCCTGGATTTTCTTATTCGTCACATAATCTACATCGCAATAACAGAAGAATGTATATGCCGGATCTTCTGCAAGTGCAACCTGGAACTTCGCATATGCTTCTTTTCGCTCATTCTCATCACTTGTCTGTCTTGCCTGTGTCAGGTAAGTGTCTACCTGTTCATTGGAATATCCACTGTAATTACTTCCTTTATCTGTACCAAACACTTTATATGTATGGTCATCAGCATCAAACGGGCTTCCCCATCCGATCAAAAATGCTTCCTGATTTGCCCAGTCGATTTCTGACTGAACCTGTGCTTTTGCATCAACTCCAACTTCTTTCAGCTGCTGACATGCGATAGCCGCAAGATCTGCGCGCACCTGATCACCTTCCATCACATTGATTGTAAAAGAAAGCTTCTCTCCGTTTCTCTCATAGATTCCGTCATCTCCCAATGTCCAGCCAGCCGCTTCTAACACTTCTTTTGCTTTTGCCGGATCATAAGAGTATTTCTCTACATCTTCATTATTATATTTATTTCTCTGAAGCGGACCATAAGCTACAACACCTTCTCCCAGAAGAACACTGTCCACCATCTTCTGACGATCAATCGCATAACTGATTGCCGGAATCGCATCTTTGTTTCTCTGCCAGAATTCATTATTAAAGTTATAAAGGATGCCTCTGTAATCCGCTGTCTTCATATCATATACTGTAAAAGCATCATCATCCACAAAATTCTGTGCATCCTTCGGTGTTACCTGTGCCAGGTTGATCTCGCCGGATTTCAGCTGAAGTGCTTTTGCATTATCATCCGGTACAATCTTAAACACAATTGTATCGATTTTCGGAACTCCTTTATAATAATCCTCATTCTTTACAAGTGTAATACTCTGTCCTTCATCCCACTCCTGAATCTTATACGGACCCGTTCCGATTGGATTATGGAAATATTCATCTGTCTGCATATCCTTGCCTTCCAGTAAGTGTTTCGGAAGGATACCAATTGTCATATAGTCGAGAAATGCCACATTCTTATCCTGAAGTGTAAAAGAGATCGTCTTATCATCGATCACATTGATTGCTGTAACATCCTCGTAATTAGAAGCAATCTCTGATTCATTGTCCGGATCCATGATTGCTTTGATCGTAAACTCAACATCCTCTGCTGTAAATTTCTCTCCATCTTGCCAATTTACATCATCCCTAAGATGGAATGTATAAGTATTTGTCGCGTCATCCAACTCCCAGGATTCTGCCAGTCCCGGTACTACCTCATTATTCTCATCATGTGCTGTCAGACCATCAAACAGAAGCAAATTAATCTCTCCATGCTCATCAATAGCCGGATTGATCCTTGTGTAATCATTACTTCCATAGATTAGTGTAGACCCGCTTTGTGTAGTCTTATTATTTGCATTGTCTGATTTGCTTCCACAGCCTGTAAGTACACCACCTGCCAACATGCATACAGCTAATGTTGTTGCAAGCACTCGTGATAATTTTCTTCGTTTCATCGTTTTCTCCTCACGCTGTCTATTTTCTTTCAATGCAATTTATTGTATAAGAAATAGAATAAATCCACAAGCCAGGTAGGGGGATATAGAATCTCTTAATCACTCAAAAAGAGAGGACTTCGTCAAAAAAGTCCTCTCATCTCTCACGAATCTTTCCGTGTTACTGTTTTCTGAATTTCACCATTCCTGATTTCTGTTCCACTTCTTGATTCTTTTTTATTATCTTTTTCTTTTTTTCAGTACAACAACAATTGCTGCCATTGAAAGAATAACACCTGCTGCCGCCGGAATGATCGGTGTAACATCACCTGTCTTAGTTGCTTTTCCGTTTGTTCCGCTCACTGTGTTTCCGCCATTCTGCTTACCTGCTGTTGTCGCCTGATGTTTGCCATCAGAACCTGATCCATTATTCTTGTCAGATCCTGTAGCACCGTCTCCGTTTCCACTTCCCGGTTTTGATGGGTTCGACGGTTTTGATGGGTCGGATGGTTTTGATGCATTATCTTTCTCATCATTCAAAGCTTTCATTGCGTTCTGCAGATCAAGAACTGCTGCGTCAACGATTGGCTGTTCGTAAACTGAAAGTTCTTCGTTTGCCATAACTGCTTCTGCTTTAGCAAAAGCTGCATTGAACAGTGCAACATTTTCTGCGCTATATCCTGTCAGATCCATTGCTTTTGCTTTTCCAATGATTTCCTCCAGTACAGACTTATCTGCTTTGTAGCGAAGTCCTGTCATTGCTGTTGTAAGAACTGCTTTTGCCTTGTCTACATCTTCCTGTGTTGCGGACTCATCTGCAAGTACTTTCTTTGCTGCTTCAAGTGCTACTTCGAATGTATTCCATCCTGCGCTGAGATAGTTCTCTTTCTTGTAATCAGCTGTGGAGTCTACCAGTTTCTGAAGAGATGTCTTATCTCCCTTCTTAACAAGTGCTTCTGCTGCATCAAGAAGTTTCTGGTCTGCTACTACAACATCCTCTTCTAATGCATCTCCATCTACAAGCACTTTTCCTGCAATCTCAAGTGCCTCTACAAATGCATCTTTCTCTGCTCCATCAATATACTGATCAAGATCTAATGCACTGTATAATGTATAGTGATTCTGCAGATCTGTCTTATCTCCAGCCTTGAATCCAAGCTTCTGGATTTCTTCGATCAATGCGATTGTTGTATTGTCGATTACTG
>OGHK01002872.1_pt1 | contig 11117 bp, 10 predicted proteins | sample 1571411 | NCBI WGS metagenome assembly OGHK01 (sample SAMEA2582043, study PRJEB24529) | metagenome | biome: Human gut stool | place: China | collected 2011 | reverse complement strand
ATATTTATTTACGCGAAACAATTTTAATAACAAAATTATCACAACGCTTATAACCAGCAAATAAATTCCTGAGCTATAAGAGTGCATATTTTGGAAATAAATATATTCTCCTATTTTTCTTTTTTTAATCACGCAAACTGTGATAATATATAATAATTTTAATAGCCCTATATTAGTCAAATATAAAAATTCCCAAATATAAGATTGAATAAATGTGCACCGAAAAAAAATTGTCAAAAATATCGGAAGATATAGATTTCCAAATACTATTACATTTCCAGATATATACGCTGTCCAATATTGACAGGTCACAAGAACAACAATCATAACAAAAAAAAGCACACTTTGAAAATTTCTTATTCTTTTTAACCTAACTACACAATCCGGTATTAAACATATTCCCACCAGCACCAGTAATATAATAAGTATTGTTTTTTTTGTCTCTATATTATTTTCTAAATATGATCCGCAAAATGAATATGCTGTAAAATATAACAGTATAATTAATATTATCTTCCATACCGTTTTATCTTTTTCAGTTTCCATACTTCTTTTCGGAAACATCTGTCCAAATATCCAGACACCTATCCCTGTCTCCATAAACGTTGCCAGTCCATACAATAAAACTTTCAGCATTCTTCATACCCCCCAGTAATTCAGAATTGCTTCTCTGACACCTTTGAATCTTTCTCTGCCAACTGTAATAATATTACCGTCCCGCATATAAAGATCCCTTCCTTTCATCTTCATCACATGTTGGATGTTTGCAAGATATCCTCTGTCAGATATAATAAATTCTTTTGAATTCAGTTCCTTTTCTACTGTTGACAGACTTGCTCTGATCTTTACTTCCCCACGCCTGTGCACAAAAATGACATATTTTCCTTCTTTTTTCATATAGAAAATATCAGAATATGCCAGTTTTTCAACTTCATTTCTTTTATTTATGATATAGTACCGCTCTTCTTTCTCCATAATTCCAGGAAGAAGCGCATCATAAGCCTGCGGAAGTTTTTCCTTCAGACACTCTTTGGGGATATAACGATAGGTGTTTACCTCATATGCTTCTATTGCATAATCCACAAAATTTGTAATAAATATAATAACCGGATCCGGATAAAGTCTGCGAATTTCCCTCGCTGCCTCTATTCCGTTTTCTCCAGGCATCCGGATATCCAGAATATACATATCGAATTTTTCTTCATTCAATCCCAGCAGAAACCATTCCACATTCTGGTATATCGTTACCGTGCAATCTACGTTTTTCTCTGCAAAATACTGTTCTGTGATATCCTTTTCTTTTTTCAGATACATTTCGTCATCATCCAGAATCATTATTCTTATCATAGCAATTATTCCTCCATGAATGTATAAAATCTGAATTTCTTCACATCATAAAAATAACTTTCATCCTTATTGATGACCAGCTCATAAACCTCGATATCCCCTTTGGTTGTCACATCAGTTCTGTGATACTGATAAATGTATCTGCCTTCCTCATGGTTTTTTACCTTTCTGATGATATCATCCACCAGTTCTCCGATTGTCATCGGACTGTCTCTGGAAGGTCTCCATCTTCCAATCATACCACGAACCTGTGACTTGGTCAGTTTAATTCTCTTTCCAAGAAGATATCCTTTCGGGAAAAAGTCTTCTCTGGTCTTTCCTGTCTTTTTTAATATCTCACGTATTGTCTTATTTTCTTCATCTAAAGCAAATCCCATATTAGCATAAGCCTGCATATGAAGCAACGCTAATTCGAGATATTTACTGTTTTCAGATTCTTTATTCCATAACAGTAATTTGTCCAGACTTTTATATACAGTTTCTCTGATTGTAATTCCCTGATTTTGCAAAGTCTGCAAAGAAAACATCATGGTATACAAATCCTTTGTATATTCGTCCATATTCCTATATTCCTCCTGTCATAAAACATATCAAATTTGATTAGTCGCTTGTCATTTATATCCTTATACATATTTAATTCCGTCTGTTAAACTTTATCAAAGGAAAGGATTTTTATTTATGAAAAATCAGGATTAAATATAATTACAATTCGACAATTTTCGTGTTTTTGTCCTCGAAAAGCATTTTTCTGACCTCGAAGCAACAATCAGGAAATGCTTTTTATTTTTTTCTGTTTCATGTTTACATTTTTCCCTTTTCTCACTCTTTATAAGATGTATCACCGGTGAGCAAATAAATAATCAAATTTCAGGAGGATGAAAAAATGACAAAAACAGAAAAAGCAGTAACATGGGCAATTGAAATCGCAAACGATCCGGCACACGGATATGATCAGGATAACAGATGGGGACCGGACTACGATTGTTCTTCACTGGTAATCTCCGCATGGCAGCAGGCTGGTGTACCTGTAAAAACAAAAGGAGCCACTTATACAGGAAATATGAAATCCGTTTTTCTGTCCTGCGGCTTTAAGGATGTGACTTCCAAAGTTAATCTCAGCACAGGAAGTGGCATGAAACGTGGTGATGTATTATTAAACATCGCAAGTCATACAGTAATGCACATTGGTAATGGTCAGGTGGTATCTGCCAGCAAAAATGAAAATAATGGATATCATGGTGGTAAACCCGGAGATCAGAGTGGAAAAGAGATCAAACTTCAGAATTATTACAATTTCCCTTGGGATTGTGTTCTCCGTTATACTGAAGATTCTTCAACTACTGATCCTGAGCCACAGCCAACTACTGGAAATGCAAAAATCCGCAAAGGTCAGAGTTATGCCAATAAATTCGCAAATGCCGGAATTTCCATTACCGGAAAAAGAGACGCTGCTACTAAAAAAGCAGGGATTAAAGTTCTTCAGACAGCTCTGAACAGGGATTATGGTGCCGGTCTGGATGTAGACGGTATCTGGGGAACCAACACAAGCGACGCCCTTGGTAAACATTACGTAAAAAGCGGCGAAACCCAGTATATGGTAACTGCCGCTGAGATTCTCCTTCTTTTACGTGCTTATGATCCAAACGGTGTAGAGATTCCCGGTACCTTTGGCTCAGGACTTCTCTCTGCTGTAAAGGCATTCCAGAAGGCACAGGGCTTAACGGTTTCCGGAACCTGTGACAGAAATACTTTCCTGAAACTGATCAGCTGATCTTTACCAGATAAACATCCGGCAGAATTCTTTTCACTGATTCTGCCGGATATGCCCCTTCACTATTTCTTGTATATAAAAAGAAACAGTTTTGAAACCCATCAAAATGATTTCAAAACTGTTTCTTTTGTTTTCTTATTTTTTACCACGGAACATATTCGCCGCTGTCTTCATCATAATAATACCAGCCGTTTCCTCTGCCTATAGGACTACAGTCAGATTCCGCAGCCTGAAACGGTATATAGGAATTGGTTCCCGGATCCCAGGAATACAGATCATACGGATCTGTGATCTCTTCTGATGCATCGTGAGGTGCTGTCCAGTAATATTTATTGCCATCCTGATCTGTGACACCATTTTCATTTACCATAGCATCTTCGATATCTTCCCAGCTTCCATAGTAATTTCCGTCACTGTCATACCAGTTTCCATCGTCAGCCTGAGAAATCAGTCTTCCATTTCCCTCACTGTCATATATCATCGCCTGATCTGCTGTCTGATCAATTTGATTGCCACCGTCGCCTGTTGAGCCATTATTTTCAGATGAATTATTGTCCACGTATGTATTCTGTGAATCATCTGTATTCTGTGAATCATCTGTATTATCCGCATCATTCCCTGAATTCTGTACATCGCCCGCATTATTGGATGAGGCAAATACTTTCGTCTTCTTATCCGCAGTCTGATTTGAATTTTCTTTTCCACCGGATGTACTTTTATTTACCTGTTTTTTATCCGGCTGAGATTTTTCTGCTGTTTTTTGTTTTGCCTGTTCGGATTTCCCCTGTGCGTTCTGCGTATAATCAACCTGTGTTGCTGTTTTATTCTGTTCCGCACAGCCCGTCATAGCAGCCGCTGCTGCTAAAATCCCTGCCATAATAATTACAATCTTTTTCTGCTTCATTTTGTTGTCCTTTCTACATTTGCTAAAAATGTCACTGCCTTTATCATAATGTGCTTTTCCTGTTCATTATGACATACTTCACAGGCTTCGATGCCTCATATGTCCCTTATCTGTCATAAAAAGGACATTATTTATCTCCAAATTCAGACAAGATTTGAGTATAATAAGTTTATTGGCAGTACCGTAAATTTTGAGTATTACGGGAAAAAGCATGTATAAACGCCTGGTAAAAGCGGGAGCTTTTTTCTTAAAAGTGAAATCTCTGTGAAACAAATGGCAACAGTGCTTATTTCACAACTATTTTCTTTATTTTCGACCATTTCGTATAACTTTTTGCATAACCTTTTACATAGGCACGTCCTGCAAGGTAGTAGACTCCGGGCTTCACACTTTTAAAGACCACCGTGGTTTTTGTCTGATTTTTCTTTGTGTAAGCATAACTGCTTACACCAGTATAGCTGCCATTATCAGATTTGGAAACTTTCTTTGCCAGTACCCAGTCTGTTCCATCACAGGACTTTGGAACAGTAAACGTCACCGTTACATTTCTTTTTGTTCCCTGTCTGGAAACCTTAGCTGATTTAACAGCAGGTTTTCCTGTTACAAGGCTTGTTTTTACAGTTACCTTCCTGACCTCTGCCCATTTACTGAGCACTTTGGTATTGCTCCCATTCAGATATTTATAAGCATGTACGCCAATATACCACGTTCCTGCCGGTACACCCCGTAAGATAAGCTCTTTACTGCTTCCGGAATACCCACTCTTTACCTTTATATAATCCGATGGTTCTTTTCCGTTCTTACTTCTGGCAGCAACAACATCGTAACCGTCCGGTTCCTCACCCTTGCTGTTAAGTACTATTCTGACATCATTTTTCTTCACCTGCACCTTCTGAACCACAGGTGCGTCCGGAGTCTTTACCTTTACCGTAACCGGAACCCCGTCTGACCATTCCCCATATTCCATAACATGGCTGCTGTTCTCTTTGTATGCCCTGCAATAAAGACTATGTGTTCCCTCCGGAATATACTTCAGCTCAGGATATTGATTCAGTTCAGAATTTGCAATTTTTGTCTGCGCAGTATAATTCCCTTTTTTCAGATCCTTCTGAGATTTCGCTGTCACAAACTGATAGCCGTCCGCTTCATTGGAAAGATCTCTCAGATAAAGCATTGCATAATTTGTGATCACTCTGGTCCACCGCGTATCAATAACTGGTCTGTTTAATGTCTGATAAGCATCCACCTGTACCATTATCTGTACGGCAGTGTCCAGTCCTTCATTATTTTCATCCTCATTCAGTTCCAGAGATCCGTTGACCAGAAAACTTTGAGCTGTTTTTTCTGCACCATTGGTAATTCCAGTCACAGGCTCAACAGCATCTGCCAGTCCCTGATAAATCCGGTCTCCTACAATAAAAGAATCCTGTTCCTCATAGTTTCCGGCAGGAAGATTCTTTTTATCAACAATATCCACAGCAGCACAACTTCCAGTCTGCATTTCTTCATCTGTATTCGTATCGAAAATCGGTGAATAGGAAAAATCAAAATACCTGCTCTGCGGAAAATCAGACAGATGAAGTGTATCCGTTCCTGCATTATAAAGAAATAATCGATTAACTTAATTTCTTTCACAAACAAATTTACCCGTTTATAAAGTACTATATCTTTTATCATTCTGAAACAATAATTCCTGTCTGTATTTATTTTTTATTTCCGGTTTACAAATCATGAAAAAACGTCTCTTTACAAAGTGAATTTGCAAATTCCAAAAATTTAAAGGAGGCAAAAAAATTATGCCAGGAACATTCAATGGAACAACTTTAACCATTTCAGCTACACCCGTAGACCATGCACTAATTCCCGATGAAGGTGCAACAAACGTAGCGGGAATTGCAATTGTGGGGTCAGATATGTATTGCGTAAAGACAACCGGTCTTAAAACTACATTACTCAAAACGACTGACTACATGGCAACAAAAGCAACTGCCGTAAAAAAAGATCTGAACTGGTTCGCTCTGGGACTTACCAAAATTGGAAATTATCTGTATATGCTTGCAGAAGACCATAAAGGTTACGGCGGTTCTACAACCATCGTAAAACTGGATACCAAAGGCAATCAGCTCGGTACGTACAGTATCAATGAAATTTGTCCAAAAGGCGCATTAGGTATCACTGCTGCTGACGGAACTAACGAGAAATTTATCATTATGCATTACGCTGACAAGAGCAATGCTGGGACATTAGCTTTCAGTGTTGTAGACTGGAAGGCTGCTGAAGCAGCAAGTACATTCACAGTTACTAACTCAGGTTTTGGTTATACCACACGGCTTCAGGATATTTACTATCACACTTCATTTGGATTATTTATCCTGACAAATAACACTTTTTCAACACTTCAGAACCGTATTCTGGTAGTTGATTATCATCTTACTGATGATAAAGGTAAAAAATACACTCCATGTGCGGTCATCAATGTAAATAAAACAGGTGAATATAAACAGTACAACCTTGAATCAATCTGTATGAAAGCCAATCACCTTGTGCTTGCATCCAATGTTATAACATCTGATGGAACCGCAGAAGATAAATTCTCTGTGCTGGAAGGCATTACCTACTCCGGTAAAACCTATACTTTTGCATGCGGTTTTAAAGCAGGAGCCCGTGTACCTACCAAAGTAGATCCCAACTATGAAACAACTAATCTGGGATGTGTATCCTTTAACGGAAACAATACTCCATATTTTATAAAACAAAGTCAAGATAAAGTCGCTGTTCTTGGCTACTGTAAAAATTATATGAATACAAGCGCAGGTGTATCTCACTTTAAAACATTCACTGACGGTTTATTAGGTCATGCCAACGGTATGAGCTGTTTTAACGGAAAATTCTTTGTTGTCGCAGGAAATAACAAAGTGGTTGCTATCAGCAGTAACAAAGAGGATGAGGAAATAACATATACAGTAACTCCCAACGATAACGATAAATCATTTGCTCTTAAAGCAATTAATTATTTTTATGAGGCAAATACAGCTTTATTATTGTCCGTTGTTGACGGAACATTAAAGCTCTATAAATGTACATTTGAAAATGAAAAAAATGTAAAAGCCACTTATCTTTGTACACTGGTAAACGCCGGTCAGCCTACATCCCAGGATATTTTCTATCACAATAAATTAGGGCTTTTTGTCGGAACCAGTAATCCACATACTGTAAGTGGAGTAACGACTAAAATCACAACAAAAAACACCTTGCTTCATTATAATCTGAAAAAACTTGATGATAGCAAACTTTTATACCCAGATTTTGGATTTGTTACAGATATTCCTGCTAAAGATGCTCAGGGCCGCACATATAACAGTTTTGAACTGGAATCAGTGGCTCTGGATCAAAATAATAAATTAATCGCTGTGTGCAATGTCAATGTCAAAGATGCTACCCACACCAGTGGTTTAGCATCCACTGACGGCTTCTTTCAGTATAATACGCTTGAATTTATTACAGCTTGATTTCGCTACATCAATAACAGCATAAATTTCCATTATAAAAAGCAGGCAGTTTTTCGCCTGCTTTTTATAATTCCAATTTTCTATTTAACAACAACTTTTTTATTATCTGACCATACGCCAAACTGTTTAATACCATTCAACAACGTATATGCATGCGCTTTCAAATAGTAAACTCCCGGTTTTATATTTTTAAAAGTAACTGTATTTTTCTTTTGATTTTTTAATACAATATTTTCTCCTGAATCTGCATTCTTAAGTACGCAATCAAACCCATCACTGTATTTTAAATTTCCAAACTGTGCGGTTACTGTTTTCTTTTTCCCGGTAATTTTTATTAATTTTATATTATCTTTATTTAGTTTAACAGGAGGCATACGCATTTCATTAGACCACCTACTATAACTTTTTTTACCATTTTGAACAGTATAAGAACGGACTCTGGCAAATCCCATAGTCGGCACTTTTTTTAATATACAGGTTGTGTTTGCAGAATTTTTATTAGCTAATACCTTAGTACCATCATATATTTGATATTGATATCCATCTGCATTCTTTACTTTTCCGCTCAAATCAATTGTAACATAGATTTGTTTGTTTACTATATCTGAATCAACAGATTTTATATACGGACGATTTGTTTCTGGTTTTGAAGCAGTTCCCTCACTTACAAAAGGAATACCATTCATCTTACAGTAATAGTATGCATATGAATTTTTCTTTCCATGAACTGTTAGAGAATCACAATTTATGAACGCCTCAGCACCTATCTCAGTAACTGTTTCAGGTATATATAACGTTTTCAGTTTTCGACAGTCAGCAAATGCAAAAAAATCTATACTTTGAAGATTTTGGGGAAGTTTAACACTCGTCAGTTCACCGCAGTATATAAATGCACTTTGTCCAATTTTTTTCACATTATCAGAAAGTATTACCCTTTTAAGCTTTGGACATGTGCTAAAGGCAAAAACTGGAACAGTATCTACTGAAGCCATCCACTCTACTTCTTCTATATTCAAATTATCTTCAAAACAAAATTTTTCTACTTTAGAAACCGAAGGAAGAAGCATTATCTTCTTATAATCTCCAGTTGGGTATTCTCCATACACACGGCTCTCTGAAATTTTCAACTGTTCATACTTATTTTTACTTTCAATGGTTATCTGTGATTTCATAGCAGCTTCTGCTGAGACAGATGCAGAAATTGCTACACACGTTAAAGCAATCAACAATATTTTCTTTACTTTCTTTGACTTCATAGAATCTCCTCCAATCAATAATATTCAGCTATTATCATAATATATCACTAACTATAAAAGATCCTGTATTTCTGGCATTAAAAGTATTCTAATGACCCCGAACCAAAATGCAAATTTAAATTAATCTCCACAGTTTTGCAGCAACATATGTTCGCCTGTAGTCTGAAAGCCTTTTGTTTAGCAGCTGCCTTAATTTCCAGCCTGGAATAGCCCTAAAAGCATCTCGGGCTGGAAATTTACATGTTATTGGCACCTTGAATCTGTGCTTCAGTCATACACATATCATGTTCTTTCGCAAATTTAAGAGTTGCCTTTAACCCTTTGGTTTTTTCTCCTTTCAAACCTTCGAATGCTACTTTTACATCTATCATGTAGCAGTATTCTAAAAATCTTTTCAATGCCTTTTCCTTCTGGCTGTTCTTAAATAATAATTCCCATACAGACATCATATCTTCATGATAGAGAAGAATAATGATATCTCCATACCTGACTGCAAAATAGTATTCCGTTAACATTTGATCACGCCTCTTCAGATTTACTGTGCAGGTACTGCATGATTTCTTCATAGCTCCGTCCACTCTGTGCTATAGCATCCAATAACTTTTTCTGGCGAAGTGCATCCCTCTTATCCAATAAATCTTTTAATGTTGCTGCCGCAGCATCATACCGATGCTTTGCTTTCACCAGATTCTTCTGTGCTTTTTCAATTTTAGTGTCCAGTAGTTCTGCGTTTATTTCACGTGCCATATTTACCGCCTTTCTTTCTGAATGTTTGATTTCTTAAGTGTATTACTGATCTCTCCGGCTCGATAAGTAATGTTTCCTTCATTCATCCCAAAAGCCTTTAAGATTTTTTTCTGCTTTGCTGTTACAGCATGGTCCAGCCGGTATACATTATCCGTCTGGCGTGTCATTTCAATCTTCTCAAGTTCCCTGATTGCTGCCGGAACTGTCATATAATTCTGTTTCTTCTCAAGTTTTTCGTTCTCTTCCTGTAATGCAGTATAAATTTTGTTTCGGATTATCAGTGCGATGAATTGTGTAAAAATCCTTCCCTCAACTCCTTCGTTTGTATGTGAACGCATGCTCTTGTTTCCAAGGAATGATTTATCAGAGGCAAAAAGTTTCTCAGATACATCACGGCTCTTATAAAGATGCAGTGCTTCCTTTGCGGTCATCCTTTCGGATGTAATAATAACAAAGTATCCGCATAATGATATTTCCCGTTCTGTCACAGTTGTTTTTTCTTCCGGATATAAAAACACGCCATCTTTATCGTAGTGAAGATAAAAGTATTTTTCGTAAGCTGAACCGAACTCTACTGTTTCATTCTGATGTGACATCAGCAAAGCTGTCCGCTCTCTCAGTGCGTTTTCAAAATGCTCTCGTTCATCAGCATCTTTTGAAATACTATGATAAATATGAATGTATCTCTTTTTTTCATCGCCTTCAAATAAAGTCCTTTGCACTGTTTTTCCATACACACCATAGGCATTCATGTCACAAGAGCGCTTATTTTCGAACGTTCCTTTGTTCTCTAAGATCAAATCACTTATGAAAGAAGACATGCCTTTAGCCATGATCACAAAACTATAACCACATTCGTCTAAATAGCGTATATTTCCACGGCTGAAATATCCCCTGTCCAAAATGAAACCGATTTTTTTATAGCCATACCCAGTGATTTTACCAAGCATGGTCCTAAGCTGTGATACGTCGTTAATACTTCCAGGATAGGCTTCATAAAAGAGTGGTTCTTTATTCTTAAGATCATATCCAACCGAATAGTTGATGATAGCTGAACCGATATCTGTCTTGGCATGACCGAATTCAGCCAGTTCAATCTCTCCGGCCTGACAGTTCTTATTCGTAGAATCATAGGAAATATAAATACGCTCCCTTCGATTTCTCTTTGCATTCCATTCATTCAGAAAGCCTGTACTCTTATCCTTGGTGATGCTCTTAAAGAAATCACTTACCGACGCATCACTACTTTTCCTTTTGCTGTTGTGCCGAGGATTGGGAAGTGAAGTGTCTGCTGTTCATTATCCAGATCATTTTCAATTGTTACCTGTTCACCATTGCAGCTCAATGTTTCAAATGCTATTGTTCTACTTTTCACTGCCAGAACAGTCACTGTCAATTTTTTATGAGTTGAATTGCAAAAAAAGGAAAGGGTCAGTGCCCTTTCCCTAGAAACCTGTATTCAGATTTTTATTTTTTCTTCTTTTTGAAGACCATGACTCCACCGCCAAGCAGGAGAATCACTGCAAATCTGTAATATATTTTCCATTTTAATGATAATTCAGATATGCTGTATTAACCGGTTG
>OGHK01002869.1_pt1 | contig 11136 bp, 9 predicted proteins | sample 1571411 | NCBI WGS metagenome assembly OGHK01 (sample SAMEA2582043, study PRJEB24529) | metagenome | biome: Human gut stool | place: China | collected 2011 | reverse complement strand
AATATTCGGTCCTTTTTTATTAAGCTGAAACTTCTTTATCCGTTACAGCTCCTTTATGATTTATTCTTCTTTTAATCCCATAACTTCGTCTGTAAATAGACGTGCATCCATAAGTTTTAAGTCTTCAGCAATATATGGTTTGAATTCCATTTGATCTAATACATCTTTTTGTAAATCTACACCTGGAGCGATTTCAATCAATGTTAATTTACCATCAATTAACTTAAATACGGCACGCTCAGTAATATATAAGACTTTTTGACCTGTTTCATTCGCATAATCAGCTGAGAAAGTAACTTGTTCAATGTGACTTTTAAATTTCTTGATTTGACCTTCTTGATCAATTGTCAATTTACCATTTCCAACTGTTTCTTTTAAACCTTTAGCTGTAAATGTTCCACAATAAACAACGACCGGTGAAGTTTGTGTGATATTAATAAATCCACCACATCCTGCAATTTTTGGTCCAAAACGAGAAACGTTGATATCACCTTTTTGATCACATTCTGCAAGTCCTAAGAAGGCTTGATCTAATCCACCACCATCATAGAAGTCAAACTGATATGTTTGATCAATGATTGCATCTGGGTTTGTACAAGCACCAAAGGCAGTACCATTCATTGGAACACCACCGATTCCTCCAGCTTCAACTGTCATTTTAAGTCCTGGAAGTCCTTCTTCATTGGCAACATTGGCGATACCTTCTGGCATACCAATTCCTAAGTTGATTACAGCTGTTGGATCCAATTCCATAGCAGCACGACGACAAACAACTTTACGTGCATTTAATGGCATTGGTTCAATTGAATCAACTGGTACACGAATTTCTCCACAGAATGATGGGTTGTATGGATCTGAATATGTTTGCCAATGGTTTTCAGGTTGTGCAACAACGATCGCATCCACATAAATTCCTGGAATCTTAACATCCATTGGTTTTAATGATCCTCGTTCTACAATTTTTTCAACCTGTAGAATAACTTTACCACCACTGTTTTTAACAGCTTGCGCAATACTGATTGAATCTAGAGTGGCTGCTTCTTTACACATTGAGCAGTTTCCATCTTCATCCGCATATGTACCACGAATCAATGCAATATCTAATGGGAATGATTTATAACGTAACCATTCTTGTCCATCCATATTGATCAATTCAACTAAATCTTCTTTAGTGCGTTCATTCATTTTCGCACCTTCTAGACGAGGGTCGATAAATGTTTTCAAACCAATTTTTGTGATAACACCTGGACGGTGTCCTGCAATTTCACGGAACATCAAACTGATTGTTCCTAAAGGTAAGTTATAGCCTTCAACTTTGTTTTCAAAAACTAATTTTTGGAAAGTAGGAATCAATCCCCAGTGTCCACCAATGATTCTTTTTAACAATCCTTCATGACCCATGTGGTTCAATCCAAGATCAGGTGTACCATCTCCTACACCAGCAGAGAACATAACGGTTAAATCTCTAGGATGTCCTGTTTCTAAGAAACTATTTTCAATGGCAACACTAAGTTCTTGAGGGTGACCCATTCCAATAAATCCACCAACACCAATTTTGTCGCCATCTTTAATCAAACTGATAGCTTCTTGGGCTGACATTACTTTTGACATTTAAATCATCCTTTCAAATAAATTATTTGTTTTTAAATTCTTTTTCTTTTACTTTGTTTACGAAGCATTCCATTCCGTAAGTTTGATCTTCTGTTGCGAAGCAATCCGAGAAATCTTTTACTTCGATAGCGATAGCTGAATCCATATCTGTTTGAAGTCCAGCATTGATAGCTTTTTTAGATTGTGCAACAGCGATTGGAGCGTTTTTGCAGATTCCATTAGCCATTTTTAATGCAGTAGCCATTAATTCTTCTTGAGGAACAACAGCATTTACTAATCCGATAGCCAATGCTTTGTCTGCTTTGATGTTACGAGCTGTAAAGATCATTTCTTTAGCTATTCCAGCAGGTACTAAACGTGCTAAACGTTGAGTTCCACCAAAACCTGGAGTGATTCCTAAACCTACTTCTGGTTGTCCAAAAATAGCATTTTCAGCTGCAATACGAATATCACATGCCATACTTAATTCGCATCCTCCACCTAATGCAAAACCATTTACGGCAGCGATTACTGGGCAGTGTAAAGTTTCAATTTGACGGAAGATCTTATTTCCATAAGCTCCATATTCAGCTGCTTCTTTAACTGTTTTATCTTTCATTTCAGCAATATCTGCACCAGCAACGAAAGATTTACTTCCAGCACCTGTGATAACTACACAATATGTTTCTTTGTCAGCTGCAACGGTGTTAACAGCTTCTTCTAAATCATTTAAAACAGCTGTTGATAATGCATTTAATGCTTTTTCACGATTGATTGTGATAATTGAAACGTGACCTTGTTTTTCTAATAATACGTTTTCCATGATTTTTCTCCTCTAATATTTAAATAAAAAGTGAAACAACGAGTGTTTCACTTAAGTTATTTCACTAGTTGTAGCTGTAGAATCCTTGTTTAGTTTTTTGACCTAATTTTCCAGCACGAACCATTTTCTTTAATAATGTACATGGACGATATTTAGAATCTCCTGTTTCAGTATATAATACTTCCATTACATCTAAAACAATATCCAATCCAATTAAGTCACCCAAAGCCAATGGTCCCATTGGGTGGTTAGCTCCAAGTTTCATAGCTGTATCGATATCTTCAACACTTGCCAATCCTTCTTGGTAAATGAAGCAAGCTTCATTGATCATTGGAATCAAGATACGGTTAACTACGAATCCAGGTCCTTCAGCAACTTCTACTGGAGTTTTTCCTAATGATTTAGAGCATTCGATGATAGCTTCTTTTGTTTCAACTGGCGTATTTTCACCAGAGATAACTTCAACTAATTTCATACGATCAGCTGGGTTGAAGAAGTGCATACCGATAACATTATGTTTGATTCCGTTAGCAATTTCAGTAACACTTAAACTTGAAGTGTTTGTTCCGAAAATGCAGTCTTCTTTACAGATTTCGTCTAAAGTCTTGAATAAGTCTTTTTTGATTTCCATTTTTTCAAGAACAGCTTCAACGATTAAATCGCAATCAGCTAAATCTTTGTATTCACCAGCAGTTAAGTTAGCTTTGATACCTTCTGCTTTTTCAGCAGTAATTTTTTCACGAGATACTAATTTATCTAATTTAGCACCAATTTTGTTGATTCCATTTTGTGCCCATTCGATTTTAATATCACATACAGTTACATTGTATCCAGCTGTAGCAAATGCATTGGCAATACCTTGCCCCATTGTTCCAGCACCAATAACACCTACATTTTTCATTTTTAATATGCTCCTTTTTATTATTCAGCTTTTGCAGCTTTAATTGATTCAACTAATAAAGGTAATACAGTTGCACAATCTCCAACGAATCCCATGTTAGAAATATTGAAGATTTCTGCTTGAGGATCACGGTTGATAGAGATGATCAAATCTGATTTATCCATACCAGCACAGTGTTGTACAGCTCCAGAAATACCACAAGCGATATATAATGAAGGACGTACAGTCTTACCTGTTTGACCTACTTGACGATCTTTGTCTAAGAATCCATCTTCAACAACGGCACGTGTACAGCAAACTACACCACCTAATTCGTCAGCTACTTTTTGAAGTACATCTAAGCAATTTTCAGCACCACGACCAGCACCTACTAAAATATTAGCTTTTGTGATATCTACATCAGCTTTTACTTTTTCGATTACTTTTTCTACAAATACTTGAGGATCTGTAGTTGTCCATGATGGTGTAAATTCTTCAACTTCACCAGTACGAGTTGTATCTGTTGGAGCTAATTCGAATACTTTTGGTCTGATTGTAGCCATTTGTGGACGAGTGTCTTTACATACGATTGTACCAAATAAGTTACCACCGAATGTTGGACGAGTTACGTCTAATAATGATTCACCAGTTTCTTTAGCATATTCTAAGTCAACTTCAATTTTTGTAGCATCTGCAGTTAAACCAACATTTAAACGAGCAGCTACACGTGGTGCTAAGTCACGTCCTAATGGAGTGGCACCAGTTAACATTGAGTCTGGTTTGTGAGCTAAAACAACTTGTGTTAAAGCATCAGCATAGAATTGAGTTGAATAGTCTTTTAACAAAGCATCATCAACAACGATTACTTTGTCAGCTCCATGACTAATAACTTCTTGAGCTTTTTCTTTTACATTTTCTCCAAGCAATACACCAACTACTTTGTATCCAAATTCAGGGATAGAAGCAACTAGTTTTCTTGCTTCTGAAATAAGTTCATAACTTACTTCTGCAATGTTTCCATTTTCTTGTTCAACGAAAACGAAGATATCTTTATATTCTTCAAATCGAGCCATTCTACTTCATCCTCCCTACTTTGTAATGATTTGCTTTTCTTTCAAAGTCTTAGCAATCATATCTGCAGTTTCCTGCTCAGACAATGTGAATACTTCTGTTTTGTCAGTAACATCTTTTGTGAAAGTAGTTTTAACGGATGTAGGAGAACCTTTGAAACCAACTGTTTCAGGATCGATTCCCAATTCAGCATTTGTTAAAACTTCAATCTTGTCTTCTTTACATAAGTCAACGATGTTGTCACATTGCATGTAACGAGGTTTGTTCATTCCTGATAATGTAGTGATAACGCATGGTAACTTAGCTGTTACGATTTGTTCAACATCTTCTAATGAACGTTTAACAGTGATAGAATCTTCTTTTACTTCTAAGATTTCATCTACATAAGTAACTTGAGGAATATCCAAACGTTCTGCAGTTTGAGGTCCTACCTGAGCAGTATCACCATCGATAGCTTGACGACCAGCGATAACTAAGTCGAATCCTACTTTTTTCAAAGCAGCGGCTAAAGCGATACTTGTAGCACATGTATCAGATCCACCTAATACACGGTCTGTTAATAAAACACCTTTGTCAGCACCCATAGCTACACCTTCTTTTAACATTTCAGCAGCTTTAGGTAATCCCATTGTCATTACAACAACTTCAGTGTCAGGGTTTTTGTCTTTTAATTCCAATGCAGCTTCCAAACCAGCTAAATCATCTGGGTTTGTGATTGCAGGAACACCGTCACGAATTAACGCACCAGTTTTTTTATCAACTGTAATTTCAGTTGAATCCGGAACTTGTTTTTCTAAAACAACAATTTTCATTTTTCAACACCAATTCCTTTCTTACTTCAACATAGCGCCAGAGATGACCATACGTTGTACTTCTGAAGTACCTTCGTAGATTTCAGTGATCTTAGCATCTCTAAACATTCTTTCTACTGGTAAATCACGAGTATATCCGTATCCACCTAATAATTGGATAGCTTTTGTTGTAATTTCCATAGCTGTTTCAGCAGCAAATAATTTTGCTTCAGCTGCTAATTGAGTATAAGGACGACCTTCTTGTTTAGCAGTAGCTGCAGAATATACTAACCAACGAGCTGCATCTGTTTTAGTTTGCATATCAGCTAATTGGAATTGAGTGTTTTGGAATTTAGCAATTGGACGACCAAATTGTTTACGTTGTTTTACGTAAGCAACGGCTTCATCGATTGCACCTTGAGCAATTCCTAATGCTTGAGCAGCGATACCAATACGTCCACCATCAAGTGTTTGCATGGCAATCTTGAATCCCATACCTTCTTTTCCTAATAAGTTTTCTTTTGGAATACGTACATTATTGAAAATTAATTCACATGTAGCAGATCCACGAATACCTAATTTCTTTTCGTGAAGACCGAATGTGAATCCTGGAGTTCCTTTTTCAAGAATGAAAGCAGAAATTCCACGAGTTCCTTTTGTTTTGTCTGTCATGGCAAAAATTACATATACATCGGCTTCTCCAGCATTTGTAATGAAGATCTTTGTACCATTGATAACATACTCGTCACCATCTAATACAGCTGTAGTTTGTTGTCCAGCAGCATCTGTACCAGCGTTTGGTTCAGTTAAACCAAATGCAGCCAATTTCTTACCTGTACATAAATCTGTTAAGAATCTTTGTTTTTGTTCTTCAGTACCAAATTGAGCGATTGGCCAAGTACCTAATGAAGTGTGAGCTGATAAAACTACACCACTTGTTGCACATGTTTTAGACAATTCTTCGATTGCTAAAATATAGCATAAATAATCTGCGCCAGCTCCTCCGTATTCACGTGAATAAGGAATACCAAGCATTTTTGCTTGACGCATCACTTCTACAGATTCCTTAGGGAATCTTTCGTTTTCGTCAACATCCGCTGCGTTTTCTTTTACTTCGTTTTGCGCAACTTCTCTGAACAACTTTTGCATCATTAATTGTTGTTCTGTTAAATTGAAATCCATAAATGAAGTTCTCCTTTCCAGTTTCTTGAACTATTCGAATTAGGACATCGATAGCATGAGAAAGTATGTTAAACTTTTCACACAGTCATATTCTACATACTTTTTTGAACCTCGTCAATGATTTTGTTAATATTTTAACAAATTGTGTTAAATGCCCTATCTTATTAATATATATTATGCATTATTAACATGTGAAAAATTAAACAAGTTATTGACATCCCCTATTTTAAGGACTAGACTAAGCATGTAAAAAGTGAATCTCGATTCAGAGTAGAAAGTAGGTATACAAATGAGAAAAGCTTATATTGTTGCTGCTAAACGTAGTGCAATTGGTACTTTTTTAGGAAGTTTAACTGATGTAGATTTAGCTACTGTTGGAGCAACTGTTTTAAAAGAAACAATCAAACAAGCAAATATTGATCCAGCTAACTTAGATGAAGTTATTATCGGTAACGTAATTGCTGCAGGTTTAGGACAAAACATTGCTCGTCACGTTGCTTTTGATGCAGGAATTCCTGTTGAAGTATGTGCGCAATCAATCAATATGTTATGTGGTTCAGGTTTAAAAGCCGTTATGGAAGCTACACTTCGTATTCAAGCAAACTTTGGTGACTTATATGTTGCTGGTGGTGTTGAATCAATGACTCGAGCTCCATTTATGTTAAGCTACAAAAACCGTACAGGAACTAAGATGGGTGACCAAAAATTAGTGGATGCTATGTTACACGATGGTTTAACAGATGCAATGTATGGAATTCACATGGGATGTACAGCTGACAACATCGCTAAAAAATATAACATTTCTCGTGAGGCACAAGATGAATTCGCATTTACTTCGCAAGAAAAAGCTTTAGCGGCTATTGCTGCAGGTAAATTCAAAGATGAAATCGTTCCTATTACTTATAAGACTCGTAAAGGTGAAGTAGTATTTGATACAGATGAACACCCTCGTAAAACAAGCTTAGAAAAATTAGCTAAATTACGTCCAGCCTTCAACGCAGATGGAACTGTAACTGCAGGTAATGCTTCTGGTATCAATGATGGTGCTTCATTTACTATCGTTGCTAGTGAAGATGCAGTTAAGAAATATAACTTAACTCCAATTGCTGAAGTTATCGGATTTGGACAAGGTGGAGTTGACCCACGAGTTATGGGACTTGGTCCAACACCAGCTATCTTAAATGCATTAAAATATGCAGATCTAAAGATTGAAGATCTTGACTTAGTTGAATTGAATGAAGCATTTGCTGCTCAATCATTAGGTGTTATCCACGAATTAGAAGAAGCTACAGGTATGGATCGTGAAGCATTCTTAGCTAAGACAAACGTAAATGGTGGAGCTATTGCTTTAGGTCACCCAGTAGGTGCTAGTGGAAACCGTATCTTAGTTTCATTGTTATATGAAATGCAAAAACGTAAATCAAAAATCGGTCTTGCTTCCCTATGTATTGGTGGAGGACAAGGTGCCGCTGTTATCGTAAAAATGTGCGATTAATCAATAAGGAGACATGTTCTCCTTATTTCTTTAAATTCACTTGTGAATTTTTTAATTTGTGATTGATTTTCATCAACCACTATGTTAAAGTTTAAAAGGTAAATGACTTATGAGTCTTACATGGAGGAATATTAATATGACAAAAAAAGTAGTTTTAGCAGGTGCATGTCGTACTGCTATTGGTAAAATGGGTGGAGCTTTAAGTAACACTCCAGCTGCTGAATTAGGTTCTATTGTTATTAAAGAAGCATTGAACCGTGCAGGTGTTAAACCTGAACAAGTTGACGAAGTATTAATGGGATGCGTTATCCAAGCTGCTCAAGGACAAAACGTTGCTCGTCAAGCTAGTATTAAAGCTGGTCTACCAATTGAAGTTCCTGCCGTAACATTAAACGTTGTTTGTGGATCTGGTTTGAACTGTGTTAACCAAGCTGCTGCAATGATCATGGCCGGTCAAGCTGATATCGTTGTTGCTGGTGGTATGGAAAACATGTCAATGGCACCATATGCTATGACTAAAGCACGTTTTGGTTACCGTATGAACAACGCTACTATCGTTGATACAATGGTAAACGATGCATTAACTGATGCATTCAACCACTATCACATGATGATTACTGCAGAAAACATCTGTGATCGTTGGCACTTAACTCGTGAAGAATTAGATGAATTCTCAGCTAACTCTCAACAAAAAGCAGAAAAAGCTATGGCTGAACACAAATTTGATGATGAAATCGTACCAGTTCCAGTTAAAGTTAAAAAACAAATCGTTGAATTCAAAGTGGATGAAGGACCTCGTCCAGGAACAACGGTTGAAACATTGGCAAAATTACGTTGCTGCTCTGGTAAAGAAGGCGGAATGGTAACTGCTGGTAATGCTTCAGGAATTAACGATGGTGCTGCTGCAATCGTTGTTATGAGTGAAGAAAAAGCTAAAGAATTAGGTGTTACACCAATGGCTACTTGGGTACAAGGTGCATTAGCTGGTGTTGAACCAGAAATTATGGGTATTGGACCAGTGGCTGCTACTCGTAAAGTTATGGAAAGAACTGGATTAACAGTTGATGATATGGACTTGATCGAAGCAAACGAAGCATTCGCTGCACAATCTGTAGCTGTTGCTAAAGAATTAGGATTCGATATGAGCAAAGTTAACGTTAACGGTGGAGCCGTTGCATTAGGACACCCTGTTGGAGCTAGTGGATGCCGTATCCTAGTTACATTACTTCACGAAATGCAAAAACGTGATGCTAAAAAAGGTTTAGCAACACTTTGCATCGGTGGTGGTATGGGTTGTGCTACTATCGTAGAACGTGACTAATTTATATATAATGACTAACTAAACTACTTCTAAAAAGAGATTCAGACAAAACTGAATCTCTTCTTTTTTTCTTACTTTTTACAATTCAACAATTTTTTTGTTATAATCAATTTAAAGGAGTTACTATAACTATGAACACAAATTTAAATCGAATATTATTTATTTTCGCAGGGATATGTTTTATATTCACATACTTCTTAACAAAGAATTTTACTTATCTACCATTAGGACTCTGTTGCTTAATACTATCGACAAACAAAAAAGGAGAAGACCACTAAGTCTTCTCTATTTTTCGATTTCCTTTAAAATGTTTTCAATCTTATTTCCCTGTTCAAGACTTGTATCTTGTACAAAGATCAATTCTGGCATCTTACGAATCTTTATTTTTTTTGCTACTTGAGAACGAATGAAACCCTTTGATTGATTTAACACACGCATACCCGCATCATTACGCCCTTGTTTTCCAAGGAATGTAACATAAACTTTCGCTTGTGATAAATCATTTGTACATCGTACATCCGTTATCGTACAAAAACCTAAATTTGGATTTTTCAATTCAAATTGAAGAATACTTGAAATCTCTCTTTGAATTGTCATCTCCATACGTTCTGTTTTTAATGACATACTATTCTTCCACTTCCTGATCTTCGAAGCCTTCTAAAATATCTCCTACTTTAATATCATTAAAGTTTTCGATTGTCATACCACATTCGTAACCATTTAGTACTTCTTTAACATCATTTTCAAAACGACGTAATGATCCAAGTTTACCGGTATAAACAACAATACCTTCACGGATCAAACGAACTTTACAATCACGTTTCATCTTACCATCTGTAACCATACATCCGGCAATAGTACCTACCTTACTTACCTTATAAATCTGACGAACATCCGCCTGACCAATGACAACTTCTTCATATACTGGTGCAAGCATACCCTTCATAGCCGCTTGTAATTCTTCTAAAGCTTTATAAATGATGTTGTGCAAACGAATTTCAACACCTTCATCTTCCGCTTTTTTACGAATAGCAGCACTTGGACGAATGTTAAATCCATAAATAATCGCATTCGAAGCACTTGCTAATAAGATATCTGATTCTGTAATTGTACCTACAGTGGAACGAATAACGTTGATACGAACATTTCCATCCACTTCTAGCTTTTCCATACTTGCCTTTAAAGCTTCGGCAGAACCTTGAACATCGGCTTTGATCAAGACATTGATTTCTTGAACATCACCTTCATCAATTTTCTTAGCCAAATCTTCCAAAGACATAGCACTCGTTGAATTACGTTCTTTTTCAATTTGTTTATCTAAACGATGACCCGCAATTTCAGCAGCCTTCTTATAGCTATCATAAGACATGAATACATCACCAGCTCTAGGAACTTCATTTAAACCAATGATTTCTACTGGACAGCTTGGTTCAGCATGTTTGATTTCCATACCACGATCGTTTGTCATCTTTCGAACACGACCATAAGAAGTACCAACTACAACACTATCTCCAGTATGCAATGTACCACGTTGTACAAGCAATGTAGCTACTGGTCCACGACCTTTATCTAACTTCGCTTCAATTACAGTACCCGATGCATTTGTATCTGGATTCGCCTTTAATTCCTGCATATCGGCCACTAACAACATCGTTTCCAATAATTCTGGAACACCTGTTCCTTTTTTTGCAGATACTTGAGTAAAGATTGTATCTCCACCCCATTCTTCAGGCATAATTCCTAGTTCGCTCATTTCTGACATGATACGATTTGGATTTGCACCTGGCTTATCAATTTTATTTACCGCAACTACAATTGGAACACCTGCCGCTTTCGCATGGTCAACTGCTTCTTTTGTCTGAGGCATCACACCATCATCTGCCGCAACTACGATAATAACGATATCTGTAACTTCAGCACCACGAGCACGCATAGCAGTAAATGCTTCGTGACCTGGTGTATCTAAGAATGTAACTTTTCTTC
>OGHK01002845.1_pt1 | contig 11223 bp, 9 predicted proteins | sample 1571411 | NCBI WGS metagenome assembly OGHK01 (sample SAMEA2582043, study PRJEB24529) | metagenome | biome: Human gut stool | place: China | collected 2011 | reverse complement strand
CCATGAGCGGTAAAGACATGATCGGTCAAGCTCAAACAGGTACTGGTAAGACAGCGGCCTTTGGCCTACCTGTATTGGAACGCGTAGACGGCAGTAATCGTCACGTTCAAGTAGTGATTTTGTCCCCTACACGAGAATTAGCTATTCAAGTAGCAGAAGAGCTTAATAAAATGGCTCAGTATACGGATATTACGGCATTGCCTATTTATGGTGGCCAAGATATTAACCGTCAATTCCGTGCATTGAAAAAGAATCCGCAAATCATTGTTGCCACACCAGGCCGATTGATGGACCATATGGACCGCGGTTCTATTAAATTTGAAGACGTTAAGATTGTCGTTCTTGACGAAGCTGATGAAATGTTAAACATGGGCTTTGTAGATGACATCAACAAAATTTTAGGGGCTATCCCAGAAGATCACCAAACATTGCTATTCTCTGCAACAATGCCTAAGGCGATTCGCGAGTTAGCAGAAACATACCTTACAGAGCCAACGTTGATTCGTATGAAACCTACGCAAGTAACGATGGATCTTATCGAACAATACTATATCGAGGTACAAGATCGTCAAAAATTTGACGTGTTGTGCCGTTTGTTCGACTTACAAGCGCCAGAGTTGGCTATCATCTTTACACGTACGAAACGTCGTGTTGATGAAGTAACAGAAGCTCTTAAAAAACGTGGCTATATGGCGGAAGGTATCCATGGTGATTTATCACAACAAAAACGTGATAGTGTAATTCGTCAATTCCGAGAAGGTACAATTGACATTCTTGTAGCTACTGATGTGGCTGCTCGTGGCCTTGATATTTCCGGCGTATCTCATGTATATAACTATGATTTGCCACAAGATCCTGAAAGCTATACGCACCGTGTAGGTCGTACAGGTCGTGCAGGTAAGGCAGGCGAAGCCTATACATTTGTTATCCCTCGTGAAATTGAACACCTTCATGCTATTGAACGTTTAACAAAACGTAAAATTGCAAAACGTCGTGCTCCATCTTTGGGCGAAGTTCTAGAAGGTCAACAACGTCTTGCTGTTGAAAGCTTAATTGAAATGGCTGGCAATACAGAAGAGTTGGCACCATTTAAGGTGAATGCAGAAGAGTTGTTGAATGATACTGATTCCGTTACATTGATTGCGGCAGCACTTAAATTGTTAACAAAAGAGCCAGATACAACACCTGTAAATATTACAGAAGAAAAACCTTTACGCGTGCGTCGTCGCCGTGAAGGTGGTCGTGGTGATCGTCGTCGCCGTGATGGAGACCGTCGTAGAGATGGGGACCGCCGCCGCGATGGTGATCGTCGTCGTGATGACCGTCCACGCCGCAGTCGTGATGATCGCAAAGGTGACCGCCGTGATAGCCGTCGTCGTGATGATCGTCGTAGCGACCGTCCTAGAGCCGATCGTAAACCTCGTCATCAAAGCGAAGGTTTTAAACCATACTTTAAAGACTAATATGGTATGAACTTTGTTTAATGTATATTCATAGTAGGATTGCTATTGAACATAAGTTATGAAAACGTGGATTGTATAAATCCACGTTTTTTATTGCTTAAAATCTACTAGAATGGTACAATAAATAATAATTATTGTTTGAAAATGGACCATAGAGTACCGATATGTTTCCAAGTGGAGAAAGGTAGATTATTATGGATATCGCACAAATTTTGCGAAGCGAAGGGTTTAAGGTAACCCCTCAACGAATTGCAATTTATGATGCTTTGCGTGGTCATCACAATCACCCAACAGCAGAGATGATTTATCATAGCTTGCGTCCTACACATCCAAGCATGAGTTTAGCAACCGTATACAAAACAATGGAGATTTTTGAAAAAATTGGCCTTGTTAAGGTATTGGAAGTGGGCGATGAACGCGCACATTATGATTGGGATACAACAGCTCATGCACATATTCGCTGTGTTCGTTGTAACAAGGTAGAAGATATGATGAATATCGATCTTCATGCTATTTCCGATATTGCTGGAAAAGCTAGTGCTTATCAAATTACAGGACAACAAATTACATTCGAAGGCGTATGCCCAGAATGTGCAAAAAAAGAAAGTCACTAACAGACGCCCCCTGCGTATAAGATGCAGGGGGTTTTTGAGTAAAAATAGAGTGGAAAGGAAATTTAATGTTTATTATAGGTTCACATTTATCAATATCAAAAGGGTATTTACATATGGGAAAGGAAGCTACCAAAATTGGGGGCAATACATTCCAATACTTTACGCGCAATCCGCGCGGTGGTAGCATGCGTGCTCTCGATGTGGAGGATATGAATAGCCTTAGTGCGTATATGAAAGAACATAACTTTGGTACCTTGTTAGCCCATGCACCTTACACGTATAATCCGTGTGCAGCTAAGGAAGATTTGCGCGCTTTTGCAAAACAAGCCATGACAGAAGACTTAGAACGCATGGAATATTTACCAGGCCAGATGTATAACTTTCATCCCGGCAGTCATGTAAAGCAAGGTGTTGACCAAGGCATCGAATACATCGTAGAGTGCTTGAATGAAATCTTATTCCCAGGCATGAAAACAACGGTTCTTTTAGAGGTTATGGCTGGTAAGGGCACGGAAATTGGCTCTCGTTTTGAAGAAATTGCTCGTATTATTGACGGTGTAAAATTAAAAGAGTACATGGGTGTTTGTGTAGATACTTGCCATATTCACGAAGGTGGTTATGACATCGTTAATAATTTAGATGGTGTTATCGACGAGTTCGATCGTATTGTTGGTCTTGACCGTTTGAAAGCTATTCACTTGAATGATTCAAAAAATCCTATGGGGGCACATAAAGATCGTCATGAAAAAATTGGGGAAGGTTATATCGGTATCGATGCAATTGCCCGCATTGTAACACATCCTAAATTGACGAATTTACCATTCTACTTGGAAACGCCAAATGAATTAGATGGTTATGCTAAAGAAATTGCTATGTTGCGCTCTATCGTAGATAATCAATAATCAAGCAAAATAAATTGAGTTATATAATAATTGGTATAAACTAAATATATATAAGGTATAGGGAGAACTGGAAAGGGGGATGAAATGCGTTTTTTACATACTGCGGATTGGCATTTAGGTCGTATTTTTTATGGTCAGTACTTAACAGATGACCAAGCTTATGTGTTGGAGCATCAGTTCTTTACTATTTTGAAAGAAGAAAAAATCGATGGCATCTTGCTTGCAGGGGATGTATTTGATAGGGCGGTACCACCCATTGAAGCTATTGAATTATGGGACTCTATCATTACTCGTCTCGCTATGGATTATAAGATTCCTCTATTTGTAGTGAGTGGAAACCACGATGGAGCGGAACGCCTTGAAGTGGGACGGTCTATGCTAAGTGAATCGGGCATTCATATTTGGGGCTCTCCTCATCATGCATTACAACCCTTTGAATTTGAAGGCTTTGATGGTAGGGTAGCCATTTGTCCTATGCCGTTTAGCGAACCTCGTCGTATAGGTGACGCTTTGGGACTGAACTCCAGTGAATCAAAACCAGTTGATACGGATATGACTGATGATACTTTATTTTCCTATGTAGATGATAAGGATCAAGAAGCGGTCGCACTTAATTTACACAATTATGACCAAATGTATCAGGCCTGGAGTGATTATCTATATAAACAAGTGCCAAAACAGATGCGTAGTATTGCCATTAGCCACGCCTTTGTAATGGGGGGCGAAGTAGGTGGTTCGGAACGAACATTGTCTGTAGGGGGTAGTGAACAGGTGAGCCCTCACGTTTTTAAAAACTTTCACTATACAGCTCTTGGACATTTACATGGACCGCAACGGATGGGGGCAGACCATATTCGCTATAGCGGATCGCCATTGAAGTATTCCTTTGATGAACATGGGCAGAAGAAATCTTTTACCATCATTGATATGGATACAAACGGGAAGGTAGATATTAGTACAATCCCTGTAGAGGCGAAGCGGGATGTAGTCATCTTGGAAGGTTATTTTGAGGACCTTTTAAATAATACAGCCCTCCAAACGAAACATAAGGATGATTACGTGCAGGCACGCCTCCTAGATACGATGCCTATCATGGACGGCATGGCTAAGTTGCGTCAGGTTTATCATCGATGTATGACCATTGAACTGGCAGGGCGCATAGCAACACCTGTGGTAGATATGGGAGATGCCGTATTTAAAGAGCTAGATGAGCGTCAATTGTTTAATCAGTTTGCAGAAACCGTGTGGAAAGAGCCGTTAACAGAGGCGGAACAGTCATATATCGACTCTGTGTGGGATCGAATTATCAAGGAGGACTAGATGAAGCCTATATCACTAACAATAGAAGCCTTTGGTCCATATCGAGATTCGGTTACATTGGACTTTAGTAAATTAGAAAATCATTCTATGTTCCTCATCTCTGGTCCGACAGGAGCAGGGAAAACATCCATTTTAGATGCTATGGTGTACGCCCTGTATGGCGAACCAAGTGGAGAAGTGCGGAAAACCGATGCTATCCGCAGCGATTTTGCTGAACCTGAGCGGATGACACGCGTAGACTTTTCCTTTGCCATCGGAGATGCTCAATATCGTGTTGAAAGACTACCAAAACAGATGGTAGCCAAAAAACGCGGTACAGGTATGCGCGAACAGAATGCTAGTGCCACTGTCTATGAAATGAAAGCTGGTGAGTGGAAGGTTATCGCTACCTCTGCGGCTGCCATTCGTGATACGATTCAACGAATCATAGGTTTTCGTAAGGATCAATTTTTACAAGTGGTTCTATTGCCACAAGGGGAATTCAGAAAACTCCTTGTCGCCTCTACAAATGAACGGGAGGAATTACTACATACGCTCTTTAGAACAGAGTTATATCGAAAACTACAAGAGGCTCTTAAATCAGCTTATGATGATGCAAAAGCTGGCATTGAAGAAAATTTGATGAAACAAACGGCGTTGATACAGTCTATTCCTCACGATGAAGAGACTCCAGTGCTAACTGTCGAACATGTACGTGAACTGTTATCTAATCGAGTACCACATCGTGATGTACTTGTAGTAGAACGAGATAGGGCTGTTAATGAGGTAGAACAATTTAATGCCTTGCGTAAGGAGTGGGCTCTATATAACCAAGCACAACAATCTCTAGTACAGGCTACGTCTCAATTAGATTTGGTGAAAGCTAAAGAACCTGAGCGTACACAATTGAGTGAAAAGGTTCAATTCCTCAATTCCTTATCTCCAGTTCATGCATTGTATCAACAATACATTGATAAACAGTCTAGTTTAACAACATTAGAACGGGCACTGTCCGATGCAGAAAAAAGTGTGGACACTGCTACTCAACATGAGACTAACTGTATAGAGGTTCATGAAGCGTTAGCATCTCAAGCTGAAACGATACAATCTAAGAGGACTACTTTGGCTCAACTCCAACAACAGTCTGAAAAGTTTGATGAGTTAGGATTGTTGAAAAAAAAGATGTTTACACTACGTGGTAATGTAAAACAATTGGATAGTAAAAAAAGTGAAGCGGACCTAGAGATACAACGCCAGCTCATCAAACAGATAGAAGTAGATGTTGAGGGTTTACGTAAACGCTTTCAAGAGAATAGTACACTACTGGAGCAGGTTCCTGTTATTCAAGAACAGCTTAATCATGTGCACAGATATTCTGAGTTGGTAGAAGAAATTAGTCAGGTTCAAAAAGAAATCGACATTAAGGATGAGACCTTAGCAGCTCTTGATAAAACAGTGAAAGAGGCGAAGGTACATTTAGAGCGGCTAGAGCATTTAATGCAAGAAGGGCGCGCGTATGAACTGGTTCCTTTCGTGAAAGAAGATGAGCCTTGCCCAGTATGTGGATCTACAGAACATCCTCATTTAGCAACTAAGCCAGAATTATATCCTACTAAGGATGAGGTTGAAGCTGCTCGAGGTATTCGTGATAAAGCGTTACAACAACAAGCGAATGAAGTTGGTCAAAGGGATGCGTTAGTGGGGCGGATGCATGAATTATCTAACCATATGGACGCACAAGTTTCGATTCTTCAGTCCTCTATAGATGGTTTTTCTAAGGAAAACTTTGCATCGCTTCAACAAGTTCTGTTATCTCAAATGGAACGATTCAAAACGTTACGTGGTGAATCTGAACAGCTAGGTAAGACTATTTCTGATGCGGAGCGTAGGTTAAGCACCGCTAAGGATACGTTGGCTAAATCAGAACTTGCACATAATGAATTGCTTAAAGCATTGCATGAACTAGAGATTAGTATCAGTTCTGTACAAGCAAAAATAGATTCCTTATCAGAGTCGTTGCCTACTACGGATATAGAGTTGTGGCGTAAGCAAGTGACATTCTTAGCGTCAGAAATTAAAGAGTATGATGCGCAGTTAACAGTGACTACAAAACAATTAGAGGAGGCTCGAGGGCAGCTAAGTGCTAAACGAGGTCGACTAGAAATCTTATCTTCTCAAGTAAAAGAAGAACAAAAGAAGCTTGATTGTCTCCATGGGGAATATATACAGTCATTGCAATCTATATCGTTAAGTGAAATTGATTTTGTAGAAGCATTGAGTGACTTTAATGCGTTAGAGAATTTTAAATCTAATTTATATGACTTGGAAGAGGCCTTTAGTACAGCACAAGCTGTATATGATGCGGCACTAAAGACTACGGAGACTGTGGTTAAACCTAGCGATACTGTTTCGGATGAAGTATATGATGCAGCGGTAGAACGTCGTGATACATTGGTGGGCCATTTAGCGGCTTGGGATAAAGAAACACAGCATATAGAAACTACACTTGCTTCACTAGAGGAAATTGAATCGGCTATGGGTGAGGCCCGAGAGAAGGTAGCCTTCTTAAGTCGATTGAATGATCTCGCTAATGGGGGTGAACAAGGTTTTAAAAATGTCACCTTTGAGCGCTATGTATTGGGGGCCATTTTAGATGAGGTTGTTTATGCAGCCAATTTACGTCTTCAAAAGATGAGCCGTAGCCGTTACTCTTTGGAGCGTTCAGACTATACCGGTGGCGGCCGTGGTAAGCAAGGCCTTGATTTGGCCGTAATGGACGCTTTCACAGGACAATCTAGACCTGCGAATACCTTGTCAGGGGGAGAAACATTCTTGGCCTCTATGGCACTTGCCTTAGGTCTTGCCGACGTGATTCAAAGTTATGCCGGTGGTATTCATATGGATACGATGTTCATTGATGAAGGGTTTGGTACACTTGACCCTGATACATTGGAGCTCGCTATGGAAACATTGGTACAACTACAATCATCGGGGCGTCTTATCGGCATGATCTCCCATGTACCTGAGTTAAAGACGCGGATACCTGCCCATTTAGAAGTCACACGTGGTGATGAAGGTAGTACGGCAAAATTTGTTATTAACTAGCTATAAATTTACAAAATGTGATACTATTAAAAGAGGATAATTCCTACAAAAATATACTGTATTTACATAAGGAGGTCCTATGAAGTTTTCATTTGCTCATAATAATATAAATGTTAAGGATCTTGATAAGAGTTTAGCCTTCTATAAAGAGGCCTTACTGCTTGAAGAGGCTCGTCGCTTGGAAGACCCAAGCGGTGCTTTTACCCTTGTATATTTAAAAAGTCCATATACGGCGCATGAATTAGAACTTACATGGTTGCGCGATTGGGACCGCCCTTATAATTTAGGGGATAATGAATTCCACTTGGCATTTTATGTAGATGACTACGAAGCAGCTCTAAAAAAACATAAAGAGATGGGTGTTGTAGCCTATGAAAATGCCGACATGGGTATTTATTTTATCGCTGATCCTGATGGATATTGGACAGAAATCATTCCGGCGGGTAAATATTAATGGAATATATGTTAACTCGTTTAGAATGGTTGGTTGGTCCTGATAAAATCCAAACATTAAAGGATACATCTATTGCGCTCTTTGGTGTTGGTGGTGTCGGCGGTGGGGCCCTCGAGGCTCTAGTACGTGCTGGTGTAGGGCGCATCGTTATTATTGATGGTGATTCCATTGCACCCAGCAATTTGAATCGTCAAATGATTACGACACACGATACCATTGGAGAACGTAAGGTTGAGGTCGCAAAGGCGCGAGCTCTTTCCATCAATCCTGATGTAGTGATAGAAACTCACGATATTATGTATACTGAGGAGAAATATCCTGGATTTATTCAAAGCTTGAACGTTGATTATGTGATCGATGCCATTGATATGGTAACGGCAAAACTCAATATTATCGAGGTTTGTCAACGTGAAAGCATCCCTGTTATTTCCTGTATGGGCGGCGGTAATCGCTTTTACCCAGAGAAACTTATGATTGCAGATATCAATAAGTCTCATACATGCCCATTGGCACGCGTTATGCGCCGGGAACTCAAGAAACGGGGTATAAAAAAACAATTAGTTTTATTTTCTACAGAAAAACCGACAAAACCACAGTTCCGCGGCGAAGCAACGAGCCCAGGAACATGTAGTTTTGTGCCACCAGTGGCAGGTTTTATATTAGCAGCACATGTGTTGCGTACAATTTTGGAGGTACCTGAACAATGAAACAAGCAAAAATCCATATGGCAAAAGGTGGAGACATTGTAATTGAATTATTTGATAAAGAAGCACCTGGCACAGTACAAAACTTTATCGACCTTATTAATAAAGGTTTCTATAATGGATTGACATTCCATCGTGTAATTCCTGGCTTCGTAGCGCAAGGTGGTTGCCCTAATGGCAATGGTACAGGCGGTCCTGGTTACACAATTAAAGACGAATTGATTGGCAATCCTCATAAACACGAACGCGGTGCGTTGTCTATGGCTCACCGTGGTCCTAATACTGGCGGTAGCCAATTCTTTATCGTATACGAACCACAACCTCATTTAGATGGTGTACATACTGTGTTTGGTAAAGTAATCGAAGGCATGGATGTAGTTGATGGTATCCATCAAGGCGATATCATGGAAACAGTGGAAGTAATCGAAGGTTAATCTCATGAATGATGTATCTGTTAAACATCCGGAGTGGCTTGATATCGATGTAAATGGGACTATATCACACGGCTATGATCAAGAATGGTTTGATGATGAATGGCAACGTTTGTCTGGTTGTGGCCCTACATCGGCTACACAGGTATTGAGTTATTCTGAATTTCGAGATGGCCTATTAGATGTGTCTACTACGGCGAATCATACATTAGCATTAGAACGTATGAATGTCGTGTGGAACTATGTAAAACCAAGATTTGGTGGTGGCGTTTATAAAACGCAATGGATGGAACGCGGCCTTAGTCGTTTGTTTGATGATAAGAATTTGCCTTATGAGGTACACATGCTTAATGTATCTCCCTTTTCTGCATCCCGCGTAGAAGTAGAGGCGGCGGCGCAGTTTATTCACGATGCATTATCACAGGATGTTCCTGTAGCGTTCTTAAATCGCCATAAAGGTAAAGAACCTGCGCTCTATACATGGCATTGGGTGCCTATTTATAAGATGTTCATGGATGGTGATGATATTCGTTGCGGTATTTTTGATGAAGGGGAAATCCGTGATTTCTCACTAGTTCATTGGTTGCAAGATACCATCCTTGGCGGTGGATTCTGTTATATAACTAAGAAATAATATTAGTATTATGAGAGCGATGGTGAAAGCTATCGCTCTACCTATATAGGAGGTTATTATGAGTCAATGGATTACAGAAGAGCAAACGCCTCATTTACGTCTCAGTGCTGAAGCAGAAGAGGTACTTTATTCTGGTGAATCTGAATTTCAAAAAATTGAAGTATTTAAGTCTAAAGAATATGGCATGATGCTTGCATTAGATGGTGTATTCCAAACGTCTGAACGGGAGGAGTTTATCTACCATGAAATGATTGCTCATGTACCATTGTTTTTGCATCCAAATCCAGAACGGGTACTGATTATCGGTGGCGGTGATGGCGGTGTAGCTAGAGAATGCGTACGCCATGATTGCGTTAAAGAAGTTACCATGGTTGAGATTGATGGTAAAGTTGTAGAATTGGCAAAACAATACCTACCTACTATTTCTAAGGCTATGATTGAAAACAATCCTAAGTTAACAGTAAAGATTGGTGACGGTATTGGCTTTATGGCAGAGGCTGAAGATTACTATGACGTTATTATTGTGGATTGCTCTGATCCAATTGGTCCTGGTGAAGGATTATTTACGGAAGAGTTTTATAAGAATACGTTGAAAGCTCTAAAAGCAGATGGTCTATTTGTACAACAAACTGAATCTCCTATGCTTCATCAACCGCTCGTTGAGAAGGTGTTTGGTTATGTAAACAATCATTTCCCGATCGCTCGTTTGTACACCGCATACATTCCAATCTATCCAGCCGGGATGCATTGCTTTACGGTTGGATCTAAAAAATACGACCCATTAACATGGGAACCAAATCGTGAACAAAACTTTGAAACTAAGTACTATAACAAGGATATTCAAAAGGCTGCGTTTGCATTACCAAATTTTGTAAAAAACTATTTGCCAAATAAATAATTTATATGTATAATAGGGAAGCACCATTCGTTAAGAAACATTTTAACGGTGGTACTTCCTTTTTATTAGGATGTGAAAGAGTTTTATATTAGAAGCATATAGCTTGTTAATTTCAAAACTGAAAGTTAAATGAAATTAGAAAAAGTTATTGACACAAACTTCTAAAACAGATATAATTCTCTTTGTTACGAAGACAGTGTCTTCGATACCTACAAGGTGGTGGGTATGGTGAAGCGGTTAACACGGCGGATTGTGGCTCCGTTACGCGTGGGTTCGATCCCCACTACTCACCCCATAACCTACACATCGTAATCATTGTAGGGGTGTCGCCAAGTGGTAAGGCAACGGACTTTGACTCCGTTATGCGCTGGTTCGATCCCAGCCACCCCTGCCAACATGGTTCATTAGCTCAGTTGGTAGAGCACCTGACTTTTAATCAGGGTGTCCCGCGTTCGAGTCGCGGATGAGCCACCAAATAAAACTCACAAACGAAAGTTTGTGAGTTTTCTATCTCTAATTTTAGAGAATTTGGTTATGATGGTAAGTATATTGTGGAAACACAAGTGGTCAAAAATAAAACAAAACTTCTTAAAAAAGTGGTTGACGTTTTATGAGATGACTGATATACTTTAAAAAGTCGTTAGAACGTTAAAACTTCTAATGTACAGATCTTTGAAAACTGAACAATGATAGGTAATCAATCATATGATTGAACATAT
>OGHK01002834.1_pt1 | contig 11248 bp, 10 predicted proteins | sample 1571411 | NCBI WGS metagenome assembly OGHK01 (sample SAMEA2582043, study PRJEB24529) | metagenome | biome: Human gut stool | place: China | collected 2011 | reverse complement strand
GTCTTTTTCCCATTACAGGTTGGATTAAAAGGGGTGTGGGTCTTTGCCCTGGCCGTTATCCTGGGCTATCCGGCAGTTTATTACATGCAGAAGCTGTTCATCGAAACGATGGCGCGCAGCGATGAGCAAGATTCCTACCTGAGTATTATTACCAGCTACGTTGGCAGCCGCTGGGGCGTACTGCTTGGCGCGCTTTACTCCTTCACCATGCTGAAGTCGATGGTGGAGTATGCTCTTGCCATTACCAACGACAGCGCCTCGTATCTGAAAACCTTTGGCCTTACTAACCAGACGTTATCCGAACACTGGTGGTGGTCTCTGCTGTTAATCGCCGGGCTCTCTCTGGTCGCGTCGAAAGGAGAAAAGCTGCTCTTCAAAGTTTCAGGCAGCATGATCGCCGTAAAGCTGGTGATCATCGTAGCGATTGGTTTCGTGGTGATCCCTTTCTGGGATGTGAGCAATATTGGTGCATTCCCAACCGTTAGCCACCTTGTCGTAGGTACGTTCCCGACGCTTCCGTTCGCTATCTTCTCCATTATGTTTGTTGGGATACTAAATCCGATGAACATCGCCTATAAAAAACGTGAAGAAGATAAGGACGTGGCAAAATATAAAATTTTACGCGTACACAAAGTGGCTTATTTAGTTCTTGTCGCTACCGTGCTGTTGTTTGTCATGTCCATCGTACTTTCTATCAGCGAAGCCGATGCGCTACGAGCCTATCAGGATAATATCTCGGCCCTGGCGCTGGCCGCTAAGGTCATTCCTGGGGCCACGGTGAAGTATATGAGCGTTATTCTCAATGTGTTTTCCATCGTGACGGCATTCCTGGCGCTCTATCTGGCCGTACATGAATCTTTTGTAGGTCTGATCAAAGTCACTGTTGAAAAAATAGTTAAGCCTCAGGAAAACAATAGTAAGGCGATCTCAGTTGCCGCTTTTGTCATGGTTGTGCTGGTGCTGTGGCTGATAGTACTAACGAACTTTCCCATTCTGAAGGTGTTTGTGTTTGGTGGCGTGACTTACGGACTTATTAGCTGCATCATTCCTGGTTTTATTATTCTTAAGAATGACAAGTTTTCTGACCTTCGTGGCGTCTCGGTTTACTATGTGATTTTAATCGGCATGCTCATGTGCATTGGACCTTTTGTCATGCTGTTTTCACAATAATTTTTAACTCATATAACTTACACTTTACTGAGATTTTGTTTTTTGCATTGCGTCATCATGAATCCTGTTGCGGGTCATCATTAATTCAATTCATGTTGACCCGCAAATAAAAAGCGGGAGCAAAAAATAATTATCATTGCTGCGTGCCTGTGATATTAAAAGAGATATATAAAGAGGTTAGGGAGCTAAGATGTCACATACTAAAATCGCAAATAAGTTACAAAATCTTAAATCATCTGCAATTAGAGAATTATTGAAACACAGCAAAATGGACGGTGTTATTTCCCTGGGCGGAGGAATACCAGATCCAAACTTGTTTGATCGGGAAGGCTTACAGATTGCTATGGATCACATCTTGACCCACGATTGGGAAGACGCGTTTCAGTATGGACTGAGTGAAGGTAATCCTGAACTGCGGGCAGCCATCTGCCAGATCATGCTTGACCGGGGAATTCACTGCGGCGTAGAGGATGTTGTTGTGACCACCGGTTCCCAGCAATCTCTGGATATTCTTGCTCGGGCACTGATTAATCCTGGCGATGTAGTGGTGTTAGAACGGCCTACTTACCTGGCGGCGCTGCAGGTATTTCAGCTTGCTGAAGCGAACCTGTTGTCGGTAGGAACTGACGCTGAGGGCATGATTGTCGATGAGCTGGAAACGCTGCTTCTAACGACCCGGATAAAAGCAGTGTATATCGTGCCCACGTTTGGCAATCCAGGAGGCGTTAGCCTCGCGGAGCAACGGCGTAAACAGCTGGTGGAACTCTCACTACGCTACGATTTTATCATCATCGAAGACGACCCTTACGGCGAAATTAATTTTACGGATTCGTCATTCATCCCGCTCAGAGCATGGTCTGCGGAAAGGGGTAACAATGATAACGTTGTTTACACATCAACCTTTTCGAAGATCCTCGCGCCAGGCGCTCGGGTAGGGTGGCTCGTGCTACCGGATTGGCTGAAAAGAGCGGTAGTCAATATCAAGCAAACCACAGATTTACATACAAGTGCACTCTCACAGTCGCTGACCTCTCACTATTTACACAGTGGCCGCTTGCCGGGACAGATCGCACTCATCCGGAAGGCTTATGAGCTCAAATGTCGAGTTCTAAGCCACCATCTGCTGAACGAACTAGGTGACCACCTCACTTTTCATCAGCCGATGGGCGGCATGTTTTTATGGGCGAAGTTTAAATATGCGATGGATACCACGCAATGGCTTCAGAAAACAATACGCAACGGCGTGGTGTTCGTGCCTGGTGAATTTTTCTACTGCGAAGAACCTGATCATTGCACTCTGCGAATGTCGTATGTCAGCACCACGGAAGAGAATCTGATAGAAGCGGTTAAGCGCCTGAAAATTTCGCTTAATTAAGCGTCCTCACCTGCTATACCCAGCGAGGACATTGGTAATAAACAAGACAGTTAGAGTTGTAAGTTGTAACCAGAGGAAGAGTAATAATGACTAATCATAGTTTTGATAACCAGATGTCTCCAGAAACGTATCTGTGCCATGGCCCATTCGATCCTGAGGTATTTGGTGGCGTGGTTAACCCGCCTGTATATCACGCCTCTACGGTCATCTTCAAAAACTGCAAAGAGCTAAACGAGCGTCACCAGGCTCTGTTTGAAGATGCGGAAGATGAAGTGATGTATTACGGTCGATTTGGAACGCCAATCACCTTCGCCGTGCAGAAAGCTCTGGCCGAACTGGAGGGGGGGTACCGATCTTTACTGGTGCCTACAGGGCTGGCAGCATGCACCAGTGCATTACTGGCTCTGGTAAAAAGTGGCGATCATATTCTTGTCAGTAGCAGCGTTTACGGCCCGACGCGTGGGTTCGTAAATAATGTGCTGGCCAAAATGGGCGTTTCGGCAACCTTTTTCGACCCTACTATCGGCGATGGCATTGGTCAACTGTTCCAGGAAAACACTACCGTGGTGTTTACAGAATCTCCAGGCTCCCAAACATTTGATATCCAGGATATTCCGGCAATAACTCGCGTGGCGCATGCCCACAACGCTAAAGTGATAATTGACAATACCTGGGCAACGCCACTATTTTTCAAACCATTTGAGCATGGCGTGGATGTCTCCGTGCATGCCGCCACTAAATATATCGTTGGGCACTCTGATGCGCAGATGGGCTTGATCACGACGAATAAAGAAACCTGGCTTGCCATTCGTCGCTTTATCTATCTATTTGGTCTTCATGCTGCGCCGGATGATGTTTATCTCGCACAACGTGGATTACGCACGATGTCTTTGCGTCTCGGACGCCATCAGGATTCAGCGCTTAAAATTGCTAAATGGTTTGAAGAACGTGAAGAAGTGGAGCAGGTGCTACACCCGGCATTGCCTTCATGTCCGGGGCACGAAATTTGGAAACGTGACTTCACCGGTTCCAGCGGTTTGTTTAGCGTGGTGCTTAAACCGCACTACTCAAAAGAGTCTGTGGAGAAGTTTATTGATAGCCTGCAGTATTTCGGCATTGGTTTTTCGTGGGGCGGTTTTGAAAGCCTGGCCATTCCATTTAACCCGCGTAAAGATCGTCCGGAATATCACTGGCCGTACGAAGGGCACTCCTTCCGTTTACAAATCGGCTTAGAAGATCCAGTAGATTTAGTAAGAGACCTGGATCAGGCGCTGCGTCATCTGAAGGGGTAAGAACCAGCAAAAGCGCCAGTCAAGCTGGCGCTTGTTATACTAGCGCTATGACAAAACGTTGTGATTGGCGGAAGTAGTAATGGATATTCCGATAGAACTTAAGCACTTACAAACTCTTTTAGCATTGCGTAAAACAGGAAGTCTGACGCGCGCGGCCGCAGCTATGCAACTGACTCAATCGGCACTATCGCACCAGATCAAACAACTGGAAGAGCACTATAACGTTACTCTGTTTATGCGAAAAACATCGCCCGTAAAGTTTACCCTGGCGGGCGAGCGTTTGTTACACCTTGCTGAAACCGTGCTTAATGCAATGGAGGAAGCCAACAGGGATCTTTATAAGTTAGCGCTCGGAAAACAGGGCGCGCTCCGGATAACCCTTGAGTGTCACACCTGTTATGGCTGGTTACTACCGGTGATGGATGAGTTTCGTAAGAAATGGTCTGAGGTTGAAATTGATATATTGCCTGGTTTTCAGCCGGATCCAATAGGTCTTCTGTTGCAAGACAGAGCTGATGTTGCCATCGTGGATGAAACCGAGCAGACAGATCTGGTGAGGTACAGCTCTTTATTTAAATATGAAATGGTTGCTATTTTGGCAAATGAACATCCTTTAACGCGAAAGCCTTGGCTTGAAGCGGAAGATTTTCGTGGTGAATCGCTCATAACCTATGCAGTACCGGATGAACGCATCGATCTTTGTCGAAAAGTACTTAAACCTGCCGGCATTCCAATTAGGAGAAAAACCACTGAACTCACTATGGCTATCATTCAACAGGTTGCCTGCCAACGGGGTATTGCCGCATTGCCTATCTGGGCAGTATCAGAATATCTTGAAAAAAAATACGTCACAGCAAAGTCAATCACGGAAAATAAACTAATTTCAGAAGTTTGGCTTGCCACACTAACAGAAAACATCGACAAGGGCTATGTTAATGACTTTATTGGCTTTACCAGACAGCGCTGCTTGCGCTTATTAGATGAAATCTAAAATACGTAATAACAATGTAAGTGAGAGTTTTTTTGCATAAGAAGACGGCAATATCTTTATTTACAGGAGAAAAAATGAAAAAAATAATCAATACAAAAGCTGCTCCAGCAGCTATTGGACCTTATTCTCAAGGGGTATCATTCGGCAATTTAGTGATGACTTCAGGCCAACTACCTCTGGATCCAACAACGATGGCATTTCCCGAAGGAGGAGTAAGGGAACAGACTCGCCAGTCGTTATTAAATCTAAAAGCCGTTTTGGAACAATCAGGCGCTTCGCTGGATACTGTACTTAAAACTACCTGTTTCCTCGCAAAGATGGAGGATTTTTCGGTATTTAATGAAGTATACTCCGAATTTTTTGGTGACTCAGGAGCGCCAGCGCGTTCATGCATTCAGGCTGGCAAATTACCCAAAGAAGCCTTAGTTGAAATCGAAGCCATCGCGTATATTAAGTAATACAACAGGAGGCAAAGTGGATATGTGCCGTGAACGCAGGCACATTATTTTTACTTTGACCTCCTTGTTGCTTTTTAATCCTGGTTAGCTGAAAAGGGTGAATGGTGAGAGCATAACTACGTGGGCAAGGCAAATGGTCGGGCAACGCAGCAACAAGTGAGAATATTAGTGTTAATTTTGACTCGCTTCGGAACCCACAGGAGGCAGGAATACCATGTATAGAATGCGAGATATTGCAAGAAAGGGCCTGGCGCCGCCAGTGCTTTTACTGCTTTGTTTATTGATCAATATATGGGCGCGTTGGCCTATACTTATGCATATTGATGAGGTATTCACTATTTCATGGAGAGTATGCACCGCCCTGGTCACTGGAGGCATTAGTCTTGTCCTGTCTCTGACGGGACTGGTAACGTTGATAAGTAATCAAACAACCCTCAACGCACTGCATCCGGAACGAACCAGTATGCTGGTGACCAGAGGATGTTTTCGTTTTTCTCGCAACCCCGTCTACCTTGGATTTATAGGGCTACATATCGCTTTGGCCCTATTGTTAAGTAGTGTAATTGGTTTAATGATTACCCCGTTTCTCATTTTACTTCTGAGCATCTTGCATATACAGGTTGAAGAGGCTGGAATGCAGCAACTGTTTGGCCGACAATGGGAAGAATATTGCAACAATACACCTCGCTGGTTCTCTCTAGCATCGTTATATGCGGTCATTAAGGGGCGCGCCAAGTGATGGGATACCATTTTATTTATCGTTAAAATTGTGTGAATGGTATTCGCTTCTCACATACCACTAATAATTCATTCGTTACGTACTGTTTGTCCGACACTCACGAAATGCTGCATGTTTCCAGCGCACGAGTATTTCAGCTATGTCGACCAAACGATGGAATACGGTAGATATCCCGTCGTTACCAGGAATATCCTGAATCTGTAAGATGTTTCACTGGTATGGTCACGCAAAATCTACTCTCGAGATGATAATTTGTGCTATATTTTTTATTAATGCACTATGTTGATGAAAGTAGCATTTTAGAGCTGCGCAGAGTATTCCGTGAATCTTTTAAATGATTTTCACTCTTACGAATTAATTAATATTTTTACTAAGATGGGGAAGGGTAGATTAACTTGATTTTAACTCTAAAATTATGCATGCTTATTAAAAAATGGCGACACTCGAACGTCGCCATTGTTAATAAATGTAAGGAGAAACGTTTAGTTTAAAAGCCGACTTCTGTCACGACTAAAAAGCAATGAAAACAAACCGCCAATTACAACTATCCCTATTAGAATATACATAACAAAGTAAAAGTTATGAGTAACACTCAATATAAAACCAATTAATACAGGTGATAATGCCCCGAAACCAACGGCCATACCATTTAAAGCCCCCGCTGCAGACGACATCGCTTCTGCAGGAACCATTGATTGCAAGAGGGTAAACACACAGGGTAGTTGCATTGAGGAGGCGCCGATACCGAAGGAGATAACGATTGCAGCGAAAAAATTATTACTAATATTCACTCCAGTCAGGATGCTTGCAGCACACAACATGGCCGAGACAAACATTACCATGCCTTTCCTGTCAGTTTTGTCGACAATAAACCCAGCAAGCACCTTGAACAAAAGTCCAAATATAAAAGGAAGCGCGGACATCCAACCGACATTTGCCCATGAAAAACCGCGCTCGGTATTTAAATATGTTGGAAGCCAAGTTACGACACCCCATGACAGCATGGAGTTAGAAGAAAAAACAGCTAATAAAATCCAAAAATTAGAATTGCACAGATATACTTTGGCACGCTCAACAACTGAAATTTTTTCACTGCTATTACAAAAAAACGCTGTTTCGTAGGTTTTTGTACATGCTCTAAAATTGTGACACTTTGGGGCAAATCAGTATCATTTTTCATTTATTAATCCTTATGGTTATTATAGGGCGGTAAATTTTTATTTTCCTGAGGTTAGGTAAGAGAAAATTTTACCTGTTCGGACTTTTCGGGCGAAATGACAGCTAACTATGTGTAACCTCTGTAATAAACCATTGACGTGCTAGTTTCTCCCAAAAAAGAGCACCTAATTCGAGGTTTTTATCATTGAAGTCATATGATGTACTATGAAGATCCCCTTGAGAAAGCGCATCGTTACCATTCCCAATCCATCCATATGCGCCAGGTACCTCCTGGAGCATAAAACCAAAATCTTCGGCGGTCATCGCTGGAAGAACATTATCATGAGCATTATTTTCACCAACAATTTCCCGCATCATTTTAGCCATAAAACGAGCTTCTTTGGGATGATTATTAGTATTTGGATAACCACCTTGTTTAATAATTACCTCAGCGTGCGCGCCATGAGCTTCTGCTATGCTGATGGCAATACGCTGCATATTATCCAGAATCAATGATTGAGCTTCGTTTGTTAAGGTACGGCATGTGCCCATAATTTTTGCTTCAGAAGGAATTATATTCGGTGAACTCCCCGCTTCAATTTTACCAATAGTCAACACGGCAGCGTCCAGAGGATTCATTCGACGTGATATTAAAGTCTGTAAATGCGACACAATAAAGCAGGCGACCGGCACAGGATCAATAGTTGACTGGGGGAGAGCTGCATGTCCACCTTTGCCAAAAACGGTGATCTCAAAAGTGACTCCCGATGCCATTATAGGGCCAATTTTTGTCCCCATTTGTCCTTGCGGAAGGTGAGGCCAGTTATGCAAAGCAAATACAGCCTGACAGGGAAAAAGCTTAAACAGTCCTTCGTTCATCATAACACGCGCCCCGGCACCGCCTTCTTCCCCTGGCTGAAAAATTAGATGTATGGTCCCATCAAAATCTCTATTTGCTGAAAGCAGTTCGGCTGCGCCAAGTAACATAGCGGTGTGCCCGTCATGTCCGCATCCATGCATACACCCTTTATGCTTACTAGCATGCGTGAATTTATTTGCTTCTTCTAATGGCAGGGCATCAATATCAGCTCTTATGCCTAATGCTGGTCCAGGATCATTAGCACTACGGTTTTTACCATATATACTACCAACGATACCCGTAGACGCTAGCCCTCTCTTGTAAGGGATATCCAGCTCAGTAAGAAAAGCTGCGATTTTATCGGATGTACGATGCTCCATAAATTTTAATTCTGGATGCATATGTAAATCATGCCTAAATTCTGTGAGCCTCTTCACATTAAGAGTCGTTCTATACTTAGATGACATGGGGATCTCTTTTTAGTTAGCGTTAACCTTCGAAAAGTAACAAATGCTTTATCTTTATTGATCTAGTTCACATAAAATCAACCTTCCCAAACTACTTTATTGAATTCCTGCCATAAAAATACTTGCTTGAATTCATTCAACATGGATGATAGATAATGCTAATCTTGTCGTAAAATACCTTTTCAACATCTAACTCATACCATTGAGGTATATCTATGGAATTGCGTCAATGCCGCTACTTCATCTCAGTAGCGAAGCTAGGTAGCATTAGTCAAGCTGCGTTAGAACTTCATATTGCTCAACCCGCTCTGACACGCCAGATGCAAAAACTGGAAGAAGATCTTAGAGTAACGCTCTTCAATCGAACAGGGCGCGGGGTGCAACTTACTGATGCAGGAAGCCAGTTCCTCGTTGACGCGGAAATATTGATCAACAATGTAACCGTCATAAAGGAGCGCGCTGTACGAGCCTCCCGTGGAGAATGTGGTAATATTTCGCTAGCGCTTCCTGTAATACAAAATGCGGCACCACCGATCACAACATTATTAAAAAAATTCAAGAAGGCATCACCGCTCGTCGGTATTACGCTTCATCACCTCATATCTGAAGTGCAACTTTCAAAGATCGCTGAGGGAGAGCTGGATGCTGGTTTTTTATTGTTTAGACCTCTTAATGATCCGCTTTTTGCAGGAATCCCCGTTTTCAAAGAAAAAATGTTATTAGCTTATCCGACTGAGTGGAAGTGGCCTGATAATAAAGAACCTCGTTACTTAAGAGAATTGCAGAATCTTGACTTTATATGGCTTCCTCGTACCGCGGCACCGGCGTGGCATGATCGACTTATTCATTGCTTTTACGATGCAGGTTTTACGCCACGTTCCGTTATGCACGGCGTTGATGCAGTATCGATGCTTACATTAGTTAGCGCAGGCATGGGATGTACCATCGTTGCAGAAGGGATGAGACATCTTGCTCCGTCAAACGTGTCGTTTGTGGTTTTAGAAGATTTAAACATTGTACAGGAATGGGAGTTAGTATGGCGCAAGGACAGGTGCTCTGAGGTTTTAAAAAGTTTAATAAATTTGATTTGAGCATATACCGCGCACTAATAGCGGAATAAATGACTGCTGCTTTTTGAGCGCAAGCGGTCAATCGGGACTAATGGCATGAGAATATGCTTTCGACTGACGATGAGGGAGGAAACCTCTATGCAGAAGTTTAGTCTCCTGAAACGTCGACCTGTGCGTCATCGTGCTGAATATGACCGGTTGTATCTAACGCGTGACCAGCAGTTGTCCTGCTTTGACCCGATCGCCAATAGGGAGCATCAGAGGGCCAGCACCACACGAGAGTATCGGCGCAACTGGCGGACTAGTAGTGTAAGACTAAAATAAAGCGTCACCCGTAGAGCTTTAATGCCTGAGTATACTGATTTCATGAGCGAGGAGTAGGGATTATGAAAAGGTTTGCTTACGCACACATACTCAATTTAACATAATATACATTATGCGCACTCATATTGCAGTAGCTAAATTGAGATGTCCGTCTCTGACCAAATAGACATGTCCGCGCTACAGTCTCACCACAGCGATCACTGCTTTTAAAGATAGTTTCCCAATCAAAGGATTCTGATGACGGATCATGCACCGGCATTTTTACTTTGGATGAAGTTAACCGACTCTAAATCATTCATGACGTTGTCGACCGGCGTCTGACCACTCAGATGGCCGCGCAGCGCCTGGGTATTCCCGATCGCCAGTGCCGACGCCTTCTCTCGCGTTACAATCAATCAGGCCCACTGAGTATGCCTAACCGCCGTCGTGGATAACCCAGCAATAACCAGCTGCCTGATGGTCTTGCCCGGTACGCACTCAATATTATCCGCGAACGCTATACCGACTTTGGACCTAGGCTGGCGTATGAGAATGTTGTCTACTTGTGAAAAAAACTCATAACACCATTCAATGGCGCATGCTGGTTCCCTTCATACCAGTGCAATACCCTGTCACATACATAATTGCTGGCAATAAAAGAAGGAACACCGAATGAAGTATGTGAATCTGGGTCGTAGCGGATTGAAAGTCTCCCGTCTTTGTCTCGGTTGTATGAGTTATGGCGAACCTGAACGTTTGCCTCAACCCTGGTCCCTGGATGAAAAGGCGTCACGTCCGCTCATTCGCCAGGCGCTTGAAGCCGGCATTAATTTTTTTGATACCGCGAATATCTACTCGGGCGGTAGTTCAGAAGAAATTACAGGAAAAGCGCTGAGAGAGATGGCCAGACGCGACGAGATCGTTGTAGCGACAAAGACCTTCTTTCCGTGGCGCAACTCACCCAATACCGGATTTCTTTCCCGCAAGGCCATTTTTCAGTCTATTGACGATAGCCTGATGCGCTTAGGCATGGATTATGTGGATCTCTTTCAGATTCATCGCTTTGACTACTCCACGCCTGTTGAAGAGACCATGGAGGCTCTGCATGACGTCGTTAAAGCAGGAAAAGCGCGTTATATCGGCGCATCTTCTATGGAAGCCTGGCGCTTTGCAAAAATGCAGCATACCGCTGAGCGTAACGGCTGGACCCGATTTATCACGATGCAACCGCAATACAACCTGCTTTACCGGGAAGAAGAGCGCGAGATGCTGCCCCTGTGTGAAGACCAGGGCGTTGGGGTGATCCCCTGGAGTCCAATGGCACGCGGCAGGCTCACGCGCGACTGGAGTGTCGCGTCCCGACGAA
>OGHK01002832.1_pt1 | contig 11264 bp, 10 predicted proteins | sample 1571411 | NCBI WGS metagenome assembly OGHK01 (sample SAMEA2582043, study PRJEB24529) | metagenome | biome: Human gut stool | place: China | collected 2011 | reverse complement strand
TGCCTTTTTTGCGGCTAGATGGTGCGGATGAGAACAGGGCGGCGATTTTCGATGTGCAGCACAAATCCATCAGCCTCCCAAAAGTGCCCATCCAACAGAACCTCGCCCTGAAATGTAATCCGGCGGAGCTTCTGTGCGGCGTCGGTCACCTCAACGGTGCAAAAGCGCTGCAAGTAGCTGCAAATAGCGGCGGCGTGGGAGACGACAAGGGCGTTCTGCCCCTCCGGGAGCGAATCCAGCAGTTCGTGGATGCAGTCTGCCATCCGGGCGCTGACCTCACGGAAGGACTCGCCGTCCGGATTTTTGAAGTCCGGGTCTTCGTATTGGCGTTTCCAGAACGAAGCGTCCTGCCCGGTCGTATCGCCGGTGCGGCGCTCGGCAAGGCGGGTGTCCTGCCGGACGGGAAGCCCCAGCAGCTGTGCGGTCTGGAGCGCACGCAGCGAAGGGGACGACCAGACGAGCGAGACCGTGCGGAAAGCGTCATTTTGAAAGACTGCGGCGGCCCGCTGAAGACCTTCGGCAGAAAGGCCGGGGTCGGGGCTGGAACCGCCGCGCTCCGGGATGGAATGGCGCAGGAGAAGAAGGGTTGTCATGAAAGCCTCCGATTAAAAAAGTAGCTTCAGTATAGCAGATTCGGGAAAGCAGATGCAAGAAAACGAGCCGAAAGAACGACGGGGCCGATTCACTCCCCCTCAAAACGCAACCAAATTGCAAAAATGTTACAATTTTCTCATAAAAAAGAAGACTGGATTTCTCCAGACTTCCAATAGTATGTATCAATGGTTGTAATTCAGGATCTTCTCGAGCGTATCCGCAAACCTGGCATCCTGCTCCTTCGTCCGTTTTGGGCTCCCCTTGGGGTGCTTTCCGGCACGAAGGAGTTTTTTGTTTTCATAACGCCGCAGCATAAGAGCGTCTATATTGTCGACGGTGTATTCCAGACCATTTTGATTCAGTACCCGGGCGCATTTGGCAAGGCACATACTCGCCAGCCCGTAGTCCTGCGTCACGACCACATCCCCCGGTTTTACCCGGTTGACAAGTGCAAAGTCCACGCTGTCAGCCCCTTTATCGAACACCAGCGTCTGCGCACCTTCCCGCTCGATTTGGTGAGAGGTGTCGCACAGGATGGTAACAGGAACGCCGAACTGTTTTGCAATCTGCAAAGTCAGATCGACCACCGGGCAGCCGTCGGCATCGATCAAAATATTCATCGGCTTTCCTCCATCGTCCACCGAAATGCCTTTGCCGTGCGCAGGTCAGCGTTTTTGAAATGCCCGCCGCTGTTCCATTCAAGGGCGCAGTCTGCGCCACGCTCTATAAGTCGGCTGTGCAGGGCGCGGATGTTATCACCTACCGCAGCCATGACAGCGTTTTTCGTATGCTCTTCCTTGTCGCCGAGGCTCAGATAAATGTGCTGCGCCTGCATCGGGTGCCGCTGTTCAAACTCCATCCAGCCCGGAAACCACACCGAGGGAGATGCAGCAGCGATGCCGCAGAATAGATTTGCCTGCGTAGATGCCCACAGTGCAAACAGCCCGGCCAGCGAATAGCCGCCCAGAATGATTTTGACGTTCTCCGGGAGAGGATACTGCTGCTCCAGTGTGGGAATGACCTGCTCCGTCAGAAAGCGCAGGGTGTCCGCAGCATTGCCGCCGAAACCTTGCTTTCCCCATACAGCAGGGGCTTCCCAGGGAGAAAGTGCATCGTTCCAGCTTTCCGCTGGGATGGCCGCAAACAGATACTTTCGGTTGCTTTGTGCAATAGCAGCCACTTCGTCATCCATGCTTTGCAGCTCGTGTTCGCCGGTCATTTGGAACAGTAGGTATTCTGCATGGGCTTCGCCGTAAATGCGGCAAGGTCGGTTCCCGATTAGCATTGTCTGTGCGCTCATTGCGGCAGCCTCCCAAAAAGATTTTGATAAGTCCAGTATAGCAACCGAAAAATCATTTTACAATTCAAAAGGCGTTTATCGTTGGTTTATTGCAGTTTCAGCTTACAACAAAAAATGAGATAGGCAACCCCTTTCGGGGAAGTCTATCTCATTTTTTATTTGGAGCCATTTTGCAACAGCCCCTTTTTCATTGCATATTTTACTTTCCCGCCAGCAATACCGCCAGCACAGCCTTCTGGACATGCAGTCGATTTTCTGCCTCGGTGAATATCTCGTCGGCGTGGGCCTCGAAGGCGGCAGTAGAGATCTCCTCGCCGCGGTGAGCGGGCAGGCAGTGGAGCACCATGCAGTCCGGCTTTGCAGCTTTCAGGAGGCCGCTGGTGAGCTGGAAGCCTGCAAAGTCCCGCAGGCGGCTCTCGCTCTCGGAGGTGCCGGGGGCAGCGGTATTCCAGACAGCCGTCACCACCACATCGGCGTCCTTGACGCCCTCGGCGGGGTCTTCCAGCAGGCGGAACGCACTGCCGTACTTATGGGCGAACATCAGCACATCTGCCGCCGGGCGGTAACCGTGGGGGCAGGCGCAGTCTACCTTCATGCCGGAGAGCAGGCCGCCCACGATGAGGCTGTTGGCCATATTGCTGCCGTCGCCGACGAAGCAGAGCTTCTGGCCCGCCAGCGCACCCCGGCGCTCCCGGATGGTCATGAGGTCGGCCAGCACCTGACAGGGGTGAGCATAGTCCGTCAGGCCATTGATGACGGGGACGCCCGCAAACTCAGCGAACTCTTCCAAATCGCTCTGGCGGTAGGTGCGCCAGACAACGCAGTCATAATAGCGGCCCAGCACCCGGGCGGTATCCTTGAGCGGCTCGCCGCGGCCGGACTGCAGCTCGGTGGCGGCATTCATGTAGTTGCCGAGGCCACCCAGCTGGTAGACTCCCACCTCGAAGCTGGTGCGGGTACGGGTGGAGTTTTTCGAGAACATCAGCGCGACGCTCTTGCCCTTGAGCAGAGGTTCGGTGCCTCCGGCCTTCTGCTGAGCTTTCAGCTCATCGGCCACATCAAGGATGTGGGCCACCTCGTCAGGGGTGAGGTCGCCCATTTTCAGCAGATGCTTCATGCCTGCTCCTCCGTTTTGCTGGGGTCCATCTCCGCGAGGACGCTGCCCAGAATATCCAGCGCCATCTCCACATTGTGGGCGGTCAGAGTCAGCGGCGGCAGCAGGCGGAGGCGGGTCTTTGCGGTAAGCACCAGCAGGCCCTTTTCGCGGCAGGCGGCCAGCACGTCAGCGGCTTTGATGCCCTCGAGGAACTCGATGCCGACCATCAGGCCGATGCCCGAGAGGCTCCTGACGCGGGGCAGCTTTTCCAGACCGGCGCGCAGCTGGACAGCCCGCTCGTTGACGTTGGCGAGGAAGCTGGCGTCCATCCGGTCCACGACGACATTCGCACCGGCGCAGACCACCGGGTTTCCGCCGAACGTGGAGCCATGGCTGCCGGGTCCCATACCGGCAGCGACTTTCTCATTCATCAGGACAGCGCCAATCGGCAGACCACCGCCCAGACCCTTGGCCAGCGTGACGACGTCGGGCTGGAGGTTGTAGTGCTCACAGCACAGGAAGGTGCCGGTGCGGCCCACGCCGGTTTGCACCTCGTCCACGATGAGGACGAGGTCTTTTTCGTCGCAGAGGGCGCGGACAGCCTGCACATACTCGGGTTCCAGCGCCACAACACCGCCCTCGCCCTGTACCAGTTCCAGCATGACAGCGCAGGTGTGGCGGTCCACCATCTCGGTCAGGGCGTCGATGTCGCCGGCCTTGACGTACTGGAAGCCCTCGTTGAAGGGGCCGAAGTAGTTGTGGAACACGCCCTGTCCGGTGGCGGTCAGGGTAGCAATGGTACGGCCATGGAAGCTGTTGACCAGCGTGATGACATTGTAGCGGTCAGCACCGTATTTGTCGAAGCTGTACTTGCGGGCGGCCTTGATGGCACCCTCATTGGCCTCTGCGCCCGAGTTGCCGAAGAACACCTTGCTCATGCCGGTGCGCTTGCAGAGCTTTTTGGCCAGCTTGCCGCAGGGGGCGGTATAGTAGAGGTTAGAGGTGTGCTGCAGCTTGTGTGCCTGCTCGGAGACGGCCTCGGCCCAGGTCATATCGCAGTAGCCCAGGCTGTTGACGCCGATGCCGCTGGTGAAGTCGAGATACTTCTGTCCCTCAGGGCCTTCGGCGTAGAGGCCGTGGCCCTTCTCGAGGACGATGGGGTTGCGTGCGTAGGTATGCAGGACATACTCGTTGTCCCGCTTGATGACTTTTTCGGAATCCATAATATCTACCTCCTGACGGTGGAGCCACATACTTTCCCTCTTTGCCAAAGGCTCCCCTACAAGGGGAGCTGGCGCGAAGCGCCTGAGAGGTTGTACGAAGGAGAGCCTAGCCGTGAATCGCAGCGAGGCTAAACCTCTCCGTCACGGCTGGCGGCGATCATCGCTGTTGCCTACCGAGGGGAGGCCTTGGCATATCGGAAAGTTTTCTTATCAACTATTATAGGGTACTCCGGCGCATCGCGCAACCCTTATTCGTGATGGCTGCGGCGATAGAAGCGGGTACCGGAGCCACGGTCGGAGAACAGCTCCAGCAGGATGGAGTGCGGCACGCGGCCATCAATGATGACAGCCTCGTGGACGCCCTGATAGATAGCGTCGGCCATACCGCCGATCTTGGGGATCATGCCGCCCGCGATAATGCCGGCGGACTTGTAGCCCTCGATCTCGGAGACCTCCACCTCGGGGATAAGGGTGGATTCATCTTCCTTATCCCGCAGCAGGCCCGCAATATCAGTCATGGAGACGAGTTTTTCGGCCTTGAGCGCGATAGCGATCTGTGCGGCGGCGGTGTCAGCGTTGACGTTATAAGCCTGGCCCAGGTCGTCCATGCCCACCGTTGCAATAACGGGGATATAGCCGCTGTCCAGCAGGCTGGAGATCAGCGTCGGGTCCACGTGGACGATCTCTCCCACATGGCCCAGCTGAGGGTCAAGCTCGGTGCAGCGGAGCATCTGGCCGTCCATGCCGCAGAGGCCGACGCCGCGGCCCCGCAGCTTTGCCACGAGGTCTTTGTTCACCTTACCGGCCAGCACCTGCTGGACGATCTCCATGGTGGCGTCGTCGGTGACGCGCAGGCCGCCCGCAAAGTGGCTCTCGACGCCCACTTTTTTGAGCATCTCATTGATGGCAGGGCCGCCGCCGTGTACCAGAACCACCCGCACGCCCAGCAGGGTCAGGGTGACAAGGTCGTTCATGACCGCGTTTTTCAGCGTCTCGTTGATCATGGCGTTGCCGCCGTATTTGATGACCATGGTCTTGCCGTGGTACTTCTGGATATAAGGGGTCGCCTCCGAGAAAAGGAGGGCCATTTCTTCGTTTTTCATTGCTGTTCTCCTTCTCAGGTGCGGTAGTCGCCGTTGATCTTCACATAGTCATAGGTCAAATCGCAGCCCCATGCCTTGGCGCTGGCGTCACCGGTCCCCATATCCACCTTGACCAGAATATCGTGCTCGGCCAGGACCTTTGCGGCCTCGTCCTCGCTGTAGGGGTGGTAGGCGGCGTTCTCGCAGACGTAGACCTCACCGGCCTTGCTGGACAGCCAGACGCAGACCTTATCGATCGAGAAGTCACCGGGAGTGTAGCCGATGGCGCAGAGGATGCGGCCCCAGTTGGCGTCGCGGCCAAAGACAGCGGCCTTGAAGAGGTTGGAGCAGACCACGCTGCGGCTGACGGCGCGGGCCGTCTTGAGGTCGGGGGCGTGGGTGACTTCGCAGGTGATGAGGTGGGTCGCGCCCTCGCCGTCACCGGCGTGCTCAGCACACATATGCTCGGCGATGGCGGTCAGTGCGGCCACAAAGGCGTCGTAGTCGGCGTTTTCCTCGGTGATCTCCGGGTTGCCCGCAAGGCCGGAGGCCATGATGATCAGGGTATCGTTGGTGGAAGTGTCCAAATCGACGCTCATCTGGTTGTAGGTCCCGGGGACGACGGTCTTGAGGGCCTTTTCCAGCAGGGCGGGGGAGACGGCGGCGTCGGTGGTGTAGAATGCCAGCATGGTGGCCATGTTGGGGGCGATCATACCGCTGCCCTTGCCGATGGCGCCCACCGTGCAGATCTTGCCGCCCAGCTCAAACTGGATGGCATATTCCTTCTTGTGCGTATCGGTGGTCATGATGGCCGTCGCCGCGTCGGCGCTGCCCTGTGCGTCAGCCGCCAGCTTGGCGGCGGCAGCAGGGATGCCCCGGGCAAACGGGTCGATGACCATCGGCTGGCCGATAACGCCGGTAGAAGAGGGCAGGACATCCTTTGCGTCGATGTTCAGCGCCTTGCCCACCAGCTCACAGCATTCCTCCGCCAGTGCCACGCCGTTGGCGGCGCAGGTGTTGGCGTTGCCGCTGTTGACCACGATGGCCTGTGCATAGCCGTCCGTCAGGTGGGCACGGTCTACCTTGATGGGTGCGCCGCAGACCTTGTTGGTGGTGTAAACACCGGCGGCGGCGCAGCGGACGTCGGCCTTGATGAGCGCCAGATCGTACTTTTCACTGTGATTTGCCCGGATGCCGCAATGGACACCGGCTGCTGCAAAACCCTTGGGCGCGCAGATGCCGCCCGCAACTTCTTTATACTGCATCTGAAAATCCCCCTAATTTCAAACCTCTCAGTCTCGCTTCGCTCGACAGAGAGGTTACTCTAATCCTTCCGTCTCGTCCATCCCCAGCATCAGATTCATGCACTGGATGGCTGCACCGGAAGAGCCTTTGCCCAGATTGTCGAACAGGGACACCAGCATCATCTGGTCGCCCGCTGCGTTGACGGTCATGTACAGTTCCATCCTGTCGCTGCCGGACAGGGCGTTGGAGTACAGACCATTCTCGGGAAGCGGCTCGTTGAGGGCGTGGACGGAAACGGTCGCGCCCTCCTTGTAATAGTCCGCAATGCCTGCGGCCACCGCCTCGGCACTGGTGCCAGCCAGCTTGAGGTCCAGCGGAACGAGGACCTGCATCCCGCTGTAATAATCGCACACCACCGGCACAAAGGCAGGGGTGTGGGCGAGGCCGCTTATCTTCTGCATCTCGGGCAGATGCTTATGGGCGAGGCCCAGGCCGTAGCTCTTGGGCGCATCCAGCTTGCTGTGAGCCGGACGGTCGGTGCTCTCGTACTCGGCTATCATCTTCTTGCCGCCGCCGGAGTAGCCCGAAATGCCGGTGCAGCTGAACGGATAGTCTGCCGGGGCCAGCCCCAGCTCCACCAGAGGCCGCGCGATGCTGATAAAGCCGCTGGCATAGCAGCCGGGGACCGCCACACGATACGAATTTTTGATCTTCTCTTTCTGGCCCTTCAGCTCCGGGAAGCCGTAGTCCCAGGCCGTGTCGGTACGGAAGGCCGTGGAGGTATCCAGCACCTTGACGTCCGGGCGGAGCAGAGGCATGACCTCTTTGGAGGCCGCATCGGGCAGGCAGAGGAAGGCGAGGTCGGCGGAGTTGATGACCTTCGCCCGCTCGTTCACATCCTTGCGGCCCTCAGCCGAGATGCTCAGCAGCTCGATGTCAGGCCGGGCGGCCAGACGGTCGGCAATGCGCAGACCAGTGGTGCCGGAAGAACCGTCGATAAAGACTTTTACGCTCATGCGTTTGCCGCCTCCCATGCGCCGAGCTGGGCGCTTGCCAGCTCGATCTGCTTCTTGACGCTGGCCTCGCTGGGACCGCCGTAGCTGGTGCGGCCCTCGCAGCACTTGATGAGGTCGATGGCGTCGTAGATGTCGTTTTCGAACAGAGCGCTGTAGCCCTTGAACTCATCGAGGGTCAGCTCTTCGAGGGTCTTATCCTTGCTGATGCAGTCGGAGACCATGCAGCCGGTGAGCTTGTAGGCGTCGCGGAAAGGCATTCCCTTCTTGGTCAGATAGTCGGCGCAGTCGGTAGCGTTGATGAAGCCCTTGGCAGCGGCCCGGCGCATATTGGCGGGCAGGGTCTTCATGGTGTCCAGCATGGGAGTGACCGTTTTCAGGCACAGCTCCAGCGTATCGACGGCGTCGAAGATGGCCTCTTTGTCCTCCTGCATATCCTTGTTGTAAGCGAGAGGGATGCCCTTCATCATGACCAGCAGGGTGTTCAGATCGCCGTAGACGCGGCCCGTCTTGCCGCGGATGAGCTCGGTGACGTCAGGGTTCTTCTTCTGGGGCATGATGGACGAGCCGGTGGTGAAGGCGTCATCCAGCTCGATGAACTTGAACTCCCAGCTGCACCAGAGGATGATCTCTTCGGACAGGCGGGACAGATGCATCATGCAGATGGAGATGGCGTTTGCCAGCTCGATGCAGAAGTCACGGTCAGACACGCCGTCAAGGCTGTTGGGGCAGGGCGCCGCAAAACCCAGCTTCTCGGCGGTGAACTGACGATCCAGCGGGTAGGTCGTACCGGCCAGAGCGCCGGAGCCCAGCGGACACTGGGCGTCCATCCGGGCGGTGGCGTCCTCGAAGCGCTGCAGATCGCGCAGCAGCATCCATGCATAGGCCATCAGGGCGTGGCCGAAGGTGATGGGCTGGGCGCGCTGCAGGTGGGTGTAACCGGGCATGACGGCGGTGGTGTTCTCGGCGGCCTTCTTGCAGATGACCTTGACCAGCTCCACGATGTAAGCCTGCAGGGTGTGGCTGTAGTCCCGCAGAGTCAGGCGGATGTCCAGCGCCACCTGGTCGTTCCGGCTGCGGCCGGTGTGCAGGCGCTTGCCGGCGTCGCCGATGCGGGCGGTGAGGGTCTGCTCCACGAAGGTATGGACGTCCTCGGCGTTGGGGTCGATGGTGAGAGCGCCGGAGGCCAGGTCATCCGCGATGGAGGCCAGACCGCTCAGAATATCTTCGCAGTCCTTCTCGGAGATGATGCCCTGCTTTGCCAGCATGGCGGCGTGGACGCCGCTGCCGCGCATATCCTGCGCGATCATCCGCTGGTCGAAGCGGATGGAAGAGTTGAAGTCGTTGACGCGGGAATCGACCGCCTTGGAGAAACGGCCCTTCCAAAGTTGTTCTGCCATAAAAGAAACTCCTCTATAGAAACGGCAAAGCCGCCGCAGGGGAAAAAGCTCCCGCGGCGGTGCCGCCAGCAATGATGCCGGTAATTTGAGCCTTCAGCGTGAAAGTGTAAAAAACACGCCAAAGGGGATGGTAAGCAGGTTATTCCTTGACCTCGGGCCAGTTCTTGGACAGCTTTGCGCGCTCCTTGATGGACAGGCCGAACAGGTTGATGAAACCGGTAGCATCGGACTGGTCATAGTCCTTATCCACGCCGAAGGAGGCAGTCTGCTCGTCATACAGGGTATACGGAGAGGTGACGCCGGCGTTGATCATGTTGCCCTTGTAGAGCTTCAGCTTGACATCGCCGGTGACGGTCTTCTCGAGGCTGTCAGCAAAGGCATCCAGCGCCTCACGCAGCGGGGTGAACCACTGGCCGTTGTAGACGATGTCGGCGTACTTCTGAGCCATCTGAGCCTTGAAGTGTGCGCTCTCCTTGTCCAGAGTGATGGTCTCCAGAACATTGATGGCCTTGTACAGGATCGCACCGCCGGGAGTCTCATAGACGCCGCGGCTCTTCATGCCCACCAGACGGTTCTCGACGATGTCCAGCAGGCCGATGCCGTTCTCGCCGCCAACCTTGTTCAGGTACTCGACCAGCTCAACAGCGCCCATCTCCTTGCCGTCAACGGCAGTGGGGATGCCCTTCTCGAAGTGGAGGGTGAGGTAGGTCGGGGTGTCGGGTGCCTGCTCGGGGGAAACGCCCAGCTCCAGGAAGCCGGGCTTATTGTACTGCGGCTCGTTGGCGGGGTTTTCGAGGTCGAGACCCTCGTGGCTCAGGTGCCACAAGTTCTTATCCTTGGAGTAGTTGGTCTCACGGTTGATCTTCAGGGGGATGTTGTGTGCCTCGGCGTAGTCGATCTCCTCGTCACGGCTCTCGATGTCCCACTCACGCCACGGAGCGATGATGGCCATATCCGGGCACAGGGCCTTGAGGGTCAGCTCAAAACGCACCTGATCGTTGCCCTTGCCGGTGCAGCCGTGGCAAATCGCGTCTGCGCCTTCCTTGAGCGCAATATCTACGATACGCTTTGCGATGATCGGGCGTGCGAAAGAAGTACCGAGCAGGTACTGCTCATAGGTTGCGCCCGCCTTTACGGTCGGAATGATATAGTCATCAACAAATTCCTGAGTCAGGTCCTCGATGTACAGCTTGGAAGCGCCGGTCTTGAGCGCCTTCTCTTCCAGACCGTCCAGCTCGGTGCCCTGACCGACGTTGCCGGAAACCGCGATGACCTCGCAGCCGTAGTGCTCCTTGAGCCACGGAATGAGTACCGAAGTATCCAGACCGCCGGAATATGCCAGAACAACCTTGTTATATTTCTTTTCCATATCGTTTGACCTCGCATTCATCGTTTTTTCGATGGTTTTATTATACTACCACATTTCCCGTTTGGCAAGAAAAATTTATAATTATTTTATGAAATGTATATTTATACGTTTTGTGTATTTTCCTGCCTTTCCGGTATGATATGAGGGAGCGTATTTTTCGTGCTATATTTAATAGGTAGGAATGCACGCTTTTTTCGCAGAATTTTTCCGCCGCCGTTTTTCTCTCATTATCAATGTTTCGTATAAATTCCGCACGCATTTCCCGGCCGCGGCCGCGTTTTCCTGCGCATCCTCCCCTGAATCCGCAGCCGCCGCACCTCTGCCGCCCTCCCCTCTCTTTTGAAAATTCGACCCTTCTAACCGAAAGAAATACTTGCACTTTTGTCCCAAACGTACTATTATATGTTTAATACTGTGTGTCAAGACAGCACACACGCTATGAATTTATCGCGTGCCATTCCGCACGCAAAGGGGCGTTTATCGCAATGACCGAAAGAAATCTTACCATGCTGACGGACTTTTACGAGTTCACGATGGCAAATGGATATTTTGAAAAAGGAATGGGCAACCGCCGGGCGTATTTTGATATGTTCTTCCGTCGAGTTCCGGACGGCGTCGGCTACGCCATCATGGCCGGCGTGGAGCAACTGATCTCTTACTTCAAAAATCTGCACTTCACCGAGGAGGACATCGCGTACCTCCGCCGCCGCGGCTGTTTCTCCGAGGCGTTTCTCGATTACCTGCGCAACTTCAAGTTCGAGTGCGACGTCTGGGCCGTGCCCGAGGGCACCCCGGTATTTCCGAGCGAGCCGCTCGTGACCGTTGCCGGTCCGATGATTCAGGCGCAGTTCGTCGAAACCATGGTTCTGCTGACCGTAAACCATCAGACCCTCATCGCCACCAAGGCCAACCGCATCACCCGCGCCGCTCAGGGCCGCACGG
>OGHK01002831.1_pt1 | contig 11266 bp, 9 predicted proteins | sample 1571411 | NCBI WGS metagenome assembly OGHK01 (sample SAMEA2582043, study PRJEB24529) | metagenome | biome: Human gut stool | place: China | collected 2011 | reverse complement strand
CTTACTTAACAACTGTCGGCCGTTAAAGGATTATATGACGCTGATCAATGAAATCCGTAAAAATTGTAAAACCATGGAGTTTGAGAGTGCTGTCGATGCAGCGGTAACTTATTGTATTGAGCATGATGTTTTAAAGACATTTTTGCTTAAACACAGAGCGGAGGTGAAAGACGTGTGTATCACTGAGTATAATGAAAAATCGTTTGTTGACGGGATACGTGCAGAGGGTCGTGCAGAGGGTCGTGCGGAAGGTCAGAACGAAAAAGGACTGGCGGTATACCGTAATCTTCGGAAGAGAGGTTTTTCAAAAGAAGACGCTCTGGTAATCGCAGATATTTCGCCGGATCTGGTAGTTAACGAAGACTAGCCGATCTGTAACATAACCTTAGCAATGATTCATAGAAGTACCACATAGAATCTTCTTGTAGCTGTGGTAAACCGTTTAAAAAATGGTAAGACTGCAGAGCAGATCATTGTAGGCGGCATAGATGCAGAAAGGGTGGTGCTTGTGCAGTCAGTTTAATAAACGATGAATTTCAAGAGTCATCCATCTGGATGGCTCTTTTCTCAATCCAGGTGGCAACAAAAATTTCAATATGCTAACCAATACGTCGAATCTTAATCAACCATCTTAATAACAGCTATCTTTAAAACCCAAATTTCCTATATTTTCATATAAATTAAATCTAGGTTGCATTTTTCAGTTAAATATGATATATAATATGTATAACTTTTTATATATTTTTTAAAGAATCTCTTCGAGGTTCTTGACATTTGGCTTTTTGCCGGTCCAGTTTTATGGGCTGGCTTTTTTATTGTCAAAAAGCATAGCAAAAGATAATTAGTATGAAAGCATTGAAAACGGTTTTATTATTCCCGTTGATCTGTCATTTGATGGTGATAACAGGAAATAATTTTATTGTTATAAATGTTTTTCGCATACTTGTTTGTTTTATGTGAAGTTTTTTGCAGAAAAAAGGTCAATTTTAATGGCAGTTCCGCCGTCTTAGATGCGGAAAGAAAGAAGGTTTTTATGTTAAAGAAAAAATTAATGGTAGCAGTAATGGTAATGGCAGTAATGGTAAGTGGAGTTACAAATGTATATGCATCCACAAGTTATAGTGTGGATACAGCAACCGAGTCCTTCGGTCCAGCTCCAACACCAGCACCAACTCCATCACCATCACCGGCTCCAACTCCTGACAACAAGGATAATGGGGCAAACGGCACAACAGATACCAAAACAGACGTTGTACCAACACCGGATAATTCAAAATCTGATATAAAAGCAGATTCAACAACTCCGGCTCCGACTCCATCAGGAGACTCTCAGAATTCTTCAAAGCCTACGGGAAGTAATTCTGAGAGTAGGGTGGAATATATATATGTATCCACTCCAAGTACCACAACTGATGTTGTAGTACCTGCTGTTAAGCCAGAGGCAAATGCTTCGGTGAAACAGCAGACAAGTGACGGTGTCTCTTCTGCCGTCCGTTCAGCTTGGGAATATAAGTTGAACAATACAAAGAGAGAAATAAGACTTATTTCCTACATTGGAAATAAGTCAACAGTAAGTGTGCCAAACACTGTAAAAGTAAACGGCACTCCTTACCAGGTTGTTGCATATAAGACATTGTTTTATGGCAACAACAAAATTAAGACTGTTTCTTTCGGAAGAAACGTCAGAACAATCAAGGGCAATGCCTATAAGATGTTCTTTGGATGTAAAAATTTGACAACAGTCAAATCACTTCCTTGGGACATCACATATTTGAACAAAACATTCATGGGATGTTCAAATTTACAAAAAGTAAGCGGTGTGCCTGCATCCGTAATCAATGCAAATTATGCATTCAACGGATGCAAAAACCTGACAACGGTTAAGTTGTCAAATAACCTTCGAAATGCATACAAAATTTTCGAGGGCTGTAAAAAGCTCAAGTCTGTAAAAGGCGTGAGCAAAGCCACTGTAAAAACTATAAAAGGCTTTTATGATGGCGTAAATAGAAAAATTGTTTAGCGGTCCCGCCGTTTTAGTTGCGGGAAGAAAGAAGGTTTTTATATGATGAAGCTGAACGATTGTTCCGCAACTTTTAATATGGTGGTGGAACAAACCATGCAATATTATCGCCACAACAAAACACAAATACTGTGTGGCGGTGATATTGATAAGCGTTTTTCCCAGCTTGTGCAAAGATGTACAAATTGGGCAGTAAGGGCTAATTTGTGGGATTATTCTACATACAAAGATAATACCACAAAAGAGATTCTCATGCAGTTTCAACGCATGGTTTCCTTAGCTTCATAGAACAGTTGTTGTTTAACCGGATATACCGGAGAAAGGAAAGTGATTTTGGTTATGGAAGTGACGAAGTAATCGCTTCCGAAAATAAAATTCATGGCTATCTGATGGATATTGAAAATAATATCCACCGGATGGAATTTGAAGAAATTATTAAAAACTGTAAAAAAATCCATTCTGAGCTTAAGATCAGAATGGAATTAAAAAAATTATAGTTTCAAAGGGATCGCTCAGACTTACAAAAGTCTGGGCGATTTTAGGTATTTCCCTGACGTTCTTGGTATATGCGATGGTGGAGTATTGGAGTTTCTTTTGTATTACCGCTGGTTTCCAAAATAAATCTATAATCCAAGCAGCAATATACCCAACGGATAAATCAAAGTAAGCTTTTCTGAAATTTTCAGATTATTTTCAGAAATATCCTGTTCCATGGAGTAGTCCATCAATTCATTGATTTGTTTTAATACATCTTCCTGATTTTTACATACGCATGGGGTGGATAATTCATCTTCTGAAAAAGGTACCAGTTCTCCAACTGCCTGTGTATATTTATCTAGCAGGAAATTCATTTTATCCCATACTACCGAATATTCCTCAGTCTCCACCGAGAGATCCTGCATTCTGATTATTTCCTCTTTAATGAGAGGAGCGTATTTTTTTATTCGATCAGCTGGCGATCCTTTGAAATCAAGAAATCTATATTCTTCTTTGATTTTTTCATTCTGCAATACCCCGGTAAGATCAATGTCCTTTTCCAACTCATCCATAAAATTTTGAAATAAATTTTTTGATCTTTCGATTTCCTGAAATTTGTTTATGTGTTCCTTAAAATCTATATTTTTTCCCATAATTTTTCCTCCAATGTTATATCTATATCATATCATCATCGGAATCAATGTAAAGAATAACAGAACATTATTTTTTTACAATCAAGCTTGACTTTTTCTATGGGTTTATGGTTAAAATCGTTTCACCATACGAAAGGAGTAAAAGAGTATGAAAAAGAAAACTTTAGCAATGTTTTTGGCTTTTTCACTGTGTGCCGCTTTTATAGTTCCGGACAGTGCAAAGGCAGCAACTTCATCTGTTCCAAGAGAAGTATCAATTCTTGATATGGTTGCAGATGATCAGCCAGAGACAGACTCTCTGACAATCTTAAAAGACGGATCCATCGAAGCCAATGGAGAATCTGTTGATCTTGATGATATCGTAAAGGTATCACCATTAAAAGCTCATTCATTAAATAGTGCCTCTTCTGTGAGTTCATATCTCAAGAATAAAGGGTACCAGGTTGAGAAAGAAGGGGATGGCTTTAAAGTATCCTCTCTTTTTTCATCAAAACGCCTATTTGTGTCGGGAGAATCCTTCCGTAACTACCATGGTGCAAGAAAGATTTCTATGAGCGGTGGAATTTCCCTTATGTCATTTGACTCTCCAGATGATGCCGCTGCAGCTTATGAAAGTTTTAAAGCTGAGGGGTATACCGTATATCCGGATAAACTTTACGGTGATGACATGGTAGATTCTTCGAATGTTACATATTCTCCAGATGTTATCGGAGAATATGGGGCAACTGTATCAGATTCAACAAATACTGTTTCTTTGACTACAAGCCCTGAGATCATGGGACTCACTGTATCATCAAACAACATTGTTGGAGCACAAAGTGCTGCCACCATTGGTCAGGTCGGAGTAGCAGTAGTGGATTCCGGTGTTGACAGTGGAAGTAACTTTTCTTCAAGATTCCCTGGACGTGTGATCAACGGCTATAATGTTCTTTCCCAGGCATCAAGCGCGATTGATGATTATGGGCACGGAACATTTATTGCAAGTATCATTGCAAATAACACTCCATCCAATGTCAAAATTGTACCTGTTAAAGCAGTGGATTCTAATGGAGGATTTACCGCTTCCAGACTTGCTGCAGCTTTACAGTACATTGTATCTAATCCTGCTGGTATCAATGTAGTCAACTTGTCTCTTTCTATCTGCACGCTTGACAGCAACCAGATGGATCAGATTGCATCTTATATCAATCCATATATCGATGCTTTGTATTCCAAAGGAATTCTCGTCGTAACCTCTGCCGGCAATAAAAATTCTTCTTATCCGGCAATGACTGCTGACGATTCCTATCCGGCAAATTATGACAAAACATTGGCTGTATCCGGGATTGCGCAAAATGGTGGAAGCTGGGGTGCATATTCTCAATCTCTGACCGGATCATGTGTGGATTTTACTGCACCTGGACGTTATATCCGTGGTATCGAAGCATCAAGCATGAATATGTCAAAGGCATCTGCTTCCAATAACTGGAGTGCAGAATACTTATCTCTAGGTGATGGAACATGCATTATGTCTGGTACTTCCCAATCTACAGCATTTGTGTCGGCAGCTCTTGCCCACATTTACAGTTATGATCCATCTTACTCTGCAAGCAATGCTGAATCTATTCTGATTCGCAATACTTCTAAGACCTTTATTGGCGGTGGCAGCGGGAAAGATTCGACTTTTGGATATGGATATCCGGAATTAAGTGCATACGTGCATTCCACAGGAGTTATTACCAATCCGGATAATAACAATAATGCAAACAACAATCAAAACAATAATACAAACAATCCAAATAACAATAACACAAACAACACTACATCTAATAACCAGAAAGTAGTTTCTGGACTTGTTGACGGGTTTGACGTTATTGTAAATGATACCAAGGGTACAGTTACTCTCGTAAAATATACTGGCAACAGTTCTTCTGTCCGTGTGGAAGATACTTATGCAATTAATGGGAAACGTTATGATACGATTCTCGGAAAATCAACTGCTTCAAGTGGAGTATTTTCCGGAAATACAGCTATCAGCATTGTAAATCTTGGTGAATCTGTTAAAGCGAGTGACGGAGATGCGTCATATCTTTTCTATCAGTGCAGCAATCTTACATCGCTTAACAGACTTCCATACAACGCAACAGATATTTCCTATGCTCTTTATGGGTGCGGTAAATTAAATAAACTTCCATCTGTGCCATATGGGGTTACAAAGATGGACTATGCCTTTTACAACTGTACCTCAGCAACCGGAGAGAATAAGGTAGATTCCTCTGTTGTATCAAGTGCAAAAGATGCTTATACAGGTACTAAAGTATATATTCTTGTTCCTGCAGATTCCCTCACTTATACAACCATCTCTAAAATATTGAACAGCTATGGAAAAAATGTTACTTTGAACGGCAAAACATCATCCGAAATCGGAAACAATGAAAATTCCACTGGAAACGGAACTTACGAGGTGATTTTCCACTATCGGGATAATCGTGTCAATGTAAACGGACGCGAAACAAAAGCAACGGTAAAAGCAGGAGAGTGCATCAAGAAACCTGCAAATCCGAAGCTTAAAAACCATTATTTTGCCGGATGGTATACATATGCCGGAGTTAAATACAATTTTAGCAAAAAGGTAGATTCTCCTGTCGATCTGTATGCAAAATGGATTTCCACAAAGACAGCTGCAACAAAAATTACTAAACTGAAAAGAGTAAATTCCAGCTACTTTAGTATTACATACAAGAAGTCAAATGGAGCAACCGGTTACCAGATCCGATATTCTCACCATAAGAATTTTCAAAACTGGGGAGATGTGCGTACTACAAAGCTGTCCCGTAAATTGCATACGGTAAATTCCGGAACCATTTATGTTCGCGTGCGTCCTTATAAAAAGATTGGGAAAACCTACCATTACGGAAAATGGAGTCCTATCAAAAAAGTAAAACTATAATATAGTTATCAATTTTATTTGTTCTATATTTCTTGTATCTCCTTCTTTTATATGATATACCATAATCAGGTAAAGGGAAGGAGATACTTGATTATGAAAAAAACAATTCTTACATTTTTAACAGGAATTATAGTTGTATTATTTTCATCCAGCATTTGTTCGGCGGAAGTAAATGAAAATTTTGCCGCTCAGGAATTACAAAATGCCGTAGATCATCAGCAAGAAGGATATTCCGTCTCTTATGGAATCTATTATAGTTATAGTGAAGCAGAAAAGGCGGGTAAGGAAATTATTCATAAAATGGATAATGGAAAGACATTTCCACAAACCTTAATTTATGTTTCAAACCGTATTGTCTCAAACGGAACAATATATTCGGTTTGTTCAACGGTAGAGAAGTACCGGAATATAAATGATATTGACTGGAAAACATTAGCTGCATCCTTTAAAATTGATAATCTTACAGGTATCGAAAAAGCCGTATGGATTCATCAGTGGTTATGTGATCATCTGCGTTATGATCTTGGAAAAGGTCGATCCTTATCTGAATGTCTGGAGAGTGGACTTGCAAAATGTGACGAGTATTCTATTATATATGCCAACCTGTTAAACCAGCTTGGAGTTGAAACCGTATGTGCTGATGGATTTGAAAGCGGATCTTCTGTAGGCCACATGTGGAATCTGGTTAAACTTGATGGAAAATGGTATTATTGCGATGTTTCCATGGATGATGAGACAGGATCTATGGATTATTTCATGAAGGGGTATGCAGATGATGCATTTTTATGTGATCATAAGCAGTATATGAATGGGAAATACCCAAATTACATATTTACTGATTGCAGTAGATACAATGTATCTAAATCAAACTACTTCTCGCTTATGGAAAGCACGGAAGATAATAAGATCAATCTATATGATTACGCGGGTATTTCCAAGAAATATGCCAAAAATGTTAAAATAAAATCTGTAACTGTTGGTTGTTCAGGGAAATATACCAAAAAAGGAACGACCGTATACACCAATGGAAAAGGCGGGATCTTATTTGGATCATCAAAAAAATCCGGAAAGATCTATAGAATACTCATCCAAAAGTATTAAATATGACATTGTATGATGGTTGAAACTTGTGTTTAATGAAGATATTCAAAAAGACGCTTTCTGTAATGAAGGCGATGGTTGAAACAGAATATATAGAATTAATTTGCCTAAAAAGCCCATGCTAAATAATAATTTATGTCTGGGTTTTCCAAGGCATAAATTATTTGAAATTGAATGGAGAGTAATTCATGGCAAAATATTTGGATAAATCAAGAGAAAAGTGGGAAGATTTAGTGGATCAGTGGCATAACGATTCATCAGTAACATGTTCCCTTCAAGAATATCTTGAGTTGGATGACATCGAATATCTCAAATTTGCACATGGCATTGACGAACCGGATATATCCGATACGGAAGTATTAGAAAAATCAGCAGAGATTACGCGAGATGCAGTTATAGAACTTGTAATAAAACCAGCTCTTGATAAAGTAAAGCAGACATTACAATAAAAAGAATACTGAAAGTAATAAAAACGCCCCGTAGTAAGGGCGTTTTTATTGCGTATTGATAAAAAATATAATATTATTTTAAATAATTTACCACTCATATTTGTAAATAAATTGAAATTATGTAATTATTGGTACATAAATTAAAATATTATTCACATTTGGATTTTAGTATTTACACCCGGATGGGATAGTGGTATTATATATTTATATTGCGTCGCAAAATAATCATTTTGCGACGCAAATTGGACAAAATCAGGCAAATAGTACCAATATGCTCATTATACGAACAATTTGTCTATTTTATCCTTACCAATCATGCTATACCAATTTTGCTGCATAGCATTCTGAAAAACTAACCGGAAGGAAAAATAAATGGAAGAAAAAAATTATCAGGTTAAAAGAAACTTATCTGCTATAGAAAAAACAACATCACTTTTAAATGATCTGCCGGATTACATGACACGTTTTGTTTCGCATATGTCCACTATGAAGAACTCCAGCCGGCTCACTGTCTATGAGTATGTACGGGACATTTCCATCATTTTTCAGATTATCACAGAAATCAATCCTGTTATACACAATAAAAAAGATATAACCGTGGATGTTCTGGATCATCTGAATACTGATGACTTTGAAGACATTATGATGAAACTGCAAAATGGCTATGAGAAAAATGGGAAGACATTTATGGATGATAATACTTCCCGTGCCCGCAAGCTGGCATCCATACGTGCGCTGTATAAATACCTGCTTGGCAAAAACCTGATCAAAAACAATCCTGCCGCTGCTTTCCCGTCACCAAAGATTACCGTACAGCCGATCACCTTCCTTTCTGATGATGAAATTTCTCTCCTGCTAGATGTAATAACTACCGGTGCTGGACTTACAGAACGTCAACAGGTTTTCTCCGACAGATATAGAACCCGTGACATGGCCTTGGTTTATCTCATGCTTTCCACAGGAATCCGCATTTCGGAGTGTGTTGGAATTGACATAGATGATATTGACTGGGAAGAAAATAGTGTTTATCTTGAAAGAAAGGGTAGAAAATTCCAGAATGTCTATTTTGATAAAAAATGCGCTGAATTATTAAGTGCATATATGGATGAGCGCGAAGATATGGACCTGGATGAACCTACTACTGCCCTTTTTATATCGCGTAATGGTACAAGAATCACTCCGCGCTCTGTGCAACGCATGGTTAAAAAATACGCTTCCGTCGCCGTAAAGAACAAACATATAACACCACACAAGTTGCGTAGCACATATGCTACCGGCATTTACAACTCGACAGGAGACATCTACTTAGCACAAAATGCCCTTGGTCACAAATCCGTGAATACAACGGCAAGATATGCTAACGTAAGTGATGAAAAGAGAAGGGAAGCTTCCACCGCAGCCGAAAATTGGCTAAGCAACGTAACAAATGGAATGATCAAAAATAAAAATTTACAACAGTAAATCAATCAAAATAATATTTATTGGCAAACATAAAAAATCCCAGCACCATCCACATATAAATGATGCTGGGATTTTTTATACCCTGAAATATTCCAATTTTTTTACAAGATTCCTTGCTTTGGATGTAAGTAATTCTGAATTATCATCTAATATTCGATTTTTTAAGCATCTCTATAAGTAGTTTTTTTGCCTTTTCCAACTCTGGATCTAACTGCTCAGAGTTCATTTTTTCATATTGAAAAGCATCATATAAAGGTTCCTTAAAAAGTTTTTTCCCTCTTTTATATTTTCTAAAACCAACAACTCTCAAAAATCCGCTCTTTCGTAACAGCTTAGTAAGTCTTGGATCGAAACGGAACCGATCCAGATATACTTTTCCAGGAATTCCAATTTGATATTTTTCCGCAATCTGCTCAGGGGTATACTTTCCACTTTCCATCAATGCATCATATATTTCTTCTTTTGAATATTTCCAAATTGGCATTTTCAGTCCATGTTCCTCAGCAATTGCTCCCAGATCCGCTTTTGAGCATGCGGCCTTTCCACCGCAGGCAAGTACCTCTCTTTTTACATACTCGGCTGCTGTAATCTTTTTTCCATATGCTTCAATCAAATTCATAGTTCAATTTTCCTCCTGCTGCTTTTCCCTTTCAATTAAACAGAAATTTAACATTTTCGTTCTCTGCTTTTGAATGGATTCCGTTTGACGAACGCAATGGGAACGTTTGTTGTACTTACTTTTGCCAGGTACCATATAATTCTTCCTGATACATGTTCCGACAATGTATTTCTCATGTTCTGTATCATTATGAAAATCTTTTATTTTCTCATAATATTCTTCTTGTGGAACGACAACACAGCATTTGTAGATTTTCCCGCTGTCGTAATATTCGCACAGAACATGAACACAATTTTTTACATACTCATTCTCTTCTATAACATTGGCAGCAATAAAAGAAACCTCATCCAATCTCCACGGGCGATACCATATTGTTGATAATTCATAATGGTTTTCTTTGCGATCCTTTACTACAATGCCTGATGCATTTTGCCTGATAGACTTTAAATAATCATTTCTTCCATTATCAGAAGAGAAAGCTATCATCGAACAAATATCTAATAAATTTGATTCTCCTTTCTTTTTGACATCTTTTCCTTTTCTTCCGGTCAGCGGAAAGCTGACCAATACCTCTTTCATTTGCAATCCTCCTCGTATAATATCTTTTAGATACATAAATACATATATTTTGGTTAATAAGTTACTAAATAAATATTTGTTCAATAGGCTTAGTAAAGCCCATGATATAATTGTCCCAGTGTCAATCAGGTAATAGTTCTTTTCACTCCTGTTGAACCAGTAATGGTTGCTTCATACTAAGTCTGTTCCCCTGACATGGAAGTTAGCTTCAAACCGGCTGGCTGTTTGCTTAAGTTCATGGATAACCATCTAGCAGTGTGGTTTCGCATCTGTCCATCTTAAGCTGGATTCTTATATGCGAGGGTGTCGATGCTCCATGATCATGGGTTTTACCAAGCCGATTGAACACTTTAATCTACAACGAAAGAAGGTGATTACAATGAACACACTTTACGTCGGTATTGATGTAAGCAGCAAATCCAATGTCATTTACTTAATGCTTCCAAATGGTGATAAGCACAGTAATTTTTCTGTTGCAAACTCACACGAAGGTTCCACCCAGTTGGTAAAAAGAATTCTTTCTGCTTTAACTTCACATTCCCTTGACACGGTTCTAATCGGTCTTGAAGCAACCTCTGTTTATGGAGACAATCTCGTGTACTTCTTAAGAGAAGATGCCACTCTGGCGCCGTTTAACAGAAAGATTCATGTCCTCAATCCTAAGCAGGTCAAAAAGTTTCATGACGCTTATAATGACCTTCCAAAGAATGATTATGTGGACTCTTTTGTTATTGCTGACTGCCTGCGTTTCGGTAGAATCAACAAAGAGGTATATATGGGAGACTATCGTTACAAAGCTCTCCAGAACCTCACTCGGGCACGTTTCTTCGCTGTTCAGAATCTTGTCAAAGAAAAGCAGCGATTCATGAATGTGCTGTTCAAGAAGTATTCTACTATGACGCAGGAGAAGGTATTCAGCGATGCCTTCAGCACTACTGCCCTTGCTGTCTACGATGAATTTGAATCCGCAGAAGCACT
>OGHK01002824.1_pt1 | contig 11293 bp, 10 predicted proteins | sample 1571411 | NCBI WGS metagenome assembly OGHK01 (sample SAMEA2582043, study PRJEB24529) | metagenome | biome: Human gut stool | place: China | collected 2011 | reverse complement strand
CTTCTTCCACACGCATACCAATTAGATTCAACTCTAAAGGAAAGCGACTCGATACACTTTCTACATGCGCTTTATACGTTGTCTTTTTAATTTGTGGTTTATGCATAGGCTCCAACTTAGAAAGCTTGACCTTCATCTTCATTCCATTTGTTAAAATCGTAGCTTCATTTCTTCGAATATCTACAATTTCACCATGCGAATTCAAACCAGAAATCTTTACATAATCCCCCACTTTGAATTCTTTCTTTTCCTGTTCTTCTTCTACTACATTCTCACTTAAAAGATCCAATTCATGCATCTTTTCAATCTGTTCATGCTGCTTACCCGTCTTTTGTTTGCGAAGTACAGTTAAAATTTCTTTAGCCTGCGCCTTTTTCTTTTCAAGCATCTCACTTAACTGCTCTTGATAGGACGCATCCAATTCAGCCTTACGCTTTTCTATTTCTTTTTCTTTTTCATAAGCCTCTTTTTGAACACGATGCGCATCCTCAATCAATGCATTAAAACGCTCTTTTTGTTTCAATACATCATTTTGAAGCTTCTCTAATTTCTCTAATTCTTTTTCCGTCTGCTTTTCATTTTCATTCTTTAAAAAATCAGCTCTTTTTAAAATCGATTCTTCCAAATGATATTCTCTGGCAATATGAAACGCATAACTAGCCCCAGATACACCCGGAATATATTTATAGGTTGGCTTAAGCGTTTCAGGATCAAACTCAACACTCGACACCAAGACATGCTCATTGGCTTTTCCATACGTTTTGACTTGTGAATAGTGCGTTGAAGTAATGATCGTACTCTTTTTGGAAATCAAATACTCCAATATCGCAACCGCAAGACTGGCTCCTTCTAATGGATCTGTACCATTTCCAATTTCATCCAATAAGATAAAACTATTCGCATCACTCTTTTGACAAATATGAGAAAGCCTAGAAATGTGACTTGAGAAAGTCGATAAATTATTTTCAATGGATTGATGATCTCCAATATCAAAATACATCGATTGATAAAATGGCAAGATGGCCTTATGACATAATACAGGAAATGCCGCATGAGCTAATGCCACAAATAGACCAATCGTCTTTAAAGTTACTGTTTTACCACCCATATTCGGTCCTGAAATCATAAGACAAGCTTGTTGATCGTTTAATTCATATGTGTTACAAACCACTTTCTTTTCATCGATCAACGGATGCTTGGCATGCTCTAAATACAACGAATGATCTCTAGATTGTAAAGAAGGAATACATCCATCATAGCGAATAGCCCATTTTGCCTTGGTAAAAGCCACATCAATGACGGTCAACGTTTCTAATGCCGAAGTTAATGCGAGTGCATGTTTCTTTACTTGCATAGACAATTCTTTACAGATTCTTTTCTTCTCTTCTTCAATACGAATCACTAAGGATGAAATCTCATTATTATCCGCTACAAAACTCGATGGCTCTACATAATAGGCAAGACCTGAACTGGATTGTCCATGAATCATACCTCCAAAAGCATTTTTATCTTGGGCACGCACTAATACGACAACACGTCCCGAAACCGTTGTCGTCATGTTTTCCATTAATTTTGAACTATTCTTCTTTAAAAACTGTCTCGATTTCGACTGCAAAGCTAAACGCGTATCTACCAAAGCCTTATGCATACTCTTTAATGCAGGTGTGGCATCTTCTTTAACACTCCCCGTTAAATCAATTTTGGAAATAATCGAATCCATCAAACGCGAACATCCATCCATAGATTGGGCTAGATTGGTTAATTCTGTAAGTTCAGAAGAATCCAAACTCAATTTTGCCTGCTTAACGGCCGTTAAAAAATGATAGATTGAAATTAATTCTTTACTTGTTAAAGTCATCTGTTTTTCAGCTTTTGAAACAGGTAAAGAAATGTCATTGGCTCCTGACAAATTCAATAAACCACCTTTTTGTTCAAACTGGATAGCTTCTTTAGCATAATTCAATTGTTCTTGTATTTCTAATTTATTAAATTGAGGCAACGCATTCAAAATCTTTTCTTTGGAACAAGAAAAACTTGAAAATGCGCAAATCTGAGTTAATACACTCGAGAAATCAATAGCCTGATTTAGTTCATCTCTAAAATTTCGTTTCATAAAATACTCCGTTCCTACCTATTTTAACACAAATTTTATGGTAAACTAAATAAGGTGATTAAAATGGCAACATTGACAAAGAATATGACAAAAGAAGAAATCTTTCAATTAAAAAACCGATTGTCTTCTTTTATTTTAAAAGAAAGTACACCTCCATATACGTATTATCAAATCAAGACAAAAGAGTGTACAATTACAGCTTACACAAGTGGTAAAGTTGTATTTCAGGGAGCTGATCTTTCTTGGTTAGAACCTGCAACGCCTCAAAAAGAAGCACAAGACCAGGCTGGAAGTGATGAAGTTGGTACAGGCGATTATTTTGGTCCTGTTGTAGTGGCTAGTTGTATCGTCACAACAGAAGCAAGAGAAAAATTATCTCATTTAGGCATACAAGATTCCAAACAAGTGGATGATACAAAAATCAGAAAACTAGCCCCACTCATTAAAGATGTCTGTCCACACAGTATTTTGATTGTGCCCAATTCAAAATATAACGATATGCACGATTCTTGTAATATGGTGGACATGAAATGTCGTTTACACAACCAGGCCTATGTAAATCTAATCCATAAAGGATATACGCTTCCTAAACAGATTGTCATCGATCAATTTGTCCAGGAAAAAAGTTATTATCGTTACCTACAAGGTTTTCCTGAAGTGATTCGCGGCATTACTTTTGAAACAAAGGCCGAAAATAAGTATCTTGCGGTAGCTTGTGCAAGCATTCTTGCTCGCAATGCCTTTTTAGAAGCTTGGGATCTTATGGAAGAAAAATATGATTTTAAATTCGAAAAGGGGGCTGGTAGTAAAGTGGATGCTTGTGGAAAAGAATTTGTGAAAAAATTTGGAAAAGAAAAGCTTTACCAAGTGGCAAAGCTTCATTTTAAAAATACTCAAAAAATCGGTATTTAACGCCTTCTTCGATCCTTTTGCGCTATGGAATAATAGCGCTTTTTATCTTCATACATCTTTTGATCGGCTTCTTGTAAAATTTCACTCAAATTTAAACAACGCTCTTTCCATGTATACCCTGTCGCAACACTGATTTCTAGTTCTTTCATACGCTTCAACAACATTTCATATTTAGAATAGAATTCCGATTCCAAAACATCTTGTTCGATAACCACAAATTCATCTCCACCAATACGATATGAGTTATCCGCAAAAATTTCTTGTAGTACATAAGAAGCACTAATAATCAAAGTATCTCCTGCAAGATGTCCCATTTTATCATTGATTTCTTTTAATCCATTTAAATCCAAATAAATCACGCCAACAAAATGAAGTTCTTTACACCTATTTTTTTTAAGATATTCATTAAAGTGATTGCGATTTTGTGCATAAGTCAAAGAATCGACATAGCTTAAATTCTGTAAATGTTTCTTTTCTTTTTCACGCGTCATGGCCGTTTCAATAAAGAAACATAAAGATTCTAAAAAGTCTTTTTGGTAGTAGTTTTGTTTAGGGTTGTCTACCGCAAAAACACCTTTAATTTGATGATTATCCACAAATGGTACAAGGATTATACTATGTATTTTTTGTGAAATAAAACTTGAATAAATGGGACTCGTCTTTGAGATTTCAGAAGTTACATCTTCAATATAATATGACTTTTGATTTTCAAAGAAACGCTTCACTAAATCCATATTTTCTAAACATAGACGGACCATATTATCAATATGAACATCATCATTTCGATTTCCATATTCATAAATGGTGTTCGTTTGTTTATTTTCAAAATCTAAATCCAATACATAACATCTTTCAGCTTGATAAAATTCACAAATAGTTTTCAAGATATCATCAATGGCTCCCTTTTGATTTGTACTATTCGATAGTTTACGAACACATTGAATCAAAGTATGCGAAACGTTTAAATCCTTTTCAAATTCATTTGATTTGTTTGAAATTCTTCGAACTTTTGCGATATAGAACCCACAATATAGTAGAAGAATCACAACTTCACAAATAACCATGAGCATATAATTCTTTTTCAATGTCAAGGCACTCGCAAAGGCTACATCTTCATCCACAATAACAATTAATTCCCAATTATATACTTTAACTGGTTTATAACTTAAATATTTCTTTTTACCATCTTTTTCAAATTTCACGACACCTGATTTTAAAGCATGTATTTGTTTTATAACGTCTTTTTTAGGCGATAATAATTTACAACCATTCGTTGAAAAAGTATCATAATCTAAAATATCTTGATTATTCATCACAACCTGTCCATCCGTTGTATCAATAATGAGATTTTGTGTCTTTCCACTATATATTTGCGTATAAAACTGTTCATCTAAAGTATCACATTGAATTACACCTACTAAATACGCAACGACAGAATCGTTTTGTTGGATAGGCACATAATAATTCACACTCTTTTTATTTGTGAGTGGATCTGTATGTACTTGATCCATATATTCTGCATCTGCATTCAATGTCAAAAAATCATTCGATTGAATTGGTTGCACATCTTTATGCATTGTATACATCGTATTATTTTGCATCAATAAATCGACGCGTTCAAACAAAGATACATCTTCAAATGTACTTAATCGACTGCTGTATTCTTCATATGTAGGCAAATGATCTTCATTGGAAAAATCTTTTCCAATCAAACGCAAATAATTCAAATCATCCTGCATACGATTTTGAATACTTTGAATGATGGCATTACTCGCATTTTCTAATCGGTTGTAACAACTTTCTTCTTCTTGTTTAAAACTAATATGATAGGTTGTAACAGTTAATGCCAATATCAATATCATAACTAAAAGCGTTGGTAATAACTGATTTATTTGTTTTTTCATACGTATTCCTTTTATCATTTCTAACTTTAATTATAAACCCATAACAAGCTAAGCGCAAAAAAGAAGTAACATAAGCTACTTCTTTAACGATTATTGATCTTTGTTTCAACCTCAATATCATAAGGAAGTTGAATCAATTTTACACCCGCATCATGAAACATGCGTTTACTCGCAATATTTCCTTCTGTACCATCATACTTGTCACTTTCATATACAACACAAGTAATACCGGCTTGAATAATGGCTTTTGCGCATTCATTACATGGAAATAATGAAACATACAAAGTACAACCATGTAGATCTTGAATACTATTTAAGATCGCATTCAATTCAGCATGTACCACATAAGGATATTTTGTTTCTAGAAACTGCCCATCTCGAGCCCAAGGAAATTCATCATCTTCACATCCATAAGGAAAACCATTATAGCCTAGTCCAACCACTCTTTTTTGTGGATTGACAATACAAGCTCCTACACGCGTATTTGGATCTTTTGAACGCATAGCACTCAAATGTGCCATACCCATAAAATACTGATCCCAACTCAATACATCTTTACGCATTATTTTTCCTCTTCTCTAAGTTCATTTAATACTTTTTCAAACGTTGGTTCTAATGGTACTTCAAAGTGCATCTTTTCATGTGTTGTTGGATGAACAAATTCCAAGGCGCATGCATGCAATAGCTGGCCATTGGCTTGGATTGTTTTTCTAGGACCATATTTTGGATCGCCTGCAATTGGATGTTCAATATATTGCATATGTACACGAATCTGATGAGTTCTTCCTGTTTCCAATTGACATTTAATATACGCAAACTTACTGAAATTTTCCAAGACACTAAAATGCGTGATCGCATCCTTTGAATTGTTTGCGGTAACCGCCATTTTCTGTCGATCCTTTTCATCACGACCAATTGGCGCATGAATCGTGCCATATTCATGTGTAAACGGTTTATGTACAATGGCTACATATTCTCGATGACACGTCTTATCTTGAAGTTGTTGACTCAATGCCTCATGTGCCACATCATTTTTGGCAACCACAAGTAAGCCAGACGTATCTTTATCAATACGGTGTACAATGCCTGGTCGCATCACACCATTGATACCACTCAAATCTTTACAATGATACAATAAGGCATTAACTAGAGTTCCAGAATAATGTCCTGGAGCTGGATGCACTACCATACCTTTTGGTTTATTGATCACAATAATATCATGATCCTCATATACAATATCTAAATCAATCAGTTCGGGTAATACTTCGGTTGAATCAAGTTCAGGAATTGAAACTTCAATTTCATCTCCTATACAAACTTTATAACTCGCCTTCATCACCTTTTGATTGACCAAGACATTTCCTTCATCCAATAAATCTTTAATTCTCTTACGCGAAAAATCTAACTTTTCAGCTAATACTTTATCTAAACGATCCAATTTTGTATCTTCATCTATTTTTAGGATTCTTGTTTCCATTTCGCTTGCTCCTTCTTATCGTCTATAAACATACTGATTAATATTAATGCAATTCCTACGGTTATGCAAATGTCCGCCACATTAAATACGGGAAATGGATAACCAAAAATATAGAAACTAAAAAAGTCTCTAACATATCCTAGGCTCATACGATCAATAAAGTTACCAATAGCTCCTGAGAAAACTAAAGATAAACAAATTTGATAGCGTGAATCATTCGTTTTAAAAAACATATATACCATCGCAACTAGGGCAATTAGAGTTAGTGCTGCAAAAAAGCCCATTCCAGCTTGTGCAAACATACTAAATCCAGCTCCCGTATTTTGAACATATGTCAAGTAAAAGAAATGATTGATCATTTCCACGGTTTCATTTAATTTGATTGACTTCACAATAGCCCATTTCGTCCATTGATCCAGTCCTAAAGTGACAAATACTATTAATAAGGATGCCACTACTGTTTTTCCTTGTTTCATCTTATATCCCCTTTTAAAACGATTTGTTTCTTCTATGTAAAAATAACATTTTGAAAAATAACCATACACTCATGCCAAGCGCAAAGATATATCCAAAAAAGCCAAGTGCAGGAATGCCCATAATGGTCGGTTTCATTTTTGTTGTACAGATTAAGCTTGAACCTACAACCAAGGCTGCAATCAACACACATACAATCAAACGATTCACCATCTGATCAATTTTGGCAAGTGGAGCTTGAGAATCCATTAGATTTAAGTTTACCTTGATTTGTCCTCTTTGAACCATCTTTAGTACATCACTAGCCTGTACAGGAATATCGATTGAATGTGAAAGTGCATCTACACTTCGCTTAAATCCCGACTTCATTTCTTTTTGCCAATCAATCTGCGTCAAACTTGACTTATGACTCATCGCTATCTTCATCGTATTCATATTCGGATCTAAAGCTGTTAATGTTCCTTCAATTGTCATCATCGAACGAGCTAGCATACTTATGCCTTTTGGCAAAGAAATCGAATAGACATGACATATTGAAAACATATCTTGTACAAGTTTTGCGACATCAATTTGAGCATAAGGAACACTCAAATATTGATTTACAAATTTATCCATGTCGTTACAAAATGCAGAATAATCAATTTCTTTCTTACAATCACCAATCATTAAAATGCAATCGACTAATTTCTGTGTATCCTTTAATGCGATGGCACGAACCGCCGATTTCATCGTTTCCCTTTCATTCGCATCTAAGATTCCCATCATACCAAAATCTATCCATACGATTTGATTATCGCGAATTCTTAAATTTCCTGAATGCGGATCCGCATGAAAGAAACCATTCTCAATGATTTGTGAAATATAATTAAATGCCAATTTATCGGCAATTTCACTACGATCATAGCCTAGTTCATCCAATTTTTTTGAATCTGTAATTTCTATACCATCCACATATTCCATCACTAGAATATTTTTTCGTGTATATTCATCATAAATTTTAGGTGCATCAATAAATTTACAATCCTTATATTCATTTTTAAATCGTTTCGCAAACTGTGCTTCAATCGTAAAATCCATTTCTTGTTTAGCCGTGTACCAAAATTCATCGATAACCATATCTAAATCGACGACACTTGAAACAATATCGGATAGATTTAATATTTTTACAGCTTTTCTTAATAATGCGACATCCCGTTCCATCCACTCATAAATTTTTGGTCGTTGAATCTTTAAAACAACTCTTTCTTTTGTCTTTAGGGTTGCTGCATGTACTTGCGCAATCGATGCCGATCCTAAACATATTTCATCAATACTCTCAAATTCTTCATGAAACAAATCACCATATGTATCTTGAATAATTTGTTCAACCATCGAAAAAGGCATCGGTGTTACATGAGAGCGAAGCTTCATCAATTCTTTACAATAACGCTGTGAAAACAGATCTTGTCTTGTTGACATGATTTGGCCAATTTTGACAAATGTTGGCCCTAAATCTTCTAAAATCATACGAAATTTTACTGGATCCATTCCCTTTTGAAGGTGATGTTTTCTAAGTATTGATACAATCTGGGCAAATCTAGCACTTGTTGACATCGTTTTTGTATCACTCATTTTTTCACATCCTGTCTTCTATGTAAAGGTGTATTGGTCACTTTACTCTTTTTTAATACCTTACGTGTATTGAATTTCTTCTTATCTTCCACAAGAATCATTTTCAACAAACGACTCCAATCTTTATTATTTTTCATAACAGTATTTTAACATACTTGTTAAAAATCAAAAAGAAACAGTATTCACTGTTCCTTAATAGTAATCATCGACCAACGTAATTTTATCTTTTAAAGCCTTACCATAACGAATACTTATATGAATTTCATTATTTTTCGCGTAATATTCATCATAGGATTTTGTTCGAAACGTGTTAAATAATGTTTGTAAATCCTTTGACATCTCATAATCATCCATCTGCAAATCCAATTGATCTTCATCCTGTACAATATGAAGCATTTTAGGATATGTGATTACTAACACATCATCTTGTAACTTATCATCTTCGATCATTTCATCCACAACGACACGCACATCGCCTACAGAACTTAAATACGTCTTTGTATATAAGCGAGCGCTATTTGGCATTGAAGTTGTCATTGTCTGTGTTTCTTGAGATAAATCCATTTGATGGGGACTAATTTGACTGAATTCATATACAAAGGTTCCGACACCAAACACAAATAATAAGATTGAAGCAACAAGTAATACACCTAATTTACGCATTTGTATCCACCTTCTTTGGCCAGGCATGAAATAACATCAATAAAATAGCCAAGCTTCCTAGTACAAAGGCAATATCTATACAATAGAGTCCTAAACTGGTTGTGGCATACATCACACTTACGTAAATCATCACAACAAAACCGATACCACTGCCGATCAATATGCATGAAACTGGAATCATTGCGAAAACGAGTATCACCTTTAATATATCCGATTCAACATGATGCACTTTTCTTTCATGATATAATGGGCGATCTGGTGTTGGGGGCAAATCATTCGATTTGATATTATCATTCCACGTTTCCTTAATATCATCCATCACACCTACATGATTTGCATGTAAACGATAGCGTTCTACTCTTTTGGCCATGACTTTCACAAAGAAATAAATCGCAATACATACATATAGAAGGCGACATAAACTTAACATAAAGTCTGTAATCGCATAGAATCCTGCAAAGAAAGAGAAAATCATAGACAACACAATTCGACATAACAGATCTACCACAATCAGTTTTCCAATCCACAAAATCAATACAAGTACAAATGCATCGAATATGATGTGGAAGATTTCATTCATCGAAAAATTTCCTAGTTTAGAAAACATTCCCTCCAACTTCGCATATACCTTATCAATTGTTTTGTCCGCTTTACTTGATAATGGATCCATCGAATCTGTATTGATTTTATAGGCAGACAAAATCTCTTTAGCCAATTCATCCACATCTCCAAAGCCGGCTACTGCCTCTTCTTCGGATACGCCACTTGCGATCTTGTCATCAATATAGGTTCCATATTCTAGGATAATATCTTCTTTTTCTTTATCATTGATCAATGATAATTTTTGATTCAAAAGATCTAAAAATTCACTTTTTAACATTTTATTTTACTCCCTTCAAATATGTATTTACACTCTCTGAAAAATTGGTCCATTCTTCTAATAAAGCCTCATATCTTGCAAGTCCTAGATTCGTGATATGATAATACTTTCTTGGAGGGCCTTCTGTTGATTCTTTTAAATAAGATTCTAATAAATGATCATTCGATAAACGCTTCAGTAAAGGATAAATCGTTCCTTCATTCACTTGAATCACTTCATTAATTCTAGATACAAGTTGATATCCATATAGATCATCGGCCACAATCGCCTTTAATACAATCAATTCTAAGACGCCCTTTTTAAATTGAGTATTCATGCGCCACACCCTTACTCTTTCCTATCAAAGATGGTTGAAACACATCCACATACATCTTTTCTAAAGGATTTAATGATAAACCTTTGCTGGATTGAATATATTTAAAATCTTGATTCACAAGCTTATTTTTATATTTTAATTTCAGTTCATAAGCTTCATTATATTCAACAGCACCTACGCCTATCACTTGAACGCACATAAATAATTTAGAAGCTTTAGTCAATCCCATTATCTTTCCATTGCGAATCCATCCACAAAAATATACAGGAATATTCTGAAAGGAATAACCTGAAATATGATCGATGGAAATAACAGGAAGATTGTATTTTTTTCCTAAACATTGTGCTAATTCTTTTGTAGCTCCATGTTTAGAGCAATATATAACAGCTCTTGGTTGCATATTATCACCTCTTCACTATTATGATATACACACTACCTTGGATTGTCAAGTACTGTGTAATATGTATTTAATTTAGATGAATTTAACATTCAATATTCACTTTATTTTAAATATCCATCGATCGAAGATTTTAGTAGAATATAAGTGATAAATTTCTTTTATATAAAGTTTTAAAGCAAACATCACAATGAACGCAACACTTTATATTTATTCAATAATATAAATATATCGCATAGCTTATAAGATGTTTATATTGAATCTAATCGTACAATAATAGGTGTAAATATATTCAATTAATTTAACAAATTAATCATTGACACCCAATTACGGTTTTGCTAAGATAGGTTTACCTTAACGGATATGTTAAGTAATCAGTTAACTCGGTCTTAGTCGGAACCCCCAGTATAAGGGATTAGGTTGTGACTAAGGCCTTTTTTCATTTGGAAAGGATATAAAAAATGAATCATAACGATGGAATTAAAACCCTTAACTTTGCAGAATTTGTATAACTAAAAAATAAAAGAAGCATTAGTAGCTGAATTC
>OGHK01002810.1_pt1 | contig 11359 bp, 9 predicted proteins | sample 1571411 | NCBI WGS metagenome assembly OGHK01 (sample SAMEA2582043, study PRJEB24529) | metagenome | biome: Human gut stool | place: China | collected 2011 | reverse complement strand
CATCACAGACCGCAGGAAAGGGTCAATATAATGATTCCACAGATTTCCCAGGCACCCGGCGTCGTGCAACTGGTGCTTAATTTTTTGCAAGAGCTGGAGCAACAGGGTTTTACCGGCGATACGGCGACAAGTTATGCCGATCGTCTGACAATGTCGACCGACAACAGTATTTACCAACTTCTCCCCGATGCGGTGGTATTTCCGCGTTCAACCGCAGATGTAGCGTTGATCGCCCGTCTTGCCGCCCAGGAACGCTATTCATCGTTGATCTTTACTCCCCGCGGCGGCGGCACCGGCACTAACGGTCAGGCGCTCAACCAGGGGATTATTGTTGATATGTCCCGCCATATGAACCGCATCATCGAAATTAACCCTGAAGAGGGCTGGGTGCGCGTTGAGGCCGGGGTGATAAAAGACCAACTCAATCAGTACCTGAAACCGTTCGGCTACTTTTTTGCGCCGGAACTTTCGACCAGCAACCGGGCAACGCTCGGTGGGATGATCAATACCGATGCATCCGGTCAGGGATCGCTGGTCTATGGCAAAACGTCAGATCACGTACTTGGCCTACGTGCGGTATTGTTGGGGGGCGATATTCTCGATACGCAACCTTTACCCGTCGAGCTGGCGGAAACGCTGGGTAAATCCAATACCACAATCGGGCGAATTTATAACACGGTTTATCAACGTTGCCGTCAGCAACGCCAGTTAATCATCGACAACTTCCCCAAACTTAACCGTTTTCTTACCGGTTACGATCTGCGTCATGTCTTTAACGATGAGATGACCGAGTTCGACCTGACGCGCATTCTGACGGGTTCAGAAGGGACGCTGGCCTTTATTACCGAAGCGCGGCTGGATATTACGCGCTTGCCTAAAGTGCGCCGTCTGGTGAATGTCAAATATGACTCTTTTGACTCTGCGCTGCGTAACGCGCCGTTTATGGTTGAGGCGCGGGCGCTTTCGGTAGAGACGGTGGACTCAAAAGTGCTGAATCTGGCGCGGGAAGATATTGTCTGGCATTCCGTCAGCGAGTTGATTACCGATGTGCCTGACAAAGAGATGCTCGGGCTGAACATTGTGGAATTTGCTGGTGATGATGAGGCGCTGATTGATGAGCGGGTAAATGCACTCTGTGCGCGGTTGGATGAGCTGATCGCCAGTCATCAAGCAGGTGTCATCGGCTGGCAGGTGTGCCGTGAGCTGGCGGGGGTTGAACGTATCTATGCAATGCGCAAAAAAGCCGTTGGTCTGCTTGGCAATGCCAAAGGTGCCGCTAAGCCAATTCCGTTTGCTGAGGATACCTGCGTACCGCCGGAACATCTGGCCGATTATATTGCTGAATTTCGCGCGCTGCTCGACAGCCACGGCTTAAGCTACGGTATGTTCGGTCACGTCGACGCAGGTGTCTTGCACGTCCGTCCGGCACTGGATATGTGCGATCCGCAACAAGAGATTTTGATGAAGCAAATCTCTGATGACGTGGTGGCGCTGACTGCGAAATATGGTGGTTTGTTGTGGGGCGAGCACGGCAAAGGTTTTCGCGCTGAATACAGCCCGGCGTTTTTCGGTGAGGAACTTTTTGCAGAACTGCGCAAAGTGAAAGCGGCATTTGACCCACATAACCGACTCAACCCAGGGAAGATTTGCCCGCCAGAAGGTCTCGATGCGCCGATGATGAAAGTGGACGCGGTGAAGCGCGGTACATTCGATCGGCAGATCCCCATTGCGGTACGCCAGCAGTGGCGCGGTGCGATGGAGTGTAACGGCAACGGTTTATGCTTCAACTTTGATGCCCGTAGTCCGATGTGTCCGTCGATGAAGATCACCCAGAACCGGATTCATTCACCGAAAGGGCGCGCAACGCTGGTGCGTGAATGGCTGCGTTTGTTGGCGGATCGCGGCGTTGATCCACTCAAACTGGAACAAGAACTGCCTGAATCCGGCGTCAGTTTGCGGACGTTAATTGCCCGCACGCGCAATAGCTGGCATGCGAATAAAGGCGAATATGACTTCTCACACGAAGTCAAAGAGGCGATGTCGGGCTGTCTGGCCTGTAAAGCGTGTTCGACCCAGTGCCCCATCAAAATTGATGTGCCGGAGTTTCGCTCTCGTTTTCTGCAGCTCTATCACACCCGTTATTTACGTCCGCTGCGCGACCACCTCGTCGCTACGGTCGAGAGCTACGCGCCGCTGATGGCACGTGCGCCGAAAACCTTTAACTTCTTCATTAACCAGCCGCTGGTGCGCAAACTCTCGGAAAAACATATCGGCATGGTTGATTTGCCACTGCTGTCGGTCCCCTCGCTACAACAACAAATGGTGGGGCATCGCTCGGCAAACATGACGCTGGAACAGCTTGAAGCTCTCAATGCAGAGCAGAAAGCGCGCACGGTGTTGGTGGTGCAGGACCCCTTTACCAGCTATTACGATGCGCAAGTGGTGGCGGATTTTGTCCGTCTGGTCGAAAAATTAGGTTTCCAGCCTGTGTTACTGCCATTTTCACCAAATGGCAAAGCCCAGCATATCAAAGGCTTTCTTAATCGTTTTGCGAAGACGGCGAAAAAGACGGCGGATTTCCTCAACCGTATGGCGAAGCTGGGTATGCCAATGGTAGGCGTCGATCCGGCGCTGGTACTTTGTTATCGCGATGAATATAAACTGGCACTGGGCGAGGAACGTGGCGAGTTTAACGTCTTACTGGCGAATGAATGGCTGGCAAGCGCACTTGAGTCACAGCCAGTGGCTACAGTCAGCGGTGAATCATGGTATTTCTTTGGTCACTGTACCGAAGTTACCGCCTTGCCGGGTGCGCCAGCACAATGGGCCGCGATATTTGCCCGTTTTGGCGCGAAACTGGAAAATGTCAGCGTGGGTTGCTGCGGCATGGCAGGGACTTACGGACATGAAGCGAAAAACCATGAAAATTCGCTCGGGATCTATGAGTTATCCTGGCATCAGGCTATGCAGCGACTGCCGCGTAACCGCTGTCTGGCGACCGGATATTCCTGCCGTAGCCAGGTAAAACGGGTTGAAGGCACGGGGGTACGCCATCCTGTGCAGGCTTTACTGGAGATTATTAAATGATATGGAAACGGAAAATCACCCTGGAAGCACTGAATGCTATGGGTGAAGGAAACATGGTGGGGTTCCTGGATATTCGCTTTGAACATATTGGTGATGACACCCTTGAAGCGACAATGCCAGTAGACTCGCGGACAAAGCAGCCTTTCGGGTTGCTGCATGGAGGAGCATCCGTGGTACTGGCCGAAAGTATCGGTTCCGTTGCCGGTTATTTATGTACCGAAGGTGAGCAAAAAGTGGTTGGTCTGGAAATCAATGCTAACCACGTCCGCTCGGCACGAGAAGGGCGGGTGCGCGGCGTATGCAAACCGTTGCATCTCGGTTCGCGTCACCAGGTCTGGCAGATTGAAATCTTCGATGAGAAAGGGCGTTTGTGCTGTTCGTCACGATTGACGACCGCCATTTTGTGACGTTGTCACCAGAAAAGTGTGACGCATATTGCCTTTGGTCATTATCTGCACAGTAAACGGTGGTATACTGTGCAGGTCTTGTCTAAAAGCGAGGATGCTATGTCTACTCAACTTGATCCCACCCAGCTGGCCATTGAATTTTTACGCCGTGACCAGAGCAATCTTTCACCTGCCCAATATCTCAAACGTCTGAAACAACTAGAACTTGAATTTGCTGACCTGCTTACTCTCTCTTCTGCTGAATTAAAAGAAGAAATCTACTTTGCCTGGCGTCTGGGCGTGCATTGATCCTGACTTAATGCCGCAAGTTCGCCAAATCGACCTGGATTAACCTCCGTCCAGGTTCGATGACCTTCTTAATACTGCTTATCTACCGCCTGATATTGTTCAAAAATAATACTAATCGCAGTTTGTGTTAAAACGGCGGGTTAGCTTTATGAGATTATTCTTATCGCCCCTTCAAGAGCTAAGCCACTGAGAGTGCCGGAGATAAGCGCCGGATGGGGTAGAAACCCTTAAGCCTGTGTCGCACAGACTTAAGGGTTTTCTTATTTCTGAACGCTGCACTTTTTTACCTATCTCTTAAATAGTCATTTTCAATACAACTTTTTCTTTTTCATCACAGCCTTAATGCTCCTTAGATAATAACCATTATCTAACAATGAGATACCTAATTCTTAGCGTGCCTGTTAACCCACACATCAGGGTCTATGCTTATTAAAAGCAGGCAAAAAGCATGTTTTACGGTAAAGCCCCTGCGTTTGCTGGGTTGAACTGATAATCATTATCACTAACATGCTGTTATACGCTGAAAGCGATGAAGTGAGGTAAATCGATGGACATGCATTCAGGAACCTTTAACCCACAAGATTTCGCCTGGCAAGGCTTAACGCTGACACCCGCAGCGGCGATACACATCCGTGAGCTGGTGGCAAAGCAGCCGGGTATGGTCGGCGTGCGCTTAGGCGTGAAGCAAACGGGCTGCGCGGGCTTTGGCTATGTGCTCGACAGTGTTAGCGAGCCGGACAAAGACGATCTGCTGTTTGAACACGACGGCGCGAAGCTGTTTGTCCCGCTGCAAGCGATGCCGTTTATTGATGGCACGGAAGTCGATTTCGTTCGTGAAGGACTTAATCAGATATTCAAATTTCACAACCCTAAAGCCCAGAATGAATGTGGCTGTGGCGAAAGCTTTGGGGTATAGGCGGTACTATGTCTCGTAATACTGAAGCAACTGACGATGTCAAAACCTGGACCGGCGGCCCGCTGAATTATAAAGAAGGATTCTTCACCCAGTTAGCCACCGATGAGCTGGCAAAGGGGATAAACGAAGAGGTGGTGCGCGCAATTTCGGCGAAGCGTAATGAGCCGGAGTGGATGCTGGAGTTTCGTCTAAACGCCTATCGCGCATGGCTGGAGATGGAAGAACCGCACTGGTTGAAAGCGCACTACGACAAGCTGAATTATCAGGATTACAGCTACTACTCAGCACCATCGTGCGGTAATTGTGACGACACTTGCGCGTCTGAACCTGGCGCGGTGCAGCAAACTGGCGCGAACGCCTTTTTAAGTAAAGAGGTGGAGGCGGCGTTTGAGCAGTTGGGCGTTCCCGTGCGGGAAGGCAAAGAGGTGGCGGTGGATGCCATTTTCGACTCAGTTTCGGTTGCCACTACTTATCGCGAAAAACTGGCGGAGCAGGGAATTATTTTCTGTTCCTTTGGTGAGGCGATCCACGATCACCCGGAACTGGTGCGTAAATATCTCGGCACCGTGGTGCCGGGGAATGACAACTTCTTTGCCGCGCTTAATGCGGCGGTAGCCTCTGACGGTACGTTTATTTATGTGCCTAAAGGCGTGCGCTGCCCGATGGAACTTTCCACCTATTTTCGCATTAACGCGGAAAAAACCGGGCAGTTTGAGCGCACCATTCTGGTGGCCGACGAAGACAGCTACGTCAGCTACATTGAAGGCTGTTCCGCTCCGGTGCGTGACAGCTATCAGTTACACGCGGCAGTGGTGGAAGTCATCATCCATAAAAACGCCGAGGTGAAATATTCCACGGTACAAAACTGGTTCCCTGGCGATAACAACACCGGCGGTATTCTCAACTTCGTCACCAAGCGTGCTTTGTGCGAAGGCGAAAACAGCAAAATGTCATGGACGCAATCAGAAACCGGGTCAGCGATTACGTGGAAATATCCCAGCTGCATTTTGCGCGGCGATAACTCCATTGGTGAGTTTTACTCAGTGGCGCTGACCAGCGGTCATCAGCAAGCGGATACCGGCACCAAGATGATCCACATCGGTAAAAACACCAAATCGACCATTATCTCGAAAGGGATCTCTGCCGGACATAGTCAGAACAGTTATCGCGGCTTAGTGAAAATCATGCCGACGGCAACCAATGCGCGCAATTTCACTCAGTGCGACTCAATGCTGATTGGCGCTAATTGTGGGGCGCATACCTTCCCGTATGTCGAATGTCGCAATAACAGTGCACAACTGGAGCACGAGGCAACGACATCACGTATTGGTGAAGATCAACTGTTTTACTGCCTGCAACGCGGGATCAGCGAAGAAGACGCCATCTCGATGATTGTTAACGGTTTCTGCAAAGACGTGTTCTCAGAACTGCCGCTGGAATTTGCCGTTGAAGCACAAAAACTCCTCGCCATCAGTCTTGAACACAGCGTCGGATAAGGAATAAATATGTTAAGTATTAAAGATTTACACGTTAGCGTGGAAGATAAAGCTATCCTGCGCGGATTAAGCCTCGACGTTCGTCCCGGCGAAGTTCACGCCATTATGGGGCCAAACGGTTCGGGCAAAAGTACCTTATCGGCAACGCTTGCCGGGCGCGAAGATTATGAAGTGACGGGCGGCACGGTTGAGTTCAAAGGCAAAGATTTGCTTGCACTGTCGCCGGAAGATCGTGCAGGCGAAGGCATCTTTATGGCCTTCCAGTATCCGGTGGAGATTCCAGGTGTCAGTAACCAGTTTTTCCTGCAAACGGCACTTAATGCGGTGCGCAGCTATCGCGGCCAGGAAACGCTCGACCGCTTTGATTTTCAGGATTTGATGGAAGAGAAAATCGCTCTCCTGAAGATGCCGGAAGATTTATTAACCCGTTCGGTAAACGTTGGTTTTTCCGGCGGCGAGAAAAAGCGCAACGATATTTTGCAAATGGCGGTGCTGGAACCGGAGTTATGCATTCTTGATGAGTCGGACTCCGGGCTGGATATTGACGCATTAAAAGTGGTCGCCGATGGCGTGAACTCGCTGCGTGATGGCAAGCGCTCATTCATCATTGTTACGCACTACCAACGCATTCTCGACTACATCAAGCCTGATTACGTTCATGTGCTATATCAGGGACGAATTGTGAAATCCGGCGATTTCACGTTGGTCAAACAACTGGAGGAGCAGGGTTATGGCTGGCTTACCGAACAGCAGTAATGCGCTGCAACAGTGGCATCACTTGTTTGAAGCTGAAGGGACAAAACGCTCACCGCAAGCACAGCAGCATTTACAACAATTGCTGCGTACCGGACTGCCGACACGTAAACATGAAAACTGGAAATATACGCCGCTGGAAGGGCTGACCAATAGCCAGTTTGTCAGCATTGCGGGAGAGATATCCCCACAGCAGCGAGATGCCTTAGCGTTAACGTTAGACGCTGTGCGGCTGGTATTTGTCGATGGACGTTACGTGTCAGCACTGAGCGATGCGACTGAAGGCAGCGGGTATGAAGTGAGCATTAACGACGACCGTCAGGGGGTACCCGACGCTATTCAGGCGGAAGTGTTTCTGCATTTGACGGAAAGCCTGGCACAAAGCGTGACGCATATCGCCGTGAAGCGCGGTCAACGGCCGGCAAAGCCATTGCTGTTAATGCATATTACCCAGGGCGTGGCAGGTGAAGAGGTCAACACTGCCCATTACCGACATCATCTGGATCTGGCGGAAGGTGCCGAAGCAACGGTGATCGAACATTTTGTCAGCCTTAATGATGCTCGTCACTTCACCGGCGCACGGTTCACTATCAATGTCGCAGCGAACGCCCACTTGCAGCATATCAAGCTGGCGTTTGAAAACCCGGTCAGTCACCACTTTGCCCATAACGATTTGTTGCTGGCTGACGATGCCACCGCATTTAGCCATAGTTTCCTGCTGGGTGGCGCAGTGTTACGACACAACACCAGTACGCAACTCAATGGCGAAAACAGCACGCTGCGGATCAATAGCCTGGCGATGCCGGTGAAAAACGAGGTGTGTGATACCCGCACCTGGCTGGAACACAATAAAGGTTTTTGTAACAGCCGACAGTTGCACAAAACTATCGTCAGCGACAAAGGCCGCGCGGTATTTAACGGTTTGATCAACGTCGCGCAGCACGCCATCAAAACGGATGGTCAGATGACCAACAATAATCTGCTGATGGGCAAACTGGCGGAAGTGGATACGAAACCGCAGCTGGAAATCTATGCAGATGATGTGAAATGCAGCCACGGCGCGACGGTGGGGCGTATTGATGATGAACAGATGTTCTATCTGCGCTCGCGCGGGATCAATCAGCAGGATGCCCAGCAGATGATCATTTACGCCTTTGCTGCTGAACTGACGGAAGCACTGCGTGATGAGGGGCTTAAACAGCAGGTGCTGGCCCGAATCGGTCAACGACTGCCAGGAGGTGTAAGATGACTTTTTCCGTCGACAAAGTGCGGGCCGACTTTCCGGTGCTTTCTCGTGAGGTAAACGGTTTGCCGCTGGCTTATCTCGACAGCGCCGCCAGTGCGCAGAAACCGGGCCAGGTGATTGACGCCGAGGCCGAGTTTTATCGTCACGGCTACGCGGCGGTGCATCGCGGTATTCATACCTTAAGCGCCCAGGCGACCGAGAAAATGGAGAACGTACGCAAGCAGGCATCGTTGTTTATCAACGCCCGTTCGGCGGAAGAGCTGGTGTTCGTCCGCGGCACGACGGAAGGGATCAATCTGGTCGCCAATAGCTGGGGCAACAGCAACGTGCGGGCGGGCGATAACATCATCATAAGTCAGATGGAGCACCACGCTAACATTGTTCCCTGGCAGATGCTTTGCGCACGCGTTGGCGCAGAGCTGCGTGTGATCCCGCTCAATCCCGACGGTACGTTGCAACTGGAGACGCTGCCTACGCTGTTTGATGAGAAAACTCGCCTGCTGGCAATTACTCATGTCTCCAACGTGCTTGGCACAGAAAATCCACTGGCGGAAATGATCACGCTTGCGCACCAGCATGGCGCAAAAGTGCTGGTGGATGGCGCTCAGGCGGTGATGCATCATCTGGTGGATGTTCAGGCGCTGGATTGCGACTTTTACGTGTTCTCCGGGCATAAACTGTATGGCCCCACCGGAATTGGCATTCTTTATGTCAAAGAAGCCTTGTTGCAGGAGATGCCGCCGTGGGAAGGGGGCGGTTCTATGATCGCCACCGTCAGCCTGAGTGAAGGCACTACCTGGACCAAAGCACCATGGCGGTTTGAAGCCGGTACACCCAATACCGGGGGCATCATTGGTCTTGGCGCGGCGCTGGAGTATGTTTCGGCGCTGGGGCTTAATAACATAGCCGAGTATGAACAGAATCTGATGCATTATGCGCTATCACAGCTGGAATCTGTACCGGATCTCACTCTCTATGGCCCACAAAACAGGCTTGGCGTTATTGCTTTTAATCTCGGTAAACACCACGCCTATGATGTTGGCAGTTTTCTCGATAATTACGGCATTGCTGTGCGTACCGGACATCACTGCGCAATGCCATTGATGGCCTATTACAACGTCCCTGCGATGTGTCGGGCGTCGCTGGCCATGTATAACACCCATGAAGAAGTGGATCGTCTGGTGACCGGCCTGCAACGTATTCACCGTTTGCTGGGATAACAGGGAGGCACTATGGCTTTATTGCCGGATAAAGAAAAGTTGCTGCGTAATTTTTTACGCTGCGCCAACTGGGAAGAGAAATATCTCTACATTATTGAGCTGGGCCAGCGTCTGCCAGAATTACGCGACGAAGACAGAAGTCCACAAAATAGCATTCAGGGCTGTCAGAGTCAGGTGTGGATTGTCATGCGCCAGAATGCCCAGGGAATTATTGAATTACAGGGCGACAGCGATGCGGCGATTGTGAAAGGGCTTATTGCGGTCGTCTTTATTCTCTACGATCAGATGACGCCGCAGGATATTGTCAATTTCGATGTGCGTCCGTGGTTTGAAAAAATGGCGCTCACCCAACATCTCACCCCATCTCGTTCACAAGGTCTGGAAGCGATGATTCGCGCAATTCGCGCCAAAGCCGCTGCACTTAGCTAAACTAAAAGGACAGCTTTCATCCGGTTGGCTCACATTGCCGGATGGTCAATGTTTACACTGACCTGCACAGGAGTGTTTTGGTTTCAGGTGAACATAAGCGCCATCCGACGTTTCAGCGTGAGTCTCCGGCAAATACAGGAGGTTTACAATGAAACGCGCGTCTTTGCTTACACTCACGCTTATCGGCGCTTTTAGCGCCATCCAGGCTGCCTGGGCGGTTGATTATCCGCTACCACCAACCGGAAGCCGACTGGTTGGGCAAAATCAAACGTATACGGTGCAAGAAGGGGATAAAAACCTTCAGGCTATTGCCCGACGTTTTGATACTGCGGCAATGTTGATCCTTGAAGCCAATAACACTATCGCCCCGGTGCCAAAACCTGGTACGACGATAACTATTCCTTCACAACTGTTATTACCTGATGCACCGCGTCAGGGGATTATCGTTAACCTTGCAGAGCTGCGCCTTTATTATTATCCGCCGGGAGAAAATATTGTGCAGGTTTATCCAATAGGTATTGGATTGCAGGGGCTGGAAACGCCGGTGATGGAAACGCGTGTTGGGCAGAAAATCCCTAACCCAACCTGGACGCCTACGGCAGGCATTCGTCAACGTTCGCTGGAGCGTGGCATTAAATTACCGCCAGTCGTTCCTGCCGGACCAAATAACCCGCTAGGACGTTACGCACTGCGCCTCGCGCATGGTAATGGCGAATACCTCATTCATGGCACCAGTGCGCCGGACAGCGTCGGTTTGCGCGTCAGTTCAGGGTGTATTCGCATGAATGCACCGGATATTAAAGCCTTGTTCTCCAGCGTGCGGACGGGAACGCCGGTGAAAGTGATCAACGAACCGGTGAAATATTCCGTGGAGCCTAACGGGATGCGTTATGTTGAAGTACATCGACCACTATCGGCAGAAGAACAGCAGAACGTTCAGACAATGCCATACACACTGCCAGCAGGCTTTACGCAATTTAAAGACAATAAGGCTGTAGATCAGAAGTTAGTCGATAAAGCGTTGTATCGTCGGGCAGGGTATCCGGTTGCGGTGAGCAGTGGAGCAACTCCCACAGCCAGCAATGCGCCTTCAGTAGAGTCAGCGCAGAATGGTGAACCAGAGCAAGGGAATATGTTACGCGCGACGCAGTAGTGGTAAATAGCAGACAAAAAAAATGGCGCACAATGTGCGCCATTTTTCACTTCACAGGTACTATTACTTGCGGTATTTAGTAGCCATGTTGTCCAGACGCTGGTTAGCACGAGCTGCGTCATCTTTAGCAGCCTGAACGTCGGAACGCATTGCGTTCACGTCGTTGCTCAGCTGGTCAACTTTAGCGTTCAGAGTCTGAACGTCAGAAGACAGCTGATCGATTTTAGCGTTGCTGGAGCAACCTGCCAGCAGAGTAGAACCCAGGATTACCGCGCCCAGTACCAGTTTAGTAGCTTTCATTATTAATACCCTCTAGATTGAGTTAATCTCCATGTAGCGTTACAAGTATTACACAAAGTTTTTT
>OGHK01002803.1_pt1 | contig 11413 bp, 5 predicted proteins | sample 1571411 | NCBI WGS metagenome assembly OGHK01 (sample SAMEA2582043, study PRJEB24529) | metagenome | biome: Human gut stool | place: China | collected 2011 | reverse complement strand
GTAAAAATTAAGTATACAAAATAATGTGTAAAATTTGCCCATCCATAATAAAATAAGTCTTCATCTATTTTAATATCATTTTTTTTCAAAATATTATATATTTTTTTATTCATTATTACCCTTGTTCACATTATTAAAATAATTGATTATTTGAGTTAATATTTGATATTCTTCATCGTTGATATCTCGAACAGATAATTCTAAAGGATGATCATATTTTATTAAGTAGTCAGTTGTTATATTACAAACGAGAGCAATCATTGTAATATGAGCTATTGTTGGTGTTGATAAACCTTGTTCCCAATTATTTATAGTTGATCTTGTAACATCGATTTTCTTAGCAAATTTATCTTGACTAAGATCCAATATATTTGTTCTTAAAAATTTTATTTTATCTGCTATATCCATAATCTATTCCCTGCTTATTTATTATCTTTCATTAGTTTGTATAAATCGAAAATAACATCACGTTGCTCATCTGTTAATGTTTCAATATTTAGACCTCGTCTGCATTCATTAAATAATATCATTTCAGAAGATGTATCTAAAATGTTCATTAGTTCTATTACTGTATCTAAATGAATAATGCCACCACCTGCTTCCCAACCTTTTAAAACACTTTCATTGACCTTTAATAAAGCAGCTAATTCAAGGGGCTCCATTTGTTTTTTCTCTCTAGCAATTTGTAAACCTGATTTGTTTTTATTTATCATACTTATATCACCTTATTAATAATTGATTATAGATATAGTATATTTTTAATTTATTAAATTGTAATATACATAATTATTGCAAATATGATTAATACTATACAAAAATAATATAAAATTTTATAATTATAGTCATAAAATAAAAGATGATATGTGCTTTATATGTGAAAATGGTATTTTGAACACACTCTATTTATGAAAAACATAATAGATGATATTCTTTTTGTGAAAATATATTAGATGAAAGGAGATTTTTAAATATGAAAAATGGTAAAAAATTTTTTCTAAATTCATTTGCGTTTTTAATGTCATTTTTAGCTATTTCTTCTGTTAATAGTGCATGTGCCATTATATTTGGACAAGAAAAAGAGCCAGACAGTTTAGCACGATATAAAAAGTGTTAATTTATTTAGAGCGTATATTAACTTTGATATCATCAGTGTTTTTTACATTGATGATATTTAGTTATTAAAAAATTATTTGGGAGGATAAATTATGCGTTTTAAGAAATGGACGACAAGAAATATCATTGTTGGGCTCATCGTATTTTTATCAGTTGTTGGTGTTAGTGGCGCTGTTTATTATCAGACAAGTCAGAAAACACAGGCAATTGAGGATAATGGCTATTATGAATGCAGTGGGAAATTTGACAGTAAAATGACACCTGTATCTAATATGCTTATTATTTTGAAAATAATAAACGGAAGTAATTTCTGTGACGATGGGTGGTATCAAGAAGTTCAGGAATGTCAGAGTATTTTAAATAAACAGATTCAGGAAAACTCTAACAGTAAAGATCCTTATGTCAGACAAATGATGGAGCTGCAACAGGCTATCGTAAAGAAGCTTCATTCATTTTCGACAAAGGCATGGGTCAATATGCTATGCGAAAAAGATGTAGATGATCTTCAAAAATCATACAATGCCTACCATGATTATTATTATCAACATTATAGTAATGAGGAGGCTGTTTAGATGAAAGCTGGACTCAATAAAATAAAGATAGCCATCATTTCTATGATAGTTCTAGCTATGGCAATTGGTCAGCTTGAACTGTTTGGAAAAGTATATGCAGAAGAACTTGAAAAAATCAAGGAACAGGATCCATATGGAGAATATTATGATGAAAATATCAATAATGTTCATAAGACATCTGCACAAATAATAGAAAAAGGAAATCCTGATGTTATTACTAAAGAACCTTCGGTAGACGAAGAAGATACTTCAAGACAAAATGATCAGGAAATCATTAAATTAAGAACAGAAAACACAAAAACTTATAAACTGTCAAGTGGGGAATATGTGACAGATTTTTATTTCGAGCAGATACATAAAAAAGAAGATGGAAAATATGTTGAGATTGATAACGATATAGAAAAGAAAACATCGTTATTCAGATCAACCCCTTCTTATGAAAATAAAGATGGTCTTTATGACGTCAACATTCAAAAAGGCGTATTAGAAATTACAGATCCTAAAGATAATGTACTTACAGTTATGCCTTCTGGAAGTCTTACAAATTATGCTATCAAAGAAAATGTTATTCTGTATTCAGAAGTAGAAAAAAATTTAGATTTAGAATATAGAATCAATTCAAATACGGTTTCACAAAATATCTATATCAATGGGGAACTTGATAAAGATACTTATTCATTTGAAGTTTACAAAGATGACTATAATGTCAGTAAAAATGATGCAGGATCTATTGTTTTTAAGAAAGATAAAAAAGAAGTCTTTGTATTAAATGCACCTTATCTTGTTGATAAGGATGGAAACAGAAATCAGGAAGTAGGATATGACTATAAGGAGCTTGATAATGGCAATATCAAAGTTACATTGTCATTAACAACATCTTGGTTAAGTGAAGAAGACAGAGTCTATCCTGTTGTTGCCAGATCAAATGTGGCAGTTGAAAATGTGGATGTTATTGATCTTGAATCAAGCTATATCCGTTCAGGAAGACCAAATATCCAAAGTCAATATTCAGATTTATTTGTTGGATATGATGATAACTTCTACGGTGGTAAAAATAGCAATATTAAAATTGCTAGAACTTTTATCTATTTTGCAATGCCAAATATCGGTGAAAATCAAAGAGTTGAAAATGCTGTTTTGAAACTTTATAAGGAACAGGATCTGGATCGTGCCAATGAGTTAAATGATATCAATATCTATAACTCCAGCTATGTTGATCCCGGTAAGGTTACATGGAATACACAGCCGGCAGATAACCAAAAACAGTTTATTTCAAATACCAAGTTTTCTAAACCAAAAGGATTTAAAGAATTTGATATTACAAAGCACGTCCAAGAATTAAAGGATGGGCAAAAGAAAACATTGATTCTGCAAGTTACGGATGAATCGCCTAACTGGAAATGTAATGTTTTTAATTCAGAATCAACAGGAAATCTGCCAAAGGTTGAAATTTATCACTGTGATGATTTTGATGTCGATCCAAATCTGGACATCAACGAGTTTGACAATGAATTAAGAGTTTACAGTAAAGACGGTCAATATTTCGAAGCAATCAGCATGGATGGTATTGCTAAGCCAAACAGTGATATTGATTTTGATCTTTATGCCAAAACAAATGAAACAGATTTTGAACTTGTAAAATCACAACAGGCCAAAGAAAAAAGTTCACCTTATTTCATTGATCCAGTTTATATAACTGATCCAATTGATGGAACCCAAAAATATGAAAAGGGTGAAGTCAACTATACAACGAGCTATCTAAAAATTGGAGATATTCCAAAATACGATACGTTCTATGAATATCGAATGAAAGTTAAAAAGGATGGCACTGAGTCAGAAAAAGAACTGATTACAGACGGATTTATTATCTATAAGGTAAAACTTGGAGATAATCTTAAATCTATTGCATCACACTATGGCTTGAAGGTAGATGATATTAAAAAAGACAATAATACATCTACAAACAAGGTCAAAGAGGGAGATGTTCTTTTCTTAAGATTTGCAAAAGATAATCCAAAAGTACCTAAGGATGTCTACAGACCACCATTAAAGCTTTCATCTTTTGAGGCAAAATATGTTTACAGAGGGCCTGCATGCTACGGAAACTGTGCAGTTGCCGATCCAGTTAATACAAGTATTGGAAACTTCTATCATGAATCAAAAGATTTTACTTTAACAGATTTTGATGAATTAAGCTTGACGCGTGTCTATAACTCTTATGGAGAAGATAATGCATCGATTTTTGGAAACAATTATTCATCAAATATTGAACAGTATATTTCCTATGATAAAGACGATAACATGATCTTTTACAGAGGAGATGGAAAGATCTTAAAAATTGAAAAGAAAGATGGAAAATATGTACCTAAACTTATTGATCGTCTTACTGTCAATGTTGATGGTGACTATGTTTCTATTAAAGATGATAAAGAAGATGTTACATATATCTTTGATGAATATGGAATTCTGACATCTATTAAAACGAAAACGGGATTTGAATCACGTATCAACTATGATGAATATGGATTTATTACAAATATTGATATGGGAAACAAACAAGTAACGTTTGAATACAATGATTATCATCTTGTCAGCAAAATCAACTTGCCAAATGGTACAAATGTACAATATCAATATAACGCAGACAGACAGCTTACAGTATTTATTGATGCCAATGGAAACAGTGAACAATACAGTTATGATAAAAATGGCAAGGTAAAAAGTATTACAGACAAAAATGGGAATACTTTGGCACAAAATACTTATAAGGATAACGGAGTTGTCGTTTCACAAACGGATGCCAATGGAAACAAGGTCTCTTTTGACTATAAGGGAAATACGACAAGTGTTACCTATAATGATAAGGAAACAGAAAAGTATGTTCTTGATGACAGCTATAAGGTAACAAAAATTACAAAGGCGGATGGATCATCGAAAAGTTACAGCTATAATGATGCTGGAAATATGATCAGTGAAACAGATGAAAAAGGTCAAAAGACAACATATGAGTACAATAAAAAAGGCTATCTGACATTGCAAAGCAATCCAGATGGAACAAGTGAAAAATATACCTATGATGAAAATGATAATGTAACATCAAAAACATCTGCGGATGGTACGAAAGAAACCTATAAATATGACAGCAACAGCAATCTGATTTATGAAAACAGTGAAGACAGAAAAGGTGTGACTTATGAATATAATGAACAGAACCTTCTTGTCAAAGAAACAGATGCTCTTGGTGTATGGAAAAGCTATGCCTACGATGGTAATCAGGTTGTAACAGTTACTCACAGCAATGGTCTGGTAGAAAACTACAGCTATGATGCCATGGGAAATATTGTTAATGAATCTGATTCAAACGGTCGTACAACAGCATATGTCTATGACAATCGCAATCAGATCATCAAGAAAACAGATTCCTATGGAAACAGTGAAGAATACAAATATGATGGAAATGGAAACGTTGTTGAATATATCGACAAGCTTGGAAGCAAAACAGTTACAGTATATGATAAAAATAACAACGCTATCCAAACTCAAAAGGGAAATCTAAAAACATCTAAGAAGTATGACAATCGTGATCGTATTATCAGTGAAACAGATGAACAAGGACTTACTAAAAAATATACGTATGACGCCAAAGGACAAATCGTAAAGGAAACAGATGCCTATGGTCAGGTTACAACGCATACTTATGATGCAGTCGGTCATGAAATCAAGACAGTTGATGGAAAAGGAAATACAACATCAAATGAATATGATGGAGATAATCTTGTAAAGACAACAGATGCAAGAGGAAATGTTACATCCTATGAATATGATGAGTTTAACAGAGTTGTAAAAACAACTTTACCTAATGGAAAAACTGAAACAAAAGAATATGATAAAAATGGAAATATCATTAAGACAGTAGATCAAAGAGGACTTGCCAATACCAAAGAATATGATATTTTTGACAGGGTCATTAAAGAGGTCAATGAGCAAGGTGTTGCTATTTCAAATAAATATGATGTCTATGGTCAACTGATTAAAAAGACAGAAGATAAAAAGACAACAACATACAGCTATGATGTTTATGGAAACACTCTCAGTGAAACAGATACCTATGGAAATACAAAGACAAGTGAATATGATAAGCTCGACAGACTTGTTAAGGAAACGGATGAACTAGGGAATGTTACACAACATAAATATGATGCAATGGACAATGAAACAGAAACGATTGATGCTAAAGGAAACAGCGAAAGAAAAATTTATGACATCAACAGTATTCTGGTTCAGGATATTGATAAACTTGGAAATATTACAACTTATAAATACAATGACAAGGGTCAACAAGTCGAAACGGTTGATGCCTATAAAAATACAACGAAATTTGAATATGACAAGTTTGGGAATGTAACTAAGACAACAATCAATGATACACCGGTAGAAATCAAATCTTATGATGAATACGGGCGTGTTACAAAAACAAACAAGATCAGTGAGGTCACTGTTGAAGAATATGATAGTTTTGATCAGGTCATCAAGTCTACGAATCAGACAACAGGACTTGTTACAGAAACAGAATATGATAAAAATGGAAATGTAACCAAAACATCTGATAATGGTGGAAAAGTAACAACTCATGAATATGATGACTTCAGTCAGGAAGTCAGCTCAACAGATCCATATGGCAGAGTTTCAAGCAAGACATATGACAAGTATGGTCGTGTTGTTAAAGAAGTAAGCAATACAAATGAAGCAACAGATTATGAATACGACAAATATGGAAATGTAGTCAAGACGACGAATCATCTTGGTTCGGTAACTGATTCGACATATGATCTGTTAAACAGAAAAGTCAGTGATTCAACAGATGGCAAGAAAACATTAACATACAGTTATGATGCCAAAGGTCAGCTTGTTTCAACACACGATTCATTTACTGATAAAACAGATACGGTCAAATATGATGCTTTAGGACAGGCTGTTGAAAAGACAGACAAGCTTGGAAATGTAACCAAGACAGATTATGATGCCAAGGGTCAAGTCATCAAGGAAACAGATGCTGCTGGAAATGCAACTCTTAAAGAATATGATATCTATGGCAATGTTATTAAGGAAACGGATGCCCTTGGAAACAGTTCACAGACACATTACAATGCCTTCGGACTTGTTGAAAAAGAAGTTGACAAGAGAGGATTTGCAGTATCTTACGTTTACAATGACAAATTCCAGCTTACTGAAATGACAGACAAGCTTGGAAACAAAGCAACATTTGAATATAATGACCAAGGATTTGTATCAAAAGCAACAAACCAAAATGGATTTGTCAGCGAGTATGAATATGATATTTATGGTCAAAAGATCAAAGAAACAGATCCAAATAAAAATGTTACAGAAAATGAATATGATCTGCTTGGTCAGGTAGTAAAAACTGTTGAACCAAGAAAGACAACAGTTAATAAATATGATTCTCTTGGCAGACTTGTTTCTGTCAAAGAAAATGATAAGATAACAAAAGAAAATGAATATAATGATTTGAATCAAATCGTTAAATCAACAAATGCCTTAAAATATGTTTCAACTTATGAATATGACAAATATGGAAATAAGACCAAAGAAACCTATGAAGAACATGAAACAGTTAACAAATATGATGTCAATTCACAACTTATCAAGAAAACAGAAAATAAGGATAAGGTGACAACATACAGTTATGATGCTTTAGGAAGAGAAGTAAGTCAAAAACAAAACGACAAGGAAATCATTTCAAAAAAATATGATGCTGTAAGCAATGTTGTTGAAAAAACTGAAAAGGGTCTTACAACACAATATCGCTATGATGCTTTAAAACATCCAGTACAGTATCTTTACCCATCATTGGAAGATGGAAGCATGAAAGCAATTGTATCTGTTGATTATGATGAAGAAGGCAATGCTGTTCAATATAAAGATATCTATGATCATGTTATCAAAAGAGAATATGATGCCAACAGCAATATGATTGCAGAAACAAACAGCAATGGCTTTATTACAAGATATCAATACGACAGCTTAAATAACATGACAAAGGTACAAAGTCCTCTTGAAAGAGTGATGAAGTACGATTATGACGGAAACAACAATCTTGTTGAAAGAAGTTATAATGATAAAAAAGCAACTTATGAATATGATGAAGCTGATAATCTTATTAAAGAAGTAAGCGAATATGGACTTACTGAAACTTATCAGTATGATGATTTCGGTCAAATGACATCTTATACAAAAAACGATGGAACAACGATCGATTATTCATATGATGCATTGGGAAGAAAGCTTTCAGAAGGAACAAGACAGTTCAAATATGATGCCTATGACAACCTTTTAGAAGCAGACTATAACAATAAGAGTGTCAAGTATACCTATGACAAGTTCAACAATATTACAAAGGTTAAAGATGCCAACGACAATAATGTTGAATATAAATGGGATATCTATGGAAACAGAACTGAAATTAAGTATAATGATTATACAATAGGCTATACCTATAGTCAGTTTGATAAAATAGACAAGGTTTCTAAAAATGGCAAGGAATATGCATCTTACAGCTATGATGTAAGAGGAAATACAAAATCATTAGAAAGAAATGGTATTACTACAGATTACAGTTATGATGAACTAAATCGTAGAACAGCTTATGTCAATACTAAAGGTGACAAGACACTGTCAGAATACAAATATGAGTATGACGGACAGGACAATGTTATTTCAGAAACAATCAATGGTGTCGTTAACAGCTATGACTACAATGAATCGGATGAATTGAAAGCTTCAACAAAAACGATTGATGGAAAAACAGTCATAACTGAATACAGCTATGATCTTTTTGGAAACAAAGTAGAGTCATCAAGTGATGGAACAAATAAAATCTATCGTTACAATGACAAAAATCAGTTGACAAGTATTAAATCAAAAGATGGACTTACTGATATCTATTATGATAAAAATGGAAATGTAAGAGACATCTACTATGCAGGTGGATACAAAGAATATTATCAATATGATGAATTTGGTCAATTGACTACTTTAAAAACAAACAGAGACAGAACTTACAATTATGAATATGATGGTGAAGGTGATCGAATTCATGAAGAAAAGATCATCAACAGCCCATATGATTTAGATTACAAACAGGATACAGAAGAATGGTTCGACTATATGCAGTCATTACCATTTACTGAAGTAGAAGAACTGTTGGATGCGAAAAAATCAGATGAATCATTTGATGCAATGAGATATCAGCTTACATACAGAAGAAAAAATGGATTGTGTGCAAGTAATCTCATTAAGGATCCAAAATCCAATGAAAAATGTGAATACAAAGATTATCTTTTAGATAAGACAGCTGAAAATACACTTGTGCTTTCTGAAAATGATGATGTTCATATCTATGGAGAAGAACGAATCTCAACAGAAAATGCAGATGGAACACAAACTTATCTAAGTGGAAACAATCAAAGTGTAATGGCTGAAATATCATCAAAAGGGACAATGTCACAGATTGAATATGATGACTTTGGAAAAACAGATGATAAAACAAGCGGTTATGGTTATGATGGAGAAAAGCTTGATACAACAGGAAACATCTATTTAAGAGCAAGATACTACAATCCAAGAATTGGACAGTTCGTACAGATTGATGATTATAAGGGAACACAAGATAACATTACAAGTCAAAACCGATACACATACTGTTTGAATAATCAATACAAGTATGTGGATCCTAGTGGACACAAAAGCATCTTATCAATCATTGCTAGTGCCGCAAATAGTGTTATAAATGCTGTTGGAAGTATTTTCAGCAATAAGAAAGATGAAAAGAAAAAGACAGTAAAGAAACCAACAACGGTGCCATCAAAAACAACAGGTGCAATTGCTTCGGCAGTTTCTAATGCAGTAAAAATAGTTAATGAATCAACGAAGGCAGTAAAAAAAGTTATACAACCTGTAAAAAAAGTAAAGGCTAAAGAACCGCAACCGTGTCCATCACCTAAGTCAGATAAGATATTAGATCAACTGCAATTTATAATTGATGTTATTGGATTTTTACCAGTAGCAGGGGATGTATGTGATGCTGTTAATGCATTAATATATTTTGCAAGAGGAATGATTATAAGTGCAATTATTTCCATTGGCTGTATTGTATTTACAATGGTTGCAGATTCCTTACTAAAACCATTAAAATGGGCTGCTGGAAAAGCAACGGACCTTGCAAAACGTATTTTAGAAAAGCTTCCTGATTTTCCAAAAAGAACAATTTCTTATTTGAAGAAAGTACCTGGAAAAATAGAACAAATTCCTTTGGTTAATAAATGCTATTCAACAGTGAGCAGTTTATGTTCAAGACTTTCAAGTTATATTGATGACTTATTTGGAAGAGTATCAACAAAAGTTGCTGAAGAGTGGAGCTTACCTGCAAAATTACGAGGTACAATAATTGAGGAAAAACTTGCAAAAATTCAATATGCAGCATATGAGCATGTTGGAAAATTAGCAGATGGGTTCTTCCCAGTATTTGATTTTTTCAAAAATGGAGAAGGAATCAGCGTTAAAACAATTGATGTGACGTTACCAAGTTATGAAAAGGACAGTGCTATACTAAGAAAAGTTAAACAGTATGCTTCTGATTTAAATGATGATGTCATCTTAAGAAAAGTAAATAACTTTAAAAAAGGAAAAGAATTAGGTGATAAATTGAATGAGGTTAGAAAAGTTAGTACAAAAAGATTGGATATTTATATTCCAAAAGGATCACTTTCAAGGACTAAAGATATACCGGGTCAGATAGGAGATGTCCTTATTCGAATATTTGAATACTGATATTAACATGATTACTGCATTGCATCATTAATTATGCAATGCAGTAGATTTGATAAAAAGGAGTTTTTATGGATAGGATTTCAATAAAGATTACATTTATTACAAGAGAATTTGTCAATACAGAATTTATGAAAAGCTTATTAGCTCAATTAAATTTAAGAGAAAATCTTACATGGAGCAATATTCGTTCCGAAAGATTCTCATCATTGCTTTCAAAAAATGCCAATGAAGAAACGGAATGGGTTTTAAATAATGGCAATTTATGGTATTGGTATTTGTCATTTTTTTCCTTTAATGATGATCTTTATTTTAGAATGGAACAGACAGAGCATGTTATGGGAATTTCGTATATTCTTTTAAAGTGTAAAAATGATACATCAATTATTAATCAATGTTTGGATATTTTAAAGGCTCTTTTTCGAGATCGCTATTTTATGATTCATGTGATAGATGAAAAAATATACGAATATCAAGCGCAAGCTCAAGAAGATTTATATAATAAATGGTTTAATCGTTTCAAAAAAATGAAAGCTAATTATAAATTGAGAAGCGATTCATTACGAATTTATGATGAATTAGGAATCAACGTTGGCCTCAGCAGGAAAATGTATTTTGGTCGCTATATGCTTGAGTATTTTGATAAAGAAAGATTGTTATCATGTCCCTATGTTTATCATTCAGAAGAAACAAAGAATGGTATTGAAATACAACTCTATGAAGATTTAATGCAGGAAAGAGTTCTTTTTAAAGAATGGAAAATTAGGCATTATTATCAAATAGATAAAATTGCAAAAGAAATTTCTTCAAAATTAAGTCTGTTAGAGGGATCGGATTGTCTTTACAGTATGGAAAATCTTATACCTTATAAACCAATTTATTTT
>OGHK01002788.1_pt1 | contig 11476 bp, 9 predicted proteins | sample 1571411 | NCBI WGS metagenome assembly OGHK01 (sample SAMEA2582043, study PRJEB24529) | metagenome | biome: Human gut stool | place: China | collected 2011 | reverse complement strand
ATACGCGAATTGCCCTCTTGTTCACACCAATTTGGTTCGTTATCCTTTGGGCCTTCTACTCCATGCTTAACACGGACGATGAAGATGCTCTCGGTGAAGAACTCATTGAAATGGCTGGCGTAAAAGAAATTTACAAAAAACCTAAGAAAGACGATTCCGACGACTACGTAATCTAATTAAAAGGACTGTAATAGAATGCTAAAAACATTCTATTACAGTCCTTTTTAACTATCGTAATAATATTATCTAGTTTTTCTTTAGTATTCTCTTTCATAATAGGCATCTAATGATATAAAGAAAGCGGGTAGCATATTCTTTTTTCATCATATAACTCCTAATACGTCCTACTTCATAGTCGGGAAGTTTTGTTGTTCATATTGTTGTTGATACGCTGCAAGATTGCTTGTATCTTCATCGTAGTTAAAGATTGTTTTACTACGATATCCACCTTGCGTAATGATGATATCGATAGAGGACGGTACCTCTTGACCAGTACGTTGCAAATGGTTAACTAGCTCTTGTAAAGCTTCATTTTGGCGCATGGAACCAGCCATGTATTTACCTTTAGATAAACCAGTATTTCTAATGACTTGGCCATTATATACTTGACCATTTTTATCTGTGTAATAGAAACGTACAGCTGATTTATCTCCTGTAGGTACAGCTTTAATATAGATGGTTTTCCAATTTTTCTTAACCATCACTCTTGTAGCATCTGCTAACTTATTAGATAAACGTTGTGTTTCTTTATTTGCAGATTTAGATACACCATTGACTTGCTGAATTTCATCATTCATAGGCATATCAATAAGTGCCATACTAGGATCTTGTTGTACCTTTTTCGCATCTGCAGGCTGAACCGCCAACACACCAACGGCCGCCATTACAGCTAACGTTGTAAGAGCAAATTTCTTCATTATATCTCTCCTCAGATAGGATTCCCTAAACAAATTATATTTTATACAATACATTATACGCATTAGGCTATTTATTATCAAGCCTATCTTATTTTTCAGGAACATTATTATTAATTATTTGATTCCAATGTTCAAATCTTGCAATATTATAATCCATATCCATATATTTAATATTAAAAGATGTAATAGATTTAAGATCGTTATAAAACTCCATCTCATCAGTACTCGTATCCCAGAATAACATCATATTTTCATATATAGGTATACCATAATACTGTTCAGCTTTTAAAAATTCAAATGGTAAATTCATGTTAGGCTTCGCATAGTTAAGAGGACTAACAGTAAGCAAATAGGTATCTCCTACCTTACCATTCATGTATAAATCTCTAGGAATTAAAGAGTCTGATATTACTTTATCTTTTCGAATACCATGTTTACTAACATTCTTATTTTGAACAGAAATCGAGTCTGTATTCACTATTTTGCTAGCAGATAAATCGGGGCTTAAGATATATTTCGTGTTCCCATTAGAAGCTATAATTTTACCATCTATATAGTCTAGTGAAGCGGAGAATTTATCGAATTCATACCCGATAACATTAGAGCTTAAAGATGTATCATTAATCTTAAAAATTAAAAGTGGATACAAATTCATATTAGAAATTGCATCATTAGAGCGTGCAAGAAGATATAATTCATTATTAACGATAAGAGAGTCAAAAATATAACAGTTATACTCTTTCATAATAGGCAATACATCAACTACATAAGATTCAGAGTAATTACTTGCATTTATAACGGTTAGGGTTGCATTAGGATTATGATTAAGATCAACTGTAATATCTTTCTCTAGAATTATCCCTTGTTTCGGCAAAATACGTATCTCATTTCTCGTACCACTAAAGTGCAAAGCACACAAAACAAGAATAAGGAAAATAATAAAACTTACAATATAATGTTTCTTTATCCATCGCAACATAGAACCACCTCTCTCTTACTTATAGTATAGCTAACTTTATAGTCTAATAAAAGAAAAAGACTTTTACCAATTTTTGACCAGATATTCTATCAATCATCGGTAAAAGTCTTTTATCTTATAACATAACTATATTTTTTGAACTAGTTACTAAAGTCTGTATCTACAATAGCAAATTGTGTATATTCAGGGCAGCGTTTTTGCATTTCTGCTTTAATTTTTTCTAATGTACCATGCGGATCTTCTTCGTCAAAGTCAAAGATAATATCGTAGTAGATAACTTTCTTTTCTTCTTGTACGTAGAACGCATGTACTTGTACTACATGAGTATATAGACTCACAACTTGGTCCAGAGCTTGTCTTATTTCAAGCACTTCTACACTAGGTTGGTTTTCAGCATATACGCCAACGGTCATAGCAATACCAAATTTTTTATAAAGATGAACAGCGATACCTTTTGTCAAAGGATGAATATCCGCCATAGTCATCGTATCTGGCACTGTAATATGAACGGAGCCAATTGTTTCACCAGGACCGTAGCTATTTAATACTAAATCATATACACCGCCCACATTTGGATGTTGAGCGATAGTTTCTTTAATTTCACGAACTAAGTTATCATCTGCACGAACGCCAAGCAAGTGATTATACATTTCTTTTAAAATGTCATAAGCTGCTTTCAAAATCAATACGGAGATAGCGGCACCTACATAACCTTGAATATCAAAGTTAAAGAAGAATACCAAAGCTGCAGATACTAATGTAGCAAAGGTAATCACCGCATCAAAGAGGGCATCTATACCAGACGCTACAAGAGCATCGGATTTATATTTTTCACCTTGCGCCTTAATATAACGGCCCATTACAACTTTCACCACAATAGCAACAGCGATAATGGCCAAGCTTGGAACATCAAAGGTAGATACCTCAGGGTGAAGAATTTTTTCAATAGATTCCTTGAGGGATCCAATGCCTGCACCAAGGATGATGAAAGCAATGGCCATGGTAGTCATATATTCGATACGACCATGACCAAATGGATGCTCCTTATCGGCACCCTTAGCTGCTAATTTTGTACCAACAATGGTCAATACAGAGGACAAAACGTCTGTTAAGTTGTTTACCGCATCAAGGATGATGGCGATAGAGTTAGACGCAAGGCCTACAATCATTTTAAAAATAACGAGAACGACGTTACCTATAATACCTTTTATACTGGCAAGCGTAATCCCTCGATTACGTGCTGCACTATTTTCTTGCAAAATCATACTACACCTCTTACATTCATTTCACTAAACTATACATCGAAGCCTATCGATTTATTTACATTTCTATTATAGCTTATCGATTATCATTTGTCATTATATTTTTTGAAAAATTTCTATAAAATCATTGATTTTACTAAGTTATCAATAATTCTCATTTCTCAATTAGAACATTTGATGTATTGTGACTTCACAATCTATAGTGTAGATCTATTGTTAATAAACTACTATCTAATTATTAATATGTACTATATATTACGCACTTCTTGATACTTACCTAGTGATAAGTATAAAAGTAATTAGAGGTAATTATGCGGTAACCGTAATACGCTCGCCTGTACGCATGTGTTTAAATACAACCTTTTGGGCACGCAATTGGAACGGCTGCCCCGTTGGTTGTGCGCCATATAATGTATCCCCTACGAGAGGATGACCTATATGGCTGAAAGCCACACGAATTTGATGTGTTTTTCCTGTGTACAAACGGACTAAAACCTCTGTATATCCACATTCTTGGGAGTTATGCACAGATTTATCCACATTTCGACCACTTTTATCCACATTTGGTAATTCTATATCCACATTTTTTGATGCTCTATCCACAGAATTCGGGGACTTATTCACAGAGTTATCCACAGGCTGTGATTGATGTCTACATAGGACGGAATAATCTGTACGAGTCTCTTTTCCCTTAGGATTTACTTCGTAATGAATCCCATCATCACTGCGTTCCATAGATAATACCAAGGAATCTTCATCAGCTTCTACGATACCTTCCACAGTAGCCATATACCACTTTTCAAAGGTATTATCATCCATTTGCTGTTGATAAAGACTTTGAGCTAATCCACTTTTAGCAATCACAATACAGCCCGTTGTATCTCTATCTAAGCGGTTCAAGAAACGTACCTTTCGCTTAATGCCATGTTCTTTAAAGTAAAAGGCCACACCATTGGCAAGGGATACTTGGTCTTTAGAGTTTACCGTCACACCAGCCGGTTTATCCACAATGAGAAGATCATCATCTTCATATAAGATATGTAGATTCATTTCAATTGGTTCGTGATCTATTTTTTCTTTCGCCATGGCAATCCAAATCTCGTCACCTTCGGAGATAACATCCTTTGGCGTTGCTTTATGGCCGTTGATGTGGATTAGTTTTTCCTCAAATAACTTTACTAAAGACTTACGAGGATATTTTGTATCTAGTACTTCACCTAATGTAACATCCTGTTTTTCACTACGTGCAGCGTCTATATCTGCAGCGGTTACGGTCCACAAAATATCGTCAGGACGATGTGTTTTTCTCGCCATTAGTATCTCCTTTCTACGAGCTCATTGTCTCGTGGCATATAGTTCAGTAGCGAGCTTGGTTGAACCGCTCGGCCACGTATATTGGTTTGTTCAAAGGTAATGGTCAGCTCTTGCTTAGGGCGCGTTATGGCCACATAGAACAAGCGCTTTTCTTCGTCTTCACGGCCTTCTGCAATGGCAAATGGGCTTGGGAATGTACCTTCGTTGAGGCCTGCTAGGAATACATGGTCAAACTCGCTCCCCTTTGCTTGGTGGATAGTAATGATAGGAATGCGATCTTCATTTCGCACCTGTTGAGCTGGCTCACCTGCGGTAAGGGCCGCCATCTGCAAAATTTGATTTAATCGAGCTAAACCAGGTGGCCCTTCATAGGCAGCATCTAGTTTTTCCATAATGCGATACAAATCGCGTATATGCTCTACCTTTGCCGCTTCCCCATGGGATTTATAGTATTCTAGAACCCCCATTTGATTCATTATGTACGCCAATAACTTCGTTGGCAATTCCGTATAGGCCTTTCTACGTAATGTTGCCATTTGGGACGCAATATTGGTAAAAGCAGCCTTATACTTGTTAATTGCCACCATACGCCCAGTCGTTGTAGGCACGATATTTTCTTTTACTGCATAGATTAAAAGCTGTGCTGTGGCCAAGATATCGTCCATCGCATTGTGCGTAGGCTCATGATTGATAGGAAACTCTGATGCTAGGAAGCCCAGTTTATGATTTGGCAAATTAGGATAGAAACGACGGTAAATATCGAGTGTATCGTAGATAGCCTTGAATTCTGGATTACCTAAATTATGGCGTGCCAATTCATTAGTAAAGATGGTCACATCGTAGTTTACATTGTGGCCTACGATAATAGCATTCTTGGAGAATTCCTTAAAGGCTTGTAGCACTATGGCTGGTTCTTCGCCGTGTTCTTGTAAATACGCATCGGAGAAGCCGTGTACCTCTTCGGATTGTCCCACAGGTACGCCGGGGTTGATAAAGCGTTCAAAGGTTTCTAGGACCTGCCCATTTTCATCGATGCGGATGGCCGCAATTTGAATGATACGATCCTGAGACGTATCGGTGCCTGTACTTTCTACATCATACACCACAACCTCATGATTTTCTAAACCACTGACGAGCTTCGCATAAGGCTCGGCTTCAAAGATAGGCATATCCATAAAGTCCGTCAATTTTAAGCCTACTTGACGCGTCTCTGGGCTTTCAATAGCGGCTATACGCGCGTCACCGATACCAGCAACATAGCGTTTTATAATGCGCTTAGCGCTGACGGAGTCATTCGGGTTCATAAGCAGTTTAAAGTAAGCCATAACGTCTTTGATTTCTTGACGTCTAAAGAATTTAAACTCGTCAATAATCATAAAGTGACGGCGTTCGTCTTCAGGTTTTTCATTGTTGAGGCGTTCAAAAGAGTCGCTCAGTCGTTGCGCCTTTTTATTATCCCGTACTAAAACGCCAATATTGGCATCCTTTGGCAAGGCGCAGATAGCTTCATAGATATATCTGCCCTCAAGATAGCTATTTTTACAGCCTTTTATGAGAACAGGCTTACCCTTTCTTTCACTATTGGCGCGAGGCAATTCAGTATAGATAGAACCTACCAGATCAGGGAACATATTCTGCAATGTTTTGAAAGCCATCGTAAAGAGCGTCCAGTTAGAGCGGTAGTTTTCATAGAAGATAATTTTTAAAGGCTTAAAGTCCGCATCAAACTGCTTGAGCAAACGGAATGGATCAGACCCACGCCATTCGTATATAGTTTGGAAATAGTCCCCACATAATAGGACGTGATTACCTTCCCACAGCATTTCTAGAACCTTGTACTCTAGTACGCCTGTATCTTGCATTTCATCTACAGAGATATAACTATAACGACTGCTCCAACGTTCTCGAACTACAGGATCTTGGAATAGACGATGAACACCACAGATAAGGTCCGTAAAATCTAGGCCATGTACGGAGGCTAAGCTTTCATCATAGGCGGCAATCCATTCGTGACCATGGTTCAAGAAGTCATGGAGTTCACTATAAAGAACATTCCCAAAACTAGAGAACTGTTGCTCAATAGCAGGACGCTGTTCCTTTTGCAAACGCTCAATAGTTCGTTTATAATCGCCTACGAGATCATCAGAATAGAACCCATATAAGGAGCGATATTCTTTCACCATGCCGATGATGTTGGCAAAGGACATTTCTCGCAACTTACCTGGACGATACGGTTCAGACAATTCCTTGCAATCCTCTTCATCAAAGATCGTTACATCCGTATACAAGGTTTCATTGCGCTTCCCCTCTTGTTGGAGCACGAAAAAGCAAAAGCTGTGGAATGTACTAACCTCCACAGCCTTTGCAGGACTGCCTACGAGCGATTGAATGCGGTCTTTCATCTCATTTGCCGCCTTATTCGTAAAGGTCATGCACAAGATATTCTCCGCCTTCGCATAGCCGCCCTCGATGAGGTGAGCCACTCGATAAGCAAGTGTATTCGTTTTTCCCGTCCCAGCGGACGCTAACAAGAGGATATTCTGTTCAACTTCATCAATAACGCGTTGTTGTTCACGATTGATAAGCATGAGGTCCTCCTATTTTAAAAAGCCGTACCATCCGGCTGCAATGAGCATTGGAATAGGGCCTAGAATTGCTGTTAAAGCCCATACGCCCAAACCAATATCCATAGGAATATTGAGGATATGAACGCATACTAAATACGTCAAAATACCAGTTACTGCATTCATAGCCACCCGTTTAATGGTGAAAAATGCTACTTTGAAAGCTATGTAGGCTACAGCAACGGATACAACCGCCGATATAATCGGTGATGCTAATAAAGCTCCCATATTATCCTTTCATTTCTTGGCGGTTCACTACAGCACCGCCTAATGTTAATTCATCGGCATATTCGATATCGCCACCTACAGGAACACCGCGGGCAATACGCGTTACCTTAATGCCACTTGGACTTAATAAACGTGCCAAATAGAGAGCTGTCGCTTCCCCTTCTACGTCTGGGTCAGTAGCGAGAATAACCTCTTGTACGACACCATCACGAAGGCGGGCAATCAATTCTTTTACGCGAATATCGTCAGCACCGATGCCCTCCATAGGGGACAAGGCACCTTCCAATACATGATACAAGCCCTTATAATCACCACTGCGCTCGATAGCAATGACATCGCGAGATGTTTCAACGACCATAATCGTCGTTTGATCGCGATTCGGATTGCTACAGAATTCACAAGGGTCTTGAGCTGATAAGTTAAAGCAAATAGAACAGTGACGCGTAGCCCCCTTCGCTTCTACGATGGTTTCCACGAGACGGTCTACCTCTTCCTTCGGCATTTCTACCAAATGATAGGCCAAGCGTCTAGCCGACTTGGAGCCGATCCCCGGTAAGCGGCGCAGCTGTTCTACGAGCCGTTCTAAAGCGTTTGTCATTTAGAATAAACCTGTTGGCAAGTTAAGACCACCAGTTACTTTGCCCATTTCTTGAGCCAAGAGGTCGTCTACTTTTTTGCTAGCTTCGTTTACAGCAGCCATCACTAAATCTTCTAACATTTCTACGTCTTCAGGATCAACTGCCGTTGGGTTCAATTTTAAAGACTCGATGATTTTTTCACCGTTCATCACAACTGTTACAGCACCGCCACCAACGGAAGCCTCTACTGTACGAGTTTTTAATTCTTCTTGCATTTTCTTCATATCTGCTTGCATTTTTTGAACTTTTTTCATCATGCCAGCCATATTGCCCATACCTTTACCAAACATTGTAATTCCTCCTTTAGGACCTGCGTCCTTACTACTATTCTATGTTTAACACTATGAAAGTATGCCACATAGATCCATAACTTGTATTGTCATCCAAATGCCTTTCGGCCAAAGGATATGACTCAATGATATAGATTTATAAACGTTTATTCTTCGATGACCTCGACGATGATGTCGTGATCTTCAGATAGTTTTTCTAATGTTTCTGCCAAGAGAGGATTGTTTCGCTCCTCTTCCGTCATATGCTCTGGGTCCCATGCATATTCACGAGCCACCGTCACACTATCGATAGGTGCGACCTCAATAGGTGCTTGTGAAAGCATTGCATGTTCATCACTTTGATAAGGGGTTCCCTGTTGCTGTTCGCCCCCATTAGACTTTGGGACAGCTTCTACCTCAATATGTGCACCGCTATCCATAGGGCGTTCTAAGACTTCCCCATCATCGCTAATAACAGTGACACTATCTAATGGATGTGGTGGCATATCATCCAAAGATGATACGTAAGCTTCCTCCATATCGTCTACAGGTACATCATCAAAGGAATGAACTGGAATATCATCGCCTTCCATAGAACCTGCTAGTGACTCGATAGGAATCTCCCCATCAGGCACCTGAGTAGATGGACTGCCATCAAAGGATGTAATCGGTACATCTCCACCAGATGTTTGCCCTTCTGTTGTAGCTATATTCGCACTATCACTAACGGCAGCACTTGCAACAGCACCGCCAGTCTTTTTCGCTAAGAAGGCCAAAGCCGCCGCTTTTGCCGCGTCTACCGCTCCGGAATCAGGCTTACTAGATTGTTCACCAGTGGTTGAACCGCCAACCTGTGCGGTAGGTTGTTGAGCTTGTGACGCGCTACTAGCTTGAGCTCTATTAGCTCCTGCTGAGCTATTTCCCACTGAAGCATTATTAGTGCCTTGTGGTGCTGATGGATTTGTTAAATCCATTTGCGTTGGTTGACCTCCAGAGGTCTTCTGCACATCAACCATTGGTTCTGGTGGACGTTGCGGCGCTTTTACTTGGTGCTGCGTCGTACTGCCAGAGGCCTTTTTATAGTCTTTGTAAACTTGTGTAAGGGCATCAACGATTTCTACATGTACTGGATAGCCTAGCGTATAGGTGAAAGCATCTGCCGCTTCTGCCAAGTTTACTTCGTTGGTCATTACATTGAGGTGCAATGTATTTTTAAAGGCCATAACAGCCTTACTTTGGTCTACGTATACAAGTTGACCTTGGCCAATTACGGTAGAGGTCATATTGCGATTGCTGTCCTTCAAGTATTTAATGACATTAGACTGTACATTGCGATACTCTTGAGCAGACAAGATTTGATCACTAATGATAGCCTGTGTGCTAATACCTTTTTTCCCACGTCCTGTAGCTTGTTTTCTCGTAGGTCGTTGTGGTCCACCTCCCGTATTTGGTGGTGGCGCCATACCAACACCACCCATTGGAGGCGGAGCCATGCCCACTCCATTCATAGGAGGAGGTGTGCTACCAGGAGCTCCCAGCGGTGGAGGCGTTATGCCTACATTAGTAGGCGGAGGTGTCATTCCTACATTAGTAGGCGGAGGTGTCATCCTCACTCCACTTGGAGGCGGCACAGTACCAACAGTACTATTTTGGGTACCACTCATGGAAGCATGCTGTACAGCAGCATTATCTACAGGAACAAAGCTATTGGCATAACCACTTGGTGGTCCAAAGGAATTAGCACCATAAGCAGGTGTAGTTGCCACAGCTGGGCCTCGTTGTTCTAATTGAGCCATGCGGTTCAATAAATCGTTTCGTTCAGATCGTTCTGAAGACTCTAATGCATACACACGGTCTTCTAGGCTTTCATCAACAGAACCTAATTTAGCACATAAAACGAGTAAGCCCATTTCGATGATAGTTCGTGGATTATCCACCTGTTTTGCATCATTCATGATGGATTGCGCACTGCGCACATATTGATTAAGCTCATTAAAATCGATGCTTTCAGCTTGAGCTAAAAACTCAGCCTTAAAGGCATCATATACCTTGAGCTCATCCGCATCAGGTGCGACCTTACCAACTAGTAAGGCCCGCACGTGCTGAATGAGGGCTTCCATAATCTGCGTCGCATCACGACCTTCTGCTAAGGCATCGTGGATATAGGACAACAATTTAGGACCATCCCCGTTGCGCAACGCATCTAGGAAGTGAATAATCCATTCTTTGCTAACAAGACCGATGAGTTCTTCTACTACTTGCGGCGTAATAGAACCAGTCGCGATTCCTGCACATTGGTCTAAGATACTCAAGGCATCGCGCAAACCGCCGTCTGCATGGACCGCGATGAGCTGTGCTGCTGCCGTATCTAGGCCAAAGCCTTCCTTTTCCGCTACATAGGATAAACGCTGGGCGATATCATCAGACGTAATTCGTCTGAAGGTATAGCGCTGACAACGAGACACAATAGTAACAGGCAATTTCTCAATTTCTGTAGTAGCAAAGATAAACATAACGTGAGCCGGTGGCTCTTCGATAGTTTTTAAAAGCGCGTTCCACGCCTCAGTTGTGAGCATGTGGGCTTCGTCGATGATGAACACCTTTTTACGCCCCTCAACAGGCATGAATTTGACGCTTTCACGAAGGGCGCGGACCTCATCGATACCACGATTAGAGGCAGCATCGATTTCAAGAACATCCATGGACTGGCCGCTCAAAATCGATTTACAAGCACTACACTCGTTACAAGGATGATCCGTTGGCCCATGCTCGCAGTTGATAGCGCGCGCGAAAATCTTGGCCATACTCGTCTTACCAGTCCCTCGCGGGCCAGCAAACAAATACGCATGAGCCACCTTATCCTCCCGGATAGCGCGCATCAATGTATCAGACACCTGATGCTGACCAACCACATCGGTAAACGTCTGCGGACGGTACTTACGATATAACGCAATATATGCCATTGGAACACCCCCTTTTCCGAAAATTACAATACTTTATTATACCATATTCATGAAATTCTGACTTCCTTAATAAAGTTCTTTCTCCAATGCGAAAGTAATATATTTACTTATAAATAATGCTGATATTGCCTAGTCAAAATTTCATCATATGATTCACAATAAAACATCGTATAGTCCAGAATCGAATATCATGCATTCTATATTAGGCATAAAAAAAGCGGCCCCTCAGGCCGCCTTGCAATATTCGATCACGACAGCCCCCGGGTTCCCCGTGGCACATGA
>OGHK01002787.1_pt1 | contig 11478 bp, 9 predicted proteins | sample 1571411 | NCBI WGS metagenome assembly OGHK01 (sample SAMEA2582043, study PRJEB24529) | metagenome | biome: Human gut stool | place: China | collected 2011 | reverse complement strand
AAATATCATCCAATCCATTAAGGATTATATCACAACCCCAGAAAAACTGGAACCACATCGTGTAAAAAATCATTTTGTTCGTAAACGAAAACTTTCTCTTTTTCAAGTAATTATGTATCTGCTTTATACTTCAAAGGCCTCCATGTTTCAAAATCTTTCCCGTATTCGGGAAGATCTTGGAAACCTTGATTTCCCTGACATTTCAAAACAGGCTCTGTCAAAGGCTCGCCAATTTATTAACCCTGCCTTATTTAAAGAACTCTACTATTTATCAGTTGATTTATTCTATAAGCAGCTCCCATCTCGTAAACTTTGGAATGGATATCATTTATTTGCCATTGATGGTTCCAAAATAGAATTGCCTAATTCGAAATCGAATTTCGAGTTCTTTGGTGAAATGTTTAGATATCCTGATCCAAGCCGCCGCTTTACTATGGGACTTGATTCCATTGTTTATGATGTTCTTGATGATTATATTGTCCATGCTTCTTTTCAACGGTATCTTGCATCTGAACGTTCCGCTGCTTTAGAGCATTTGCATAATTTAGAAGATTTAAATATCTATCAAAACAGCGTTGTAATCTTTGATCGTGGCTATTATTCTGAAGATATGTTTCGTTATTGTGTCGAGCATCAGCACCTTTGTCTTATGCGCTTAAAACAGAATTATAACATTGCTAAGAAATGCTCTGGAGACATAATCACGGTTCTTCCCGGCAATGAAAAAGACGGGACTGAGGATGTCAGGATAAGAGTCATCGAAGTTATTCTCAATGATGGAACGAAAGAGTATCTTGCCACCAATCTTTTTGATTCACATATTTCTCAACAGATGTTCCGCGAACTTTACTTCTATCGCTGGCCAGTCGAAACAAAATATAAGGAATTGAAAAGTCGTCTTGCTATTGAAGAATTTTCCGGGGCAACAACCACTTCGGTACTTCAAGAATTTTATATCAACGTACTTCTCTCAAATCTGTCATCTCTTATTAAGAATCAAGTTGATGAAAAAATTCAGATTACCGCTAAAAGTACGAATAAGTATCGATACCAAGCAAACCGGGCATTTATCATCGGACGTATCAAAACAATAGTTCCTAAAATCTTGTCTAATCTTTTCGATTTATCTGCAATTGATAGATTATATAAGGACTCTCTCCGATGCAGATCTCAGATTATGCCTGGAAGAACATTTCGACGAAAAAAGAACAAAGCAATAGGCAGAACACATTTTAACAACAAAAAAGTCGCATTCTAATAATCAATAGTTTTTAACATGGCTTTTCCGTGAAGCTCTATTAAAGTGCGTCTTCTTTTCTAATCTACTTTCCTCTTTTCCCGATTTCACACCATTGGCCATTGCTCTGACCAGGCACTTGTCTTAAGTTGACACTAGGTTGACCACATTGGTGCCTGTCACCTTTTACTGTTACACGATAATTCCAAGCATCTACTATTGCCGGATTTGATTTTCTCCAATGTTTCTTTTGAATTTCCAGTGATCTGATTCCACAAAGGTTGCTATCAACATTAAATTTTCGCATCGCTGAATTTGGATTACTTACCTGATGATAAACACTTTTTTCTCCAACGGCAATACTATCTACAAATTGAAGACAGTCAATATTAAACAGCATTCCTTCACCGTACCAAATTTTTTCATCAAAAAGAATATTATTTTTTAGAAACTTCATGCTATAAATCTTATTCCAAACTGCAACAAAAATATCGCCCAAGTAAATCCATTCAATAGCTTTTTCGGCTGATACAACATACTCTTCTTCATTGGATTTTGTATTATAATCTGAATAATTATTTTTATTCATGCCAATTTCACACTTATTACTTTCCACAAGATTTAATAGACATGAAATATACTTTGGCTCTACCCAATCATCTCCATCAATAAATGTCACATACTCACCTGAAGCTATTCTAAGTCCCGCATTTCTTGCGGACAAAACGCCACCATTTTCTTTATGTACACAAGTAATTCTATCGTCTTTCTTCGCCAGTTCATTAATTATTTTTGCCGAATTATCTAGCGAACCATCATCGACCAAAATAATTTCTATATTCTTATAGTCTTGGTTCATTACCGATTCCACTGTTCTAAAAATAAATTCTTCTACGTTATACACAGGTATAATAACGCTCACTACTTTTTTCATATTATGCCTCTTTCTTCATAAGATATATTTGTAAACCATAAAATCCCAACAAACCAATCGGATTCTACTTTCACAAATCGCGTATTTTAGCTTATGAAGATTAAGACATTTTATAGTGAAGCCGTCGCAAACCATCTCCCAAAAAGGATTTTTAACGACAGAAAATGTACATCCTGTTTTCTCTGGCTTTTCATAAACCAGTTGAGTATAATTTTTGCAAGCGTTCGAAATATTTATTTCAACCTGCCCTTTGTAGCCATAACAACTATTATTTAATAGCGGTTCTGCCCCCTATAAATTTCATATTATATAACACGGTCTTTACGATATTTTTCAAGTACTTCTTAGGGTAACATCTTTTTACTGCTTTCTTAAATCCATACCCCTTTTTCAATTCCTTAAAAAACACTGCCCGTTGCTTAGGCTTCTGAGAGGGCTGATATAATTGATGATTGCTTTCTATCGCTTTTTTCAAATCAACATCTACAAGAGTTAAATCTGCTTGATCTATAAGTTCTTTTCCCTTTTCATTTTGGCAAAGCACTAAAGAAATACCCTTATCTTGGGTGCTTTTTTCAAGTTCACTTCCCCATGAATCCCCCAGGGTAATATCACCGGGCCTTTCAATCTTGGCATATTGACATTGATAACAATTCTCCGTGTATGTTGTCGAGTTCAAAAATGTCATCATATAATTATCAGTTGTTATCGGAACTGCAAAACGCTTTCCATTCTGTTCCAATTTAAAATTATTTTTCTCCCGAAATCTAATGCTTTGAACTTCTGTTAATCGAATCCCATAATCAAACAAAAAGCTGTCCAAAATTTGTGGTGAAGGTGTTCCATGGCAAATTAAATCAGCGGTATACAAATTTTGATGATTCTTTGTATAATGCCTGACCGCTGAAACCTGACATGGCAACCCAATAAAAAGCACCTTTCTTCCCAATTTGAGTTTTTGTAAAATTTTCTTATATACTCCCTCAGGATTACTTTTCACATATTTTGAACCTGTAAATTTACATACTTCATCTTCTGTCTCAGCAAAATCAAACTCAAACTTTCCAAAACTAAATGTGCAGCTACAAACAATCCCTCCATTTTTTATGAAAGCTCGTTCTACTGCTGTTGCAACTCCTCCAGATGAAGAACGCATACGAACGCAATCATCTTGCGCCCATCCCTGTTTCCAATAAATCGGTTTAGTTAGTACTTGTTCTGCGTTGTTTTGGCATGCACTATGGCATGCATTACATTGAATACATTTCTCAGAATCAATTACTGCATTATATTCCATCCACGAATCAATTACTTTTATGGCTTTTTTAGGGCAAACATCAATACACTCCATACACCCTGTGCACTTACCTTTTTCACATACTGTAGTCATATCATCATCTTCCTTTTAATTTTAGTATTTTTCTCACTATGGGGAGCCAGATATCTGAAAACAAATATATAGTAACGGCTAGAATGACGCATTGTAGTAAAAAACCAAACCTATTATCAATGAACATCAAGCCCGCAGACAACACTAAAGCCGTACTTCCCACTATAAATTCTTTATTATTTATATTATATTGAATATATTTTCTTGTATGAAAAAGTCGAAAGACAAATACAAGTATATAACTAATACACGTAGCAATTGCAGCACCATAAACGCCTACTTGTGGAATTAATATAAAATTCATTGCAATATTAAATATCGCTCCAAAAGTACCAGAAAAAAGATAGCCAAAACTATCTTTGTGAACCGTATAGCTTGTAGCCATAAAACTAGCCATTGTCAAATATACGCATCCGACTGTCAAAAACGGCGTATATTTCCATGCAGAATAATACTCTTTTCCCACATACACACTTAAAAACGGTTTCATAAATGTTAACAAACCTATTCCAATCAACATAACAATTCCAATTAGAACTCTAAATATTTTATTATTATATTCGCTTTCATCGTCTGTTCCTTCTTCACGAATTGCAGAATAACTCCACGCTTGATTGAATATTGTTGTCAATGTAGAAACTAGCGTAGGGAACTTATATGAAACGGCGTAAATTCCATTGGCTGCCACACTTATCATGCTAGACACCATAATGCGATCCGAGGAATTCATAATCCACCACATAAATGAATTCGGAATTAATACCACGGAATATCTCGCCATCTTGATCAGTAGATCTCTATCAATCCTTGAAAATGAGAATGATTTATATCCTTTTCCTACAATAATTGCATATATGGCAGTGAGTGTATTTGCTATAATGTAAGCTTTTAAATACCCATCAACACCTTCTTTAAAGACCAAGAGGAACAGAATATTTAACACCGCAATAAAAAAAGTATGTAGGACATTTCCTATCGAGTAATAAATCAACAATTCTTTCCCGCGCAAATCGCACAAATAAAGCTGACTTGCTGCCAAAGAAACAACATAGAAATAAACAAACACGGCATATTCAGAAATCTTGTCAAAAGAACGACATATCGGAAAAATCAATAACCCAACCATCATTCCGATTAACACTATTCCCGTCCCTATTTGGGTAATTTTTCTAGTATTGGCATCCTTATCCAATGCGAACCTCATAACAGACTCACAGATATTTAAAGTAAGAAGTGGAACCGCAACTGTTCCAACTGTCGCAACCAAATCAACGACTCCATATTCAGCAGTTGTAAGTGCATTTGTATATAACGGAATCAAAAAAAATGAAATAAGTTTTGATCCAAGATTTCCCAAAGTAAATATAATAGTGTTTTTTATCAAATAACTGTTTCTGCTATTTCCCATTCTCTACTGCTTGCTCCTTGATTATTTTTATAGTCATCTTTCATTCAAAAATGAAATCCAATCAAATTCATCAAGCCAACGTTTTCCAGTAAATTTACTTTGATAATCACAAAGATTTTTTACATTTTGTATATCTGCTTCGCTTTTCGGAATATAATACGCCGAACGATACTGTGGATATTCTTTTACTGTAAAAATGACTTTATGTTTAAATTCCAAACTATCGAATGAACAAATATCCTGTTCCGTACATCCATCTTTTTGCACCATAATAATATAAAGATTATCCATATTCAGTCGCTTCAAACGTTCGATCCATTTCTGTTTTGCCTGTTCAAACGTTTCATAATGTGTAAAATAGACATGGATATCTTCTAACTTTCCAACCGGATAACCGTATTTTTCACTGTTTTTCTCATCCATTTCGATTTTGCAATCATATAAATAATGCTCCAATTGACTCAAAAATTTGATGAATTCCTTTGGAGTAAACCAAAGATTTACAGTTGGTGAGTTGAATCGTAATCCCAATTCATGACTCACCACCCCCCCACACAGTTCATTGAAATAATCGAGCAATCCTTGTTTTTTATTCTTCTTTGGTACTCTTTATCCATATGCATACGAAGAATTCTTCTATAAATCTTATTTATTTTTTCCATCTCCGTCACCCATTTATAAGTTTTCTTTCAAATACTTCAATGATTTTTCTCTTTCCAAACCCAGTATCTCACCGATTTTTTTCTTATCCAGCTCTTTTTTCAGCACTGTATCCAATTGAGAGCTATCGGTAATAACATGACTCTGTATTTGAAGGCGTTGCGTTAAATCCTCTAATTTATTCTGGTTACTCTCCCGAATCAATACCGCCATTCTCTTTCCAAATTTTGCACCAAACAGTGTTCCGTGAAATGTGTCCGTTACAATACATTCTGCATTCTGAAAAGCTTTCAACAACTCAAACGGAGTTAGTGTTTCATACGAAGGTATCCATTTCTGCCTTCCAAACGGAGCCACAATCTTCAAATTGTACTTCTTGCAGTATTCAGAAATTGCCTTAATTTCCTCTGGGTCACTAAATCTCTCGGCATAAGAATAAACAATGCAATATTTTTTAGGAAGTTTAGAATTCACTGTAACATTCCTGATTTCATCATCAAAGTTTCCTACAGCCACCGGATCTAAATTATATACAGGCTTTTTTTCGGAAATTTTCTCTACAAAGTCTGCAGTGTTTTTATCCCGCACGGATACAACTGACAAATTCGACATCGCACTTTTAATAGCTTCTCTCAATTCGTCCGACAAATCATCCACTTTTGTCGATCCGCAACTTGCTGCATATGTGATTATCCTTTCAGCAGCTTCAACTTTCCCAAATAGCTGCGAAGAAAAACCCCATTTGGATTTTTGTAAGCAATTGAAAACTTCATCACTTCCTATTACGCATGTATCAAAATGCTCGTCGCCGTTCACACTATTCAGACCTGTGCTATTTCTAAATTCATAAAAAACTCTCCGCAAATTTCTTCCAAGTATTTTGCCCTTAACGCGATTCCATTGTGTTTCTAACCAGCTATCATTTTTTTTGTCAATATCCTTTTTTTCACATTGTATATTTAGAGTATCATCCGTTCCTTTTTCTATCGCAAGAAACCTCACCTCATTACCTAGACTTTCTATCATTTTTTTTAATGAATACGCTTGTAAGACAGATCCGTAATTGTTAACCTGTTGCATTGATAAAATATATACCTTCATATTTAATTTCTCCTTCAATCACTCGACCGTATTGAACCATCGGCATCGCAATTCCATCGAATTAGACATACACCTAAGAAAAAAAACCAGTTCAAGGCCACTTCAAAAATTGATGCAATAATCATTCCATACACAATAATTGAAATATAAAAAGACTTATCTGTCTTGAGAGTATTTTTAAAGCTCCAGAAGACAGTAACAATTAATGAAACTACACTCAAAAATCCCATATTCACCATGATTTCAAGTAATCCATTCTGTGCATTTGCATATAATCCTGTCATATTCTTCATCATCGAATTGCTATACCCATATCCAAACCAGAATCTACTTCTAATGATATTCAGCAAATAATCATTATATATTTCCAAACGCCCAGTCACAGTGTAAGATCTGTTGAAGTATCCAAATACGATATTATTTATAAATTCATTTTTAAGAATTTGTCCCATCACCAAAACAACCAGTGCAGACATAATTAGTGCTGTTACCGCAAATCTTTCATTTAACAGCAACATTCTGATTTTTTGAAATGGAACTATTGTTGCTATAAACAGCACTGCCAAAGTTACCGTAGCCGTAGCACAACCTATGTATAAGGTAAGTGCAATTGAACTTATAAACAAAGCAATATAGCAAATTTTATTTTTCCATAAAATCATCTCATGTGTTGCACCATATAAAGCAACAAAAAATATAAATAAATATGAAGATGTAAATTTATTTCCAAAGATATATGCAGACTGATTGCTGTTATTCACTGTACCGACCAATAATATTGAAACAATTGTCAATATACAATATAGTCCAACGATATTATATAAGCATTTTATTGTCTCGTTAAATCGATCCTTTTGCTTGCAAAGTCCAATAAACGAATAAATATCATAAAATGTAACGGCATAGAGAAGTGCGTCCAAAAAGTCTTTATCCTGATATCCACCTTTAAGATATGCCATAACCGCTGAAAGCAAAACACAGCCAGAAAATAACCACGACAAATTTACAATTCTTTCTTTTTTTTCTCTTGAAATTGTAAACAAAAAAACGCTTATGAGAATAATAATTTTACTTGCCTGCCTTAGTCCTACAGGCAAAAAATATGGTTTAATAATTGCAAATACCAACAAATATGTCAACAAGTTATATACATTGATTTTATATGTAATCTTCATCCTCTTATCCTTGCATCTTCATTATATTAATCCTATAGTACAATCTTAAGCTAAATGCAAACAGAATGGCTTTTGCTCTGTCCTTTTTAAAGCAAACCTTACGCAATGGATAAAACCGATCAATCTCCATATTCGTTTGATACAGTCTTCCTTCTGTCATACCTTTCATATAAAGCATCGCAATGTGATTATCCATGTATTTTTTTAATTCTGGATTCTTAATTTCATTTGCTAATATATCTAATTTCTTACAAATACAGAGCATATCTTGCCCATGTTTTGTTTTATTTCCCGATCTTGTAATAGATCCTTTTCTTCTTAAATAATGGTAAAACACATAATCTGATGTATATACTTTGTTTGCTCTCAATATAACTTGTGGTGTCCAAAGCTCGTCTTCATGTAGAATTCCTGACTCAAAGTATAATTGATTTTCTACAATAAATGCTCTTTTGTACACGCCGAAGCAAGCTGCCGCATACAAATTCCTTTGCTTTAGTTCCTCAAGTGCAAACTTCTCACCTGTAAAAGAACAATTTTTAGCCGACACATACCCATATTTTATTAATTGTTTATCGGTACTTTCGTATTCTTCACAATACCCAAAATATATAATATCCGGTGTATTTTCCTTTTCAATTATACCTTGTATTTTAGCAATGCATCCATTTTCTACATAATCATCCGAGTCTAAAAACATAATATATTGCCCACATGATTCTTTTATTCCAACATTTCTAGTATCAGATAAACCTGAATTCTTTTCCTTAGCGATTACTTTTACATTTGTATATTTTTCATATTTTTTTGCAATATTCAAAGATCCATCTGTTGACTTATCGTCAACAACAACAATCTCCATATCTGAATAATGCTGGTTCAACAAACTTTCTAAACATTTGTCCAGATATTCTTCAACATTATATACTGGAACTATCACTGAAATAAACATTTTTCACCTCTATAATATAATTAAGTATCATTCGCTTAATTATATTTTCGTAAATAATAACTTTCCATATATTTTGCAGTTGCGTCCATATCAAATCCTGCATCAATCACATACTGCTGCATATTGGTATGTGCTTTCAGATTCTGTGCCATTTCAAGTGCTGCATTCGCCCACTTTTCTTCCCCATCACTCAACAGCAGTTTCCGGTAGATTGGTGTAATATCCGTTTCCGGCGGCAATCCTTCAGAGCAGACAATAGGAACACCTGCCGCCTGTGCTTCGATTGCAACAATGCCCAGACCTTCAAACAAAGATGGAAAAACAAACACATCCATCGCTTGATAAATTCTGTTCATATCCTTTCTATTTCCAAGAAAATGCACACAATCTGAAAGGCCTTTTTCGACCACTTTGCTTTTTACTTTCTCTTCTAATGGCCCGGTGCCAACAAGAATCAATTCAGCGTCAGGCTTTTCCTTCTTGATTTCTGCAAAAACATCAATCAGGAAATCATGGTTTTTCTGAGGATGTAGGCGACCAACATGGCCGACAACAAATTTATCCTTTAACACCAGTTCTTTCCTGATTTCATTTCTGGTATCCGCATCCGCAATAAAGTTCTGCGAATCAATCGCATTTTTCAGCACTTGAAACGGCTTGTCTTTGAACAGATATTTTCCAGCTTCCTCAGAGCAGGCGAAAAGATCTGTTGCGTTTTTGGTAAACATTCGCTGCATGAACAGCTTCGGTAAATATTTTATATCGTGTACTGTCTCATTATTATGTGAATGAGCAATTCTGACGGGGATACCTGCTTTCTTTGCAGCTTTCAGGCAGAAATATCCAATCGTATAGGCGTGACAGTGAACAATTTTATATTCGTGATGCTGAGCAAAGAAAACTGCCAAATCTTTTTGAAATTTAGGAAGATTCAAATCCTCCCGGAAAGACAGTTTGTAAACATGTCCACCCATTTTTTCAATTTCATCATCGTAAAACTGTTTTTCCTTATAAACGACCAAAAAATCAAACTGTACTTTCGTTCTGTCAATTTTCCGGTATATATTCATCAACAAAGCCTGCGTACCGCCAGCTTCCATTCGCTGCAAGATATGCAAAACTCTTATAGGCTCTCCCATGTATTCTTCCTCCACAAAATCTCAAAGAGATTTGATTTTTTGAATCAGTTTATTCGGCAGCACAGATTTCAACCGTGCTTTTGGCTGAAAGCCAACCTTTATATTCTCTATAAAGCCTAGTTCATCGATGCTCTTATAGAAAGTATCTCTAGTCACAGGTCTGTTGCTCGGCTGCACCAGATTACGCTGCTTCACCATACCCTCTTCCAACGTTGCTTCTTCTACTTCTGCAAGAACTCGCATCATTTCAAAGAGCTTTTGACCTTTTTCGGTATTTACAAATACACTGGACACGCCCTTTGGAGAATTGAAGCTCGGATGGCTCTTTGCAATTCCCCAGAAATCACCCACTGTCAAATCTCCCACACGGCTCATATTCGCATAAGCACACTGATAACAGCTCTCCCTATAGCAGTCGCCATCCATAAAATGTTTTCCATAGCGATCAAGGGAGAGTGTCTTTGTCTTTGTCTTTGTCTTTGTCTTTGTCTTTGTCTTTAGCAGGTATTGTGTTCCCCAACCCCTCTTGTCTTTGGAACGGAAGTTGAAATAGATTACTCTGCCAGCCGTCTGCTTGTTCTGGTATTCCAGATACTTTTTGAAGAACTTCGGCGAAGGCACACCGTGGCAAATCAGGTCAACTGTATATAGATTTTCTGGATTGCCACCCAAAAAAGCATACAGACCTGCAATCTGGCAGGGAGTTCCTGTAAAAAGTACCGTTTTCCCCTCTGACAAACGCTGGTTGACCTTTGTGTAGCTATCTTTCGGGTCAGACTGAACATACTTAGAGGACTGTAGTTTCTCTCTTTCTGCTTCATCTGTCACTTCAATGTGGCTTACTGCCAGCTGCTCGTCATAGGCAGCACCATAAACCACACCGCCCATTTGCAATATAGTTTTCGCCGCACTATCCGCCGCACCGCCAGATGCAGAGCGCATAACATCCACATCATTTTTATTGCGCCACGCACAAACTTTATGTGGCATATTCCGATGAAATTCTGTATTTTCTACGGGGCACTTTTTTAGGCACACTTTGCATTCGATGCAGCTATTTTCATCAACAGTCGGATACCAAAAGCCCTCTTTATTTTCTACCATAGAGATACAGTGCTTTGGGCAGCTTTGCTCACAGCTTTTACATCCCACACATCTCTCTTTTATCTTCGATATGTTCTCCATTTTATCCCTCTAAATTTTTTCTCAGATACTCCTTCGCCACTTCTCTATGCGCTTTCAACAGCTCATCAACTTTTGCGTAATCAATCATCTTTTCATTGATATTTTCTGCATCTTCAATTTTCGTTGTCATCCGATCAGCTAGTTCCAGCCGCTTTAGCAAATCACTCAGTTTTTCTTCATTACCATAGCTATTACCCACGCTCTTGCGAATCAATGTCGTAAATGGCCGATGCGTGATAACTGAGAAGATGCTGCCGTGGAAGGTATCGGTAATAACTTCTTCTGCATTTCTGAAAT
>OGHK01002786.1_pt1 | contig 11479 bp, 9 predicted proteins | sample 1571411 | NCBI WGS metagenome assembly OGHK01 (sample SAMEA2582043, study PRJEB24529) | metagenome | biome: Human gut stool | place: China | collected 2011 | reverse complement strand
GGCTATTCGTCATGAAAGACGTGTTGAGTTAGGTATGGAGTTCGACCGTTTCTACGACTTGGTTCGTTGGGGTATTGCTAAAGAGGTACTTCATGCGGCAGGCAAGACCGGTTATCAAGACAGACATGCTTTGTTGCCCATTCCGCAAGACGAAATTGACAAGTCGAATGGTGTATTGGTTCAAAATCCCAATTATTAATCTATAAATGTACTAACTACTTATGAAAAAATATATAGTATCTGTGGCTTCTTGCCTGTTTGCATTGTGTATGCAGTCTTGTTTTCAGGATATGGATCATCCTGCTTTCGACTACCCTGAGAGTACAGGTGAAGTACCTACTACCCCTTTGAAGATGTATCTTCCTTTTGATGAAGAGGACATTCGGGATAAAGGTGAATGGGGATTTTTGGTAGCAGATAACGGTAATGCCAAGTTTGCGGAAGACGGAATCGCTGGCATGGCCTATCAAGGTGCTGAGAATGCTTACATTTTGGCCAAGACTCCTTCTATATTGGAAAATAACATGCCCACTATCGGTGATTTGACTGTAGCTTTCTGGATGAGAACCACTAAGAATACTTCTGCGCAAGGTTTGTTCTCTATCCCTAACTCTATTAAATTCTGGGGCAACTTCGACATCTTCTTGGAGAATAATAATAGCGAGACTCAGGCATTTTTCAACGTGATTGTCTAAGAGCGGGAAACCATTGAAGATGTACTGGAGCCCTACTTAATTCAGCAGGGCTTTCTGCAGCGTACGCCGCGGGGAAGAATGGCGACGGTGCGCGCCTGGAATCATTTCGGGATTACGCCGCCGGAAATGCCGTAGCGCGTTGCGGTTGAGCAGTTTATGGTGAAGCCCGGTCAGCAGCGTGACCGGGCTTTTTCATTTTCAGCTGGCGGCTTTTTTCGTCATGCTGAGAATAAACAGCACCGCGGCGCAGAGCACCACCGACGGCCCGGCCGGGGTATCGTAGAAAACCGAGAAGGTTAACCCGCCGGTAACGGCCAGCATGCCCACGCCCACCGCCACGGCGGCCATCTGCTCCGGCGTACGGGCAAAACGGCGGGCGGTGGCGGCCGGGATAATCAGCAGGGAAGTGATGATCAGCGCCCCGACGAACTTCATCGCCACGCCGATAGTCAGGGCGGTGACCAGCATCAACAGCAGCTTGACCCGCTGCAGCTTCACGCCGTCGACAAACGCCAGGTCCGGACTGATGGTCATCGCCAGCAGATTCCGCCACTGCCAGAGCAGAATGCCAATCACAATCACCACGCCAATGGCAATGGCGATCAGGTCCTGCGGCGTAACCGCCAGCAGATCGCCGAACAGGTACGCCATCAGATCGACGCGGACGTTAGACATCAGACTGACAACCACCAGCCCCAGGGACAGCGCGCTGTGCGCCATGATGCCCAGCAGGGTATCGATCGCCAGATGCGGTCGTTTTTCCAGCCACACCAGCCCGCCGGCCAGCAGCAGGGTCACGACGATCACCGCATAGAACGGATTGACGTTAAGCAATAAACCGAAAGCGACGCCGAGCAGAGACGCATGCGCCAGCGTGTCGCCGAAATAAGACATGCGGCGCCAGACCACAAAGGAGCCCAGCGGACCAGCGGCGCAGGCCAGCATCATCCCGGCAAGCCAGCCAGGTAACAGAAGTTCAATCATTAGCGGCTGTTTCCCCGACGCAGTACAATTCGCCCCTGAAGGTCGTGGCGGTGATTATGGTGGTGGCGGTATATCCCCAGCTGTTCCGCGCCGCGCGGGCCGAACATGGAGATAAACTCCGGGTGCATGGAGACCACCTCCGGTGCGCCAGAGCAGCAGATATGCTGGTTCAGGCACAGAACTTCGTCGGTTTTGGCCATCACCAGATGCAGATCGTGGGATACCATTAGCACCGCGCAGTCCAGTTCATGGCGCAGCTGGTTGATAAGATCGTAGAGCGCCACCTGGCCGTTGACGTCAACACCCTGGGTCGGTTCATCCAGCACCAGCAGCTGCGGACGGTTGAGCAGGGCGCGGGCCAGCAGTACGCGCTGCGTTTCGCCGCCGGAGAGCTTTTGCATCGGCGCATCGATCAGATGCCCCGCCTGCACGCGCTTCAGCGCCGGCAGGATGTCGTCTTTACGGGTGCCCGGGCGCAAACGCAGGAAGCGGCTAACGGTCAGCGGCAGCGTGGCGTCCAGATGCAGTTTCTGCGGCACATAGCCGATGCGCAGGCGTGCGTCACGCTTGATAACACCCTCTGTCGGTGCTACCAGCCCGAGAACCACCCGCACAAGGGTCGATTTGCCGGCGCCGTTGGGGCCCAGCAGGGTTAAGATTTTGCCTGGCGTGAGAGCCAGCGAGATGTCAGACAACACGCGGCGTTGGCCAAAGGCCACCGAGACATTTTCCAGCGTTACAAGGTTTGTCATAGTAATTTAGGGGTTGCACAAGCTAGTGAATGTTATAATATCACATCACACTCACTTATTTCGATGACTAGACGCATTATGTTACATAAAAATACGCTTCTTTGCGCTGGACTTGGCGCTGTTTTTTTGTTCGCGCAGGTACCGCTGGCCAGCGCCGCCGTGGTGACTTCTATGAAACCGCTGGGCTTTATTGCGGCGGCCATCGCCGATGGGGTGACCGAGACCCAGGTGCTGCTGCCCGATGGCGCCTCCGAGCATGATTATTCCCTCCGTCCTTCTGATGTAAAACGCTTACAGAACGCAGACTTAGTGGTGTGGATTGGTCCGGAAATGGAAGCCTTTATGGATAAGTCGACGCAAAGCATTGCGGCGAATAAAAAGGTGACGATTGCCGAGCTGGATGGGGTCAAACCGCTGCTCATCACCGGGGCGGACGACGATGACGATCACCATGGTCATGACCATGGCGCAGCAGAAAAAGGTGACGGCGATCACCATCACGGTATTTACAATATGCATCTGTGGTTATCCCCAGAGATAGCGCGGCTTTCGGCGGTTGCAATCCACGATAAATTATTGGAACTTATGCCGCAGAGTCGAGCCAAACTCGACAGCAACCTGCAGCAGTTCGAGACCGCGCTGGCGGCGACCGACAAGCAGGTGAGCAATGAGCTGGCACCGCTGAAAGGGAAGGGCTATTTCGTTTTTCATGACGCCTACGGTTACTTTGAAAAACACTACGGTTTGACCTCGCTGGGGCACTTTACCGTCAACCCTGAAATACAGCCCGGTGCGCAGCGTTTACACGAAATCAGAACACAACTGGTTGAGCAGAAAGCCACTTGCGTTTTTGCTGAGCCACAGTTCAGGCCAGCGGTTATCGAAGCTGTTGCCCGGGGCACGTCTGTGCGCATGGGGACCCTGGATCCACTGGGGACAGGAATTACGCTGGGTAAAACGAGTTACCCGCAATTCCTCACCCAACTGGCGAATCAGTATTCGAGCTGCCTGAAAGGAGATTAACGAGGAAGTGAATACGTGCAACAGATAGCCCGCGCTGTCACTCAGGCATTCAACAATCTGCCACGACCTCATCGCGTTATGCTGGGGTCGCTTAGCGTTCTTACCTTAGCGGTCGCCGTCTGGCGACCCTACATTTACCACCCGGAATCCGCCCCCATCGTCAGAACCATTGAACTGGAAAAAAGCGAGATCCGCTCCCTGCTGCCGGAAGCCTCCGAGCCGATCGATCAGGCCCCGCAGGAAGAAGAAGCCATTCCTCAGGATGAGCTCGACGAAAAAGCCGATAGCGATGCCGGCGGGCACGAATATGTGGTGTCGACCGGCGATACGCTCAGCAGTATTCTGAACCAGTACGGTATCGATATGGGCGATATCGCCCAGCTTTCCTCCGCCGATAAAGAGCTGCGCAACCTGAAGATTGGCCAGCAGCTCTCCTGGACCCTGACCGCCGACGGCGATCTGCAGAGCCTGACCTGGGAGATGTCCCGCCGCGAGACCCGCACCTATACCCGTGTGGATAACGGTTTTAAAATGAGCAGCGAGCTGCAGAAAGGCGATTGGGTCAACAGCGTGCTGAAGGGCACCGTCGGCGCCAGCTTTGTCTCCAGCGCGCGTGATGCCGGGCTGACCAGCACGGAAATCAACGCGGTGATCAAGGCCATGCAGTGGCAGATGGATTTCCGTAAGCTGAAGAAAGGCGACGAATTCTCGGTATTGATGTCGCGCGAAATGCTCGACGGCAAACGTGAGCAAAGCCAGTTACTCGGCGTGCGTCTTCGCTCTGACGGTAAGGATTACTATGCCATCCGCGCCGAAGACGGCAAATTCTACGACCGCAACGGGACGGGTCTGGCGAAGGGCTTTATGCGCTTCCCAACGGCGCGTCAGTTCCGCGTCTCCTCTAACTTTAATCCGCGTCGTCTGAACCCGGTCACCGGCCGCGTCGCGCCGCACCGTGGCGTCGATTTCGCGATGCCGCAGGGAACGCCAGTGCTGGCGGTGGGCGATGGTGAAGTAGTCGTGGCCAAACGCAGCGGCGCTGCCGGGTATTACGTCGCGATCCGCCACGGTCGCACCTATACCACTCGCTACATGCACCTGCGTAAGCTGTTAGTGAAGCCGGGGCAGAAAGTGAAGCGCGGGGATCGCATTGCGCTGTCGGGGAATACCGGACGCTCTACCGGGCCACACCTGCACTACGAAGTGTGGATCAACCAGCAGGCGGTCAACCCGCTGACGGCTAAGCTGCCGCGTAACGAAGGGCTGAGCGGTTCCGACCGGACCGACTATCTGGCGCAGGTCAAAGAGGTCGTTACGCAGCTGCGGTTTGACTAACCACCGGTCAGTGGAAAGCCGGTGCCCCAGGGCGCCGGCTTTTTCTTTTGTAGGATACCCGACGTCTCGCTACACTATCCCATTATCTTGATTAAGCAGTCGATCTGCGGATTGGGCATGGAAACGAAAAAAAATAATATTGAGTTTATCCCTAAGTTTGAAAAATCCTTTTTACTGCCGCGCTACTGGGGCGCCTGGCTGGGGGTCTTTGCCTTCGCCGGTATTGCGCTGACGCCGCCATCCTTTCGCGATCCGCTCCTCGGCAAACTCGGTCGTCTGGTAGGGCGTCTGGCGAAAAGCTCGCGCCGCCGGGCGCAGATTAATTTGCTGTACTGCTTCCCGGAAAAAAGCGAGTACGAGCGGGAAGCGATTATCGACGCCATGTATGCCTCGGCGCCGCAGGCGATGGTGATGATGGCCGAGCTGGGCCTGCGCGATCCGCAGAAAATCCTTTCCCGCGTCGACTGGCAGGGGAAAGCGATCATCGACGAGATGCAGCGCAATAATGAGAAGGTGATTTTTCTCGTTCCGCATGCATGGGGTGTGGATATCCCGGCGATGCTGATGGCCTCCGGCGGGCAGAAGATGGCGGCGATGTTCCATAACCAGGGTAACCCGGTGTTCGATTACGTGTGGAATACCGTGCGTCGTCGTTTTGGCGGGCGTATGCACGCGCGCAACGATGGGATCAAACCGTTTATTCAGTCGGTGCGCCAGGGCTACTGGGGCTACTATCTGCCCGATCAGGATCACGGCGCCGAACACAGCGAGTTTGTGGATTTCTTTGCTACCTACAAGGCCACGCTGCCGGCGATTGGCCGCTTAATGAAAGTGTGCCGCGCCCGCGTCGTACCGCTGTTCCCGGTCTACGATGGCAAGACGCACCGCCTGACGGTGCTGGTGCGCCCGCCGATGGACGATCTGCTGGACGCTGACGATACGACCATCGCCCGGCGGATGAACGAAGAAGTGGAAGTGTTTGTTAAGCCGCACACCGAGCAGTATACCTGGATCCTGAAGCTGCTGAAAACGCGCAAGCCGGGTGAAATCGAGCCCTATAAACGCAAAGAGCTGTTCCCGAAAAAGAAATAAAAAAAGCCTCCGCCATGATGGGTTTTTATCTCTACTGAGCTGACTCGACGGTGAGGATACGAGTGGTGTTGGTGCTGCCGATGGTGCTCATCACGTCACCCTGGGTCACGACCACGAGGTCGCCGGAGACCAGATAGCCTTTGTCCCGCAGCAGATTGACGGCGTCGTGCGCGGCGGCCACCCCGTCATTCTGGCTGTCGAAGAACACCGGCGTCACCCCGCGGTAGAGGGCGGTCAGGTTCAGGGTGCGCTCGTGGCGGGAGAGGGCGAAAATCGGCAGACCGGAGCTAATGCGCGAAGTCATCAGCGCGGTACGGCCCGATTCGGTCATGGTGATGATGGCGGTAATGCCTTTCAGGTGGTTGGCGGCATACATCGCCGACATGGCAATCGCTTCTTCCACGTTGTCGAACTGGACGTCCAGACGGTGTTTGGAGACGTTGAGGCTAGGGATTTTTTCCGCGCCCAGACACACGCGCGCCATCGCGGCCACGGTTTCCGAAGGATACTGACCGGCAGCGGTCTCCGCGGAGAGCATCACCGCATCGGTACCATCCAGCACGGCGTTGGCCACGTCCATCACTTCCGCGCGAGTCGGCATCGGGTTGGTGATCATCGACTCCATCATCTGGGTGGCGGTGATGACGGAACGGTTCAGCTGACGGGCACGACGGATCAGCGCTTTCTGGATGCCCACCAGCTCAGGATCGCCGATCTCGACGCCGAGGTCGCCACGGGCAACCATTACCACATCGGAGGCGAGGATCACGTCGTCCATCGCATCCTGATCGCAAACCGCTTCGGCACGCTCAACTTTGGCGACGATTTTCGCATCGCAGCCGGCATCGCGCGCCAGGCGACGGGCGTAGTTCAGGTCTTCGCCGCAGCGCGGGAAAGAGACGGCCAGGTAGTCGACGCCGATTTTAGCGGCGGTGACGATATCAGCTTTATCTTTGTCGGTCAGCGCTTCGGCAGACAGGCCGCCGCCCAGCTTGTTGATCCCTTTGTTGTTGGACAACGGGCCGCCGACGGTCACTTCAGTGAACACTTTCATCCCCTGAACTTCGAGGACTTTCAGCTGCACGCGACCATCGTCGAGCAATAAGATATCGCCCGGCACGACGTCCGCCGGCAGGCCTTTATAGTCGATCCCGACTTTCTCTTTGTCGCCTTCGCCTTTGCCAAGGTTTGCGTCGAGCAGGAATTTATCGCCGACGTTGAGGAAAATTTTGCCTTCTTTGAAGGTCGATACGCGAATTTTTGGTCCCTGGAGGTCGCCGAGGATGGCCACATGACGGCCCAGTTTTGCCGCAATCTCACGCACTTTGTCGGCACGGAGCTGATGATCTTCCGGGGTGCCGTGAGAGAAGTTCATACGTACTACGTTTGCGCCCGCGGCGATAACCTTTTCCAGGTTGTTATCGCGGTCAGTTGCCGGGCCTAAGGTAGTAACGATTTTGGTTCTGCGAAGCCTTCTGGACATGTAATACTCCGTTGACTGATACAACTTTGGTGTTGCGTGAACATGGATTCGGTAGCGCCAGCCTGCAACGTCGCACAGCCGGATCGTTATCGAAGGTGTAATGGGGTACTGCTTGTTATCAACTTTTATTGATTATCACTGGGTACGAATGGTTCTTTATCAAAACGCGATTCCTTCAGCGCTTCCTTGACCCTCTTCAAGTTATCTCTGAATTTTGCCCCCCGACGCAAGGTAAAGCCAGTCGCCAACACGTCAATGACGGTCAACTGGGCCAAACGGGAGACCATCGGCATATAGATGTCGGTATCTTCCGGCACATCAAGGGTAATGGCGAGCGTGGCTTCCCTGGCTAGCGGCGTACCGGCGGAGGTGAGCGCGATCACCATGGCATCGTTTTCACGAGCCAGCTGCGCCAGCTCCACCAGGCTCTTGGTTCTTCCGGTATGCGAGATAATCACCACCACATCATCGTCATCGCAATTCATACAGCTCATCCGTTGCAGGACAATGTCGTCGGAATAGATGACCGGCACGTTAAAGCGGAAAAATTTGTTCATCGCGTCGTGAGCGACCGCCGCTGAGGAGCCGAGGCCGAAAAAGGCGATTTTTTTGGCCTGAGTCAGCAGATCCACCGCGCGATTTACCGCCGACATGTCGAGAGAATGGTGCACCTGATCTAAACTCGCCATGGCCGATTCGAATATTTTTCCCGTGTATGACTCAACGCTGTCGTCTTCATCGACATTCCGGTTAACATAGAGCGTGCCGTGCGCAAGGCTCTGGGCCAGATGCAGTTTGAAGTCAGGGAATCCGCGGGTTTCGAGACTACGGCAGAAGCGATTGACGGTCGGTTCGCTAACCCCGGCCTCAAGGGCGAGGGCGGCGATGCTCGAATGAATGGCCTGCTCGGGGGTGGCGAGGATCACTTCCGCCACTTTGCGTTCAGATTTGCTAAGGTGTTCCAGTCGGGACTGGATTTTTTCCAGCATGTTCATTAGTAACAGGGCGCTCATCAATGGAAACGATTTCATTAATGGGTGAAATCATTGGGCGTTTTAGCAAGAATATACCCCTCCGCAAGCGCAAGCGGTGAGGAATGACGTGAAATGATGTTGTTTTTTTTCATTACATGATCAGGGTCGTATTTTACTGACCTGAACCAGGTACAAACAACGAACAATAACGGCCGAATGCCCAAATCATCGCCGAATGTTTTCACCCTGTGCGGTTTTACCGCCGCAAACGAAGGGGAAGGCTTTCGGGAAATACGTAAACACAGTACAGTGCAGTGTAAGAAAATTACAAATATAGCCTGGCAAAAGCACCAGACTATCAACTGAGGAGAATGACATGGCGGTAACGCAAACGGCCCAGGCATGCGACCTGGTCATTTTCGGCGCGAAGGGCGACCTGGCGCGGCGTAAATTGTTGCCTTCCCTGTATCAGCTTGAAAAGGCGGGCCAGATCCACGCTGACACCAGAATCATTGGCGTCGGCCGTGCCGACTGGGATAAAACGGCTTATACCAAAGTCGTGCGCGAAGCGCTGGAAACCTTCATGAAGGAAAAAATTGATGAAGGTTTGTGGGATACCCTGAGCGGACGCCTGGAGTTCTGTAATCTTGACGTCAATGACACCAGCGGCTTCACCCGCCTGGGTGAGATGCTGGATCAAAAGAACCGTGTCACCATCAACTATTTCGCCATGCCGCCGAGCACCTTTGGCGCGATCTGTAAAGGGCTGGGCGAAGCGAAGCTTAATGCCAAGCCTGCGCGCGTGGTCATGGAAAAACCGCTCGGCACCTCGCTGGAAACCTCCCGTGAAATCAACGACCAGGTCGGCGAGTTTTTTGAAGAGTGTCAGGTCTACCGTATCGACCACTATCTCGGTAAAGAGACGGTCCTCAACCTGCTGGCGCTGCGCTTCGCCAACTCCCTGTTCGTCAATAACTGGGACTGCCGCACCATCGATCACGTCGAAATCACCGTCGCGGAAGAGGTGGGTATTGAAGGGCGCTGGGGTTACTTCGACCAGGCCGGGCAGATGCGCGACATGATCCAGAACCACCTGCTGCAGATCCTGTGCATGATTGCCATGTCACCGCCGTCCGATCTCAGCGCCGACAGCATCCGTGATGAAAAGGTCAAGGTGCTGAAATCCCTGCGCCGTATTGACCGCTCCAACGTGCGCGAGAAAACCGTTCGCGGCCAGTATACCGCCGGCTTTGCCCAGGGCAAAAAAGTGCCTGGCTATCTCGAAGAGGAGGGGGCCAACAAGACCAGCAACACCGAAACCTTCGTGGCGATCCGCGTCGATATCGATAACTGGCGCTGGGCTGGCGTACCGTTCTATCTGCGCACCGGCAAACGTCTGCCGACCAAATGCTCAGAGGTAGTGGTTTACTTCAAAACCCCGGAACTGAATCTGTTTAAAGAGACCTGGCAGGAGCTGCCGCAGAACAAGCTGACCATTCGCCTGCAGCCGGACGAAGGGGTAGATATCCAGGTACTGAACAAAGTGCCGGGCCTCGATCATAAACATAACCTGCAGATCACTAAACTGGATCTGAGCTACTCCGAAACCTTCAACCAGACGCACCTGGCCGATGCCTATGAACGTCTGCTGCTGGAGACCATGCGTGGCATCCAGGCGCTGTTCGTTCGCCGTGACGAAGTAGAAGAGGCGTGGAAATGGGTTGACTCCATTACCGAAGCCTGGGCAGCCGACCGCGATGCGCCGAAACCGTATCAGGCCGGGACCTGGGGACCGGTTGCGTCGGTGGCCATGATCACTCGCGACGGTCGTTCATGGAACGAGTTCGAGTAAGGCTGGAGGCTAATCCGTCAGGGTTATTTTACCGGTAACATGATCTGACGCAGAAAGTCGCACGCTTTTTAATCTTTTAAGCCCCGTGAGGATTCACCCACGGGGCTTTTTTTATTACACTGCCTGCAGACATTTTGCCCCTGAGCGCTGGTGTTTGTGGCCTTTACCACGTCAACACGTCATCACGCAGCGGCCGGACAGATAAAAATTTGAGGAGCCTTTATGAATTCGACAATGTTACGGGTAACAAATCGCATTATCGAACGGTCGCGTGACACCCGCGCGGCTTACCTCGCAAGGATTAACCAGGCCAAAACCGACACCGTGCATCGTGCGCAACTGGCCTGCGGCAATCTGGCTCACGGATTCGCGGCCTGCCAGGCTGACGACAAAGCCTCCCTGAAGAGCATGTTGCGCAACAACATTGCCATCATCACCTCCTACAACGACATGTTGTCCGCTCACCAGCCCTATGAACACTACCCGGAGATCATCCGCAAAGCGCTGCACAGCGCCAATGCGGTCGGCCAGGTCGCCGGCGGCGTGCCGGCGATGTGCGACGGCGTAACGCAGGGGCAGGACGGGATGGAGCTTTCACTCCTGAGCCGAGAGGTGATCGCTATGTCCGCCGCCATCGGCCTGTCGCATAACATGTTCGACGGGGCCCTGTATCTCGGGGTCTGCGATAAAATTGTTCCCGGTCTGACCATGGCGGCGCTCTCATTTGGCCATCTGCCGTCGGTCTTTATTCCCTCCGGTCCGATGGCCAGCGGCCTGCCGAATAAAGAGAAGGTTCGCATTCGCCAGCTGTATGCAGAAGGGAAAGTTGACCGTATGGCGCTGCTGGAGTCCGAAGCCGCCTCTTATCACGCGCCGGGGACCTGTACTTTCTACGGAACGGCGAACACCAACCAGATGGTGGTCGAATTTATGGGCATGCAGCTGCCGGGCTCGTCCTTTGTCCATCCGGATGCTCCGCTGCGGGAAGCGCTGACCGCCGCCGCCGCGCGCCAGGTCACCCGCATGACCGGCAACGGCAATGAGTGGATGCCGCTGGGCAAAATGTTTGACGAAAAAGTGGTGGTCAACGGCATCGTGGCGCTGCTGGCGACCGGTGGCTCCACCAACCACACTATGCACCTGGTGGCGATGGCCCGCGCGGCGGGAATTATCATTAACTGGGACGATTTCTCCGACCTGTCAGACGTGGTGCCGCTGCTGGCGCGCCTCTATCCCAACGGCCCGGCGGATATCAACCACTTCCAGGCGGCAGGCGGCGTTCCGGTACT
>OGHK01002779.1_pt1 | contig 11489 bp, 10 predicted proteins | sample 1571411 | NCBI WGS metagenome assembly OGHK01 (sample SAMEA2582043, study PRJEB24529) | metagenome | biome: Human gut stool | place: China | collected 2011 | reverse complement strand
TGCACTGGATGTTGTACTCGCCGTACTCGGAGGCGATGTTCTTGGTCAGCATCTTCAGGCCGCCCTTGGCTGCAGCGTAGGCGGAGACGGTCTCACGGCCCAGCTCGCTCATCATGGAGCAGATGTTGATGATCTTGCCGCCGCCCTGAGCGATCATGTCGGGGATGACAGCCTTGGCGACGATGAACGGAGCGTTCAGGTCAACATCGATGACCTGACGGAACTGAGCAGCGGTCATCTCGGTCATGGGGATGCGCTTGATGATGCCGGCGTTGTTGACCAGAATGTTGATATGGCCGACTTCCTCGGTGATCTTTGCGACCATGGCGTTCACGGCGTCCTCATCGGTGACGTCGCAGACATAGCCGTGAGCCTTGATGCCAGCTTCTTCATAAGCGGCGATGCCCTTATCGACCAGCTCCTGCTTGATGTCGTTGAAGACGATGGTAGCGCCGTTTGCGGCCATTGCCTTTGCGATAGCCATGCCGATGCCGTAAGATGCGCCGGTAATGAGCGCGACCTTGCCGGTCAGGTCAAAGGATTTGGGAGTACACTGTGCCATAATTAAGTCCTCCAATCAGAATTTTGCTTTGCGGGGCGCTGCGCTGCCGGACTATACCTGTAGTCCAACTTCCGCCACGGGAAGCAGCGATTTGGACTGTCCGGCCCTGCGCCCTCTTGTATACTAGAGTAGCATTCTTTATTCCGACTGTCAAGGTGTTTTCTTGGCACAATTACTGCAAATTTTTTCTCATTTTGCTGCGTTTTCGTGAAATCGTCATAAAAACGGACTCTGCAAAGGCCGGGATTGCTGCTTGTTGCACACAATAGCCCTTCAGCCCAGTTTTTTCTTCTGCTGGTGGGCCATGATGGGCATTAAGATCGCCATCGGCATGAACCGCTGGGCCGTCGTCGCCGCCCGCATGAGGGCCGACGGGACGATGATGGTCTTGTGGCGGAGCATCCCCCGCATGGCCTCCTCCACGCAGAGTTCCGGGCTGATGCCCCGCAGTGCGAACACCACATCGGCCCGCTCGTTGAACTCGGTGTCCACCGGGCCGGGGCAGAGGGCGCAGACGTAGACCGGGCTGTGCTGCTGGCGCAGCTCTTCGGCCACGCCCCGGGTTAGGCTGACAACATACGCTTTGGTGGCGTAGTAGCCCGCCATATAGGGTCCGCCCGGCAGCAGCCCGGCGGAGGACGCCACGTTGAGCACGGTGCCGAAGCCCTGAGCCTCCATCTTTTTCACGGCGAACTTGAACAGCTGGTGCATGGCCAGCACATTGACCTTCGCCATGGAGAGCTCTTTCTCGCCGCTGGTCTCAAGAAAGCTGCCGCAGACGCCGAAGCCGGCGTTGTTGATGAAAATATCGATGCGCTCGTCAGTCAGCGCCTCGCAGAGACGGGCGCACTCGCTCTCCTGCTCCAAATCAGCAGGCAGGATGCGGCAGAAGGTGCTGTGCTTCGCGGTGAGCTCTGCGGCCAGAGCTTCGAGACGGTCGGTGCGGCGGGCGGTGAGGATGAGCCGGAAGCCGAGGCGGGCATACCGGCGGGCAAACTCCCGGCCAATGCCGGAAGAAGCTCCGGTTATCCATACAGTTTTGGACATAAATTACTCCTTGTAAAATCCGGAAGCCTTATCGATGGCTTCCAGCTCGTCAGCGGTGAAGGTGGTGTTGTTCAGGGCAGCGATGTTGTCGAGGATCTGCTGGGGCTTGGACGCGCCGATGAGGACGCTCGTGACCTTGCTGTCCCGCAGTATCCACGCCAGCGCCATCTCGGCCAGCGTCTGGCCGCGGGCAGCGGCGATTTTGTTCAGGGTGCGTATCTGTGCCAGCTTTTCTTCGGTGATGACGCTCTCTTTCAAAAAGCGGCCATCGGTGCGGATGCGGCTGTCCTCCGGGATGCCGTTGAGGTAGCGGTTGGTCAGCAGGCCCTGCGCCAGCGGGCTGAAGGCGATGATGCCCTTGTTCAGCCGGACAGCAGTCTCTTTCAGGCCGTTCTGCTCGATGGTGCGGTCAAAGATGGAGTAGCGGTTCTGGTTGATGATGAAGGGGACGTGGAGCTCGTCGAGGATGGCGCAGGCTTTTTCCAGTGTCTCACCGTTGTAGTTGGACAGGCCGGCATAAAGCGCCTTGCCGCTGCGCACCGCCTGCGCCAGAGCACCCATGGTCTCTTCCAGCGGAGTGTTGGGGTCCATCCGGTGGTGGTAGAAGATGTCCACATACTCGAGGCCCATCCGCTTCAGGCTCTGGTCGAGGCTGGCCAGCAGGTATTTCCGGCTTCCCCAGTCACCGTAAGGCCCTTCCCACATGGTGTAGCCCGCCTTGGTGCTGATGAGGAGCTCATCGCGGTAGGGGGCAAGATCTTCCTTGAGGATGCGGCCGAAGTTCTTCTCGGCGCTGCCCGGCTCGGGGCCGTAGTTGTTGGCGAGGTCGAAGTGGGTGATGCCGTTGTCGAACGCCGTGCGGCAGAGCAGGCGCATGTTCTCGAAGTTTGCGGTATCGCCGAAGTTGTGCCACAGGCCCAGCGAGACGGCGGGCAGCATCAGGCCGCTTTTGCCGCAGCGGTGGTAGGGCAGGGTGGAGTAGCGTGCAGGAGATGCAGCATACATGGCGGGAAACTTCCTTTCGTTCAGTTTACCCCATTGTAGCACGGAAAAACGGCAGAATCTACATAAAAGTGCAGCGCCCCGGCATCTTTGCTGCCGGGGCGCTGTGAGAAAAAAGAAGAAAAGACGAGAAGCTCAGATTCAGGCGTCAGCCTTGACGCTCCGGGCGGCCAGATAACGGGCCGGCTTCATGAGCAGTACGCAGCCGCCGTTGAAGACCAGAGAGCCGACGATGTACACCCCGAAGAAGAGAGGCAGATTCGCTGCAAAAGTTGCGCTGTCGATGCAGGCGACGGTCAGGTAGGCAAAGCCCACATTGTTCAGCACCTTGGGGGCGTAGGGGTGCAGGATGATGAGGATGAAGAGCACCACGCCCAGCGGCAGCAGCAGGCCCAGCATCCCGCCCAGAACAGGCGTCAGCGCACCGATGGCCAGCATCGCCAGCACCGTGAGCACCATGCCCACGAGGCCACCCAGCTCCACGCTGATAAAGCGGTCTTTGATGTCGCCCTCCATCGTAAAGAGCATGATATTGCTCAAAAAGACGAGCCAGCTGTACTCAAACTCGATGGCGTGGAAAAAGGCGTTGGCGATCAGGATCCACACCACCATCATCAGGCGGAAGTAGAGCAGGAAACGCTTGGTCACAGTTTCGTTCATGGAAAAACTCACTTTCCAGAAGCCGTTTTCATAAGCGGGGTACAATGCTTGTGAAAACGGCTTCTTAACTTCGGCCTGCAAAAGCGGCTGGCCGGTCGTTTTTGTGTCGGATGAGGTTATTATACTCTGTCTGGAAGCAAAAGGCAATATTTACTTGCCAATATATGCAACAAAAACTTGCAGAGTTTCAAAAAACAGCTTCGTCTTGTTGCCCGGCGTGGTTTGGAGTATAATAAAACCGTAAAAGAAAAACACCCTTTTCAAGGAGGAGATAAAACATGAACAAACCGGTCCTGGTGGTCATGGCTGCCGGTATGGGCAGCCGCTACGGCGGCATGAAGCAGATCGACCCGGTGGGTCCCTGCGGTCAGGTCATCGTGGATTATTCCCTGTACGACGCCCGCCGCGCAGGCTTCGAGACGGTCATCTTCGTCATCAAGCACGAGATCGAAGAGGCTTTCAAAGCTGCCATCGGCGACCGCGTGTCCAGGGTGATGGACGTGAAGTACGCCTTCCAGCAGCTGGATGAGCTGCCCGAGGGCTACACCATCCCCGAGGGCCGCGTGAAGCCCTGGGGTACCTGCCACGCGGTGCTGGCCGCAAAGCCCTACATCCACGGCCCCTTCGCCGTCATCAATGCCGACGACTACTACGGCCCCGAGGCGTTCAAGGTTATCTACGACTATCTTTCCACCCACACCGACGGTGAGGTCTACGACTACTGCATGGTGAGCTACCTGCTCAAGAACACCGTTTCCGAAAATGGCAGCGTCGCCCGCGGCGTCTGCGCCCTCAACGAGGACAGCACCCTCCACAGCGTCACCGAGCGCACCCGCATCGAGACCTATGAGGGCGGCATCCACTACACCGAGGACGGCGGCGAGAGCTGGACGGACCTGCCCGGCGAGACGCCCGTGAGCATGAACCTCTGGGGCTTCGGCGAGAGCTTCGTGAAGGAAGCCGACCGGCGCTTTGCCCGCTGGCTGGACGAGAATCTGGAAAAGAACCCGCTCAAGTGCGAGTATTTCCTGCCGCTGGTGGTCAGTGAGCTCATCGGCGAAAAGAAAGCCGCCGTCAAGGTGCTGCGCAGCACCGATAAGTGGTATGGCGTCACCTACCGCGAGGATAAGCCCGTGGTGGTGGAAGCCATCGCTAAAAAGACGGCCGACGGCCTTTACCCGGAAGATCTCTGGGCTTAAGCTGCATAAAAAATACGGCTGGGACAGCGTCCCAGCCGTATTTTTTATCTTTACTGGATGCCGAATCCGTTGAAGGAGTCGGGATATTCGTCCTCGAGCTGCTCGAGCAGGCTGCTGAGGGAGCGGTTGTCCTGACCGTGCCTCAGCTTGGGGTAGGCGCGGAGCATACGGCCCTTGCCCAGCAGATGGGTGCCGCGGCGGGTGCGGGCCTGCATGACCTGCGCACGGGCTGCCAGCTCTTCCTTGAGCTGTTCCAGCTGCAGGAATGCGGTGGTCTGCTCGGCTTTGCCCTGCGCGGCCAGCTTGACGGCCTTGGCCGCTTCGGCGGCGTTGAGGCGGGCGGTCTGGGAGGCGCGGCGTGCGGCCTCCATGGCCTCGTCGGCGCGGGCGCGCATGGTGGAAGCGGCCTCACGGGGCGACAGCTTGTCGTAGCTGTCCCGGGCCTCGGCGGCGGCCAGCTTGAGCTGCAGGCGGCTCTCGTCCATCTTCTGGTCCATGTCCAGTGCAGTGGTGCCAAGGATCTCGGTCATGGCGTCGCTGACAGCATGCATACTGTCGGCCACCTTCTCGAGAGCGTCCAGCTCCCGGGCGAGGTCGGAGGCAGCGATGGCGGTAGCCACCACGTCGGCGGCATACACCGCGTAAAGCAGACACATCAGCACAAAGCCCACCAGCGGCGGAATGATGTTCACCAGCGCGGCAATGGTGGGATGGATGGCCTTGACCATCACCATGGCACCCACGCCCCACATCAGCGAGAACTCAAGACAGACGTAGCCGCCGATGTTGAAGGGCTTGTCGGTGTAGTCCCACCACCGGGTGCGGTAGAGCTTATACAGCGCCCATCCGCCCACCAGCTCCAAGGCACTGGGCAGGATGACACCGCCGAGATACAGCAGCAACAGGTCGTCTTCCAGCGGTGTGAGGAAGAAGAGCACCAGTATCATGCCGAAGCCGTAGATAGGGCAGACCGGGCCGTTCAGGAACCCCCGGTTCACCAGCTGGCCGGTGGTGGCGGCGGCATACACCACCTCGACGCACCAGCCCAGACAGGAGTAGATGAGGAAAAACGCAAGGATATGATAAAGCGAGAAACCGCAGACTGTCGTATTGAGAAAAAACGACAAGGGGACACCTCCAGTCAGTTCTGTTTGCGGACGATCTTATATTCATCGCCCGGCTCAAAGTAGGGACAGGACAAGGTCGTGTGGGAGAGATAGCGGGCCATCTCGTCCTCATCCAGCGCGCTGCCCTCGGCGCAGTAGTAGCTGCCGTATTCGTCCTGTTGGTTGTTCAGACAGTATTCACAAGGGTCAGACATTGCCTTCACCTTCAGCCTTGGCCGAAGCTTCGGCCTCCGCCTGCGCGGCCAGCTTTTTGAGCACCTTCGGCTCCACCCAGGTCACGGAGTCGTCGCCGGCCTTCTTGCGGGCGATGAGGGCCTTGATTTTAATGCCCATCTCGGTGAACATCCCCTCATGCTCGGTGCGGATGTTCCACTCCGGCTCGTTCTCGTGGAGGTCGTAAGTCTGCCAGATGATGTCGTAGCCGGAAGCGGGGAAGTAGGTCAGGCTGTCGCGGAACAGGTCATCGTCGTCGGTCTTGAAGTAGATCTCGCCGCCGTCCTTGAGGAAATCGCGGTACTGGATGAGCTGACGGGGGTAGGTGAGGCGGTGCTTGTTGGAGGAAGCGTTCTTGCTCCACGGGTTGCAGAAGTTGATGTAGATGCGGCTGACGGTGTCCTCCGGGGTGATGACGCCTTTGATGCGCTCAATGTCGGTGCTCATGATCTTGACATTGTCGATGGGGCGGCCTGCCTCGGCGTAAGCGGCTTCGATCTTGCGCTTTGCGAGGATGAGCACCTTGTCGGTGATGTCGATGCCCAGATAGTTATTCTCGGGGTGGGCAGAGGCCAGCTGGGAGATGAAGCCGCCCTTGCCGCAGCCCAGCTCCAGCACGAAAGGCTGCTCCGGGCGGGCATACTGGCTGTGCCACTTGCCGCCCCAGATAAGGGGCTCGTGGACGTGAAAATCAGCGGCCATCAGTTCGTCGTGGGCGTAGGGCTTGAAACGCATTCTCATAAGATAGTATTCTCCTTGTGATGTGAAAAGTTTGTACTTACAGATTTTTCTTCAAAAATTCCTCTACCTGCTCCGACGTGGCGGCGCAGCTGCCCTGGCAGATACCGGACTTGCCGCCGCCGCGTCCGTTCAGGGCGGCGTTGAGGGCTTTGGTCAGGGCGCGGACGTCGCCGCCGGCCTGCGCGATGCAGTAGCCGGTGCCCTTCTCGCTGGGTGTCAGAGCGGCGCAGAGACCGGTGGTGGCCTCGCTCAGCCGTGCGGCCAGACGGTGCAGGCCGTCCGGGTCGAGGCCGGGAACGGTGCGGATGGCCGTTTCGTCGGGGCCAAGCTGTGCGGCCAGTGCATCGAACAGCTGGCTGCACAGGCCGAAGTGGGCGAATTTCAGGGCCGTGTACTCGTCGTACACCCGGTGGACCGCCACGGCGGTCTGGTCGGCCTTAGCCGAGAGCAGTGCGCCGATGTCGGCCTGACGGCTCCGCATGGCCTGCGCTTCCCGCAGGGCGCGTCCGCCGCAGACGACGCTGAGCCGGACACCGCCCTTGTAGTTCTCAGAGGTGAGGATCTTGATCTGTCCCACCTGTCCGGTGGCGGCGGTGTGGGTGCCGCAGCAGGCGCAGACGTCCGCGCCCGGGATGGTCACGATGCGCACCTGCCCGGCGATCTCTTTTTTGCTGCGGTAGGTCAGCACCGCCAGCTCTTCGGGGGTGGGGTAGGTGATGAGCACCGGCACATTCTCCCAGATGATGCGGTTGGCGGCAAGTTCTGCCTCCCGCAGGCCCTCGGCGGAGATGGGGACGCTGGTGTCCATCCGCACGGCGTCGGAGCCGATATGGAAGCCCACGTTCTCCGCCCCGAACAGCTGGTGCAGGATGCCGGAGAGGATGTGCTCGCCGGTGTGCTGCTGCATCTTGTCGAAGCGCCACTCCCAGTCGATGGTGCCGGTGACGGCGGCACCGGGCTGTGCGGTCTCGGGCAGGGCATCCACCGTGTGCCAGATGATGCCGTTCGTCTCGTGGACGTCGGTGACATGGAGCACCGTGCCGTCGGAGAGGGTCAGCGTGCCTCTGTCGGCGGGCTGACCGCCCCCTTCGGGGTAGAACACCGTGCCGTCCAGCGCGATGCGCCCGCCGCCCGTTTTTGCGTCCGCCTCTGCGGCCAGGATGACCCCGGCGGCAGTCTTGCGGAACGCGTCGTTCTCAAAATATTTTTCCGTGCGCTGCATGGCAGGATACCTCCTGTAATAAAAACAATATTATCCCACTATAAAACTAAGTATACCACGTTTTTTGCCTGTGGAAAATAGTCTTCGCTTATGTTATGATAGGAAACAGCATAAACCCAAACGGAATATAAAGCGAGGAAGGTATCATCATGCGTGAAAGTGGAATCCTGATGCCGGTGTCCAGCCTGCCCGGCCCCTATGGTATTGGCTGCTTTGGCGCCGAAGCGCTCAAGTTCGTGGATTTTCTGGCCGCTGCGGGCCAGCACATCTGGCAGCTGCTGCCCCTCAGCCCCACCGGCTACGGCGACAGCCCCTACCAGAGCTGCTCTGCCTTTGCGGGCAACCCCTACTTCATCGACCTCGACGCTCTCAAGGCCGACGGCCTGCTGACCGCCGCCCAGCTCAAGGCGGAAAAGTGGGGCGATGACCCGCTTTCGGTGGACTACGGCACTCTCTACACCAGCCGCTATAAAGTGCTGCGCACCGCCTACGCCGCATGGCGCGAGAAGTACGCCGGTCTCCACGGCTGCGCCCACTACTACCCCGACGACTACTACGCTTTCGCCCTTGCCAACGACAGCTGGCTGAATGATTACGCCCTCTACATGGCCCTCAAGACCGCCAACGGCATGAAGAGCTGGACTGAGTGGCCCCGGGAGTACCGCCTGCGGGACGCCGCCGCGCTGGCAAAGTTCGCAGCAGAGCAGGAAGAGGAGATCGGCTTCTGGAAGTTCCTGCAGTACGAGTTTGCCACCCAGTGGAAAAAGGTCAAGGACTACGCCAACGCCAAGGGCGTGAAAATTCTCGGCGACATCCCGATCTACGTCTCTGCCGACTCGGTGGATGCATGGGTGGGCGGCGAGCTTTTCGAGCTGGACGCGCAGGGAGGCTTTGCCCGCGTGGCCGGCTGCCCACCGGATTACTTCTCCGCAGACGGCCAGCTCTGGGGGAACCCGCTGTATAACTGGCCGTATCATAAACAGACGGGATACGCCTGGTGGATCCGGCGCGTCCGCCACGCCCTCGGCATCTACGACCTGCTCCGCATCGACCACTTCCGCGGCTTTGACACCTACTGGGCCATCCCGGCGGGCAGCTCTACCGCCTGCACCGGCAAGTGGGAGATCGGCCCCCGGATGGACTTGTTCCACGCACTGGAAGCTGCCCTTGGCAAGCTGCCCATCATCGCGGAAGATCTGGGCGAGCTGTTCCCCAGCGTCCGCGAGCTGCTGGCCGACAGCACCTTCCCGGGCATGAAAGTTTTGCAGTTCGCTTTCGGCGGCGGCGACAGCGAGTATCTGCCCCACAACCACGTCAAGAACAGCGTGGTCTACCCGGGTACCCACGACAACACCACCCTCACTGACTGGTGGGAGAACGCCGCCACCGGGAAGGAAAAGGCCAACGCCGCCGCTTATCTCCACCTGACTCCCTGCAAGCCCACCACGAAGGAAGTGGCCGCCGTCAAGCCGGACGCCGCCCGCATCGCGCTGCTGCGTGCGGCCCTCGGCTCTGTGGCTGACCGGGCCATCATCCCCATGTCCGACTGGCTGGGTCTGGGCGCAGAGGCCCATCTGAACACCCCCGGCAAACTGGGCGGCAACTGGACCTGGCGCGCCGCGGAGGGCTTCGACGCAGAGCCTCTGGCCAGCCGCATCCAGGCCGAGTGCGAGGTCTACTGCCGCGCCGAGGAGCCGGTCGAAAAAAAGGCAAAAACCTCAATTTGACGGAAATGTAAAAAATCTTTTTGAAAATTGTGCGTTTTGCTGGTAAGCGTCCCGCCGTCGTGGTATAATCGCATGAGAGGCAGTCAGGGATAAGAACCTGTTTTCACAGCGATACACTGGCCATGAAAACAGGTTCGACTGTGAAAAGGCAGAGCACCGGGAAGGAAGACCCGGTGTATAAAATGGGGAAAAACGCATGAAAAATGAATGGACTGAGCAGGACTTGCGGCGATTCGTCGAAAGTTCGCGGCCTGTGTTTCAGGATGTGAGCCTGACACAGGTGGACGAGGACGCCGACCGCTGCTGGCAGGACGACGGCCTGATGGTGGACTACGAGCTGCGCGGTGGTCAGGTGGACTGTGTGCTGCGCCGCTGTGTCGTGGCAGACGGCAAGGTGTGGCAGCTGCAGATGACGGCCCCTCTGGCAGGCAATGACCTGCCCGAAGACCGGATGACCCCGCGGGAGCGGGAGATGTGCCGCGACGACATGAACCACGACTTTGTGACGGGGGTGTTCAACCGCCGCTACTACGAGACGGAATTCTGCACGAAACTCGATGAGTGGACCGACTGCCACCGCTGCGCGGCGCTGGCGCTGGTGTCCATCGACGGCGCAGAGAAGCTTTCCGCGCGGGAGAGCGACGCCGTCATGGGCCAGCTGGTCTGCTTTGTGGCAAACCAGTGGAAAAAGCACTTTGACCAGCCTGCTGAGCGGGTGGTCTGCCGCCTGAGCGATACCCTGTTCGCCATCGGCTGCGCCGACCGCACCCGCCGTGAGCTGGAAGAGGAGCTGAAAGCCATCTACGCCGAGATGCCCAAGGAGTGTGTGGCCTCGGTGGGCCTGATGCGCCGGGTGCCGTTCACCCAGTCCATCGGCGTGGCCGGCACCCGCGAGGTGCGCTGCAAGAACTGGGACGCCCTCTATGACCTGTGCGAGAAGCGGCTGGCCGCTGCACAGACCGCAGGCGGCGACCGTATCTACGACGGCGAATAATGCATAAGAGTCCCCCTTTTGAGAGAAACTACCCTCAAAAGGGGGATTTTTATATGGAAAACCAGAAAAACGACAATCTCAATATGCTGGAAGCCATCGTGCAGAATACCGAGATGGGGAAGAACACCCTCGATCAGCTCGTGCCGATGGCGGAGGATGAGCAGTTCAAGGCGGAGCTTCTGCGCCAGCGCAATATCTACCGCCAGCTCAATCAGGAGGCCCACGCCGCCATCGACGCCTGCGGCGACCTGCGCATTCTGGCCGAGAGCGACATTGCCGGGCCGATGCTGCTTTCCACCGAGTCCGGGCGGCAGATCTTTGTCATCGGCCACCCCGAGTACGACAAATATACACTGGACAGGGAGTATAAGCGCGATGTGAAGGCCGGCAAGCCCATCAACATCCCGTGCAACTACTACCCCGACGACGATCCGAGCCGCGACCCGCTGTTCCGCTGGCGCGCCCACGGGTATCTGCTGTACACGAACTGGCTGAACTACTACGTGTATCAGGACACGCCGTATGATCTGAGCCGTCTGGAAGCGTTGGAGAAGTAATAGCCCATTTATAGGGGCAGATGCTTACATCCGCCCCTACAGGTTCCCCGATAGTAGAATTTTGTCTCAAGGAGCTTACTATGCCCAAAATCAGTGCCTGCATTGTGGCGTACTGTGATTATGACGAGGTCTGCGCCGCGGTGCGCAGCATCCTGCACTATACCCCTGCCCCGGATCTTGCCCTGTATGTCGTGGACAACGGCAGTCCCGACGGCTGCGGCAGGCAGCTGGCAGAGACGGATTTCGGCGACAGCCGCGTGACTGTGCTGCCGCTGGAAAAAAATATCGGCTTCGGCAAGGGCCACAACTATGTGCTGGATCGTCTGACCAGCGACGTACACTTTATTCTGAACCCGGACATCCTGCTGACCGGCGACGTGCTGGAGGACATGGCCGCGTGGCTGCTGGCCCGGCCCGGGGCCGCCATGGCAACGCCCC
>OGHK01002776.1_pt1 | contig 11506 bp, 12 predicted proteins | sample 1571411 | NCBI WGS metagenome assembly OGHK01 (sample SAMEA2582043, study PRJEB24529) | metagenome | biome: Human gut stool | place: China | collected 2011 | reverse complement strand
GACTTTTGTATACGCCAATCCAAACAAGAAAAATATTTCCATTCAGGAATTTGAAAAATGTGAATTTGATAATTTACTCACAGAAGAATAGATAAAAATACAGATACGAGGAGAAATGTATTTATGAATCGAAGTTTAAAAGGAATCTGCTTCACAGTTGCAGGAGGATGCTGCTGGGGCATGTCTGGTGTGATGGGGAAATATTTATTTGATGCAAAAGATCTGACGGCTACGTGGCTTGTGACAGTCAGATTATTAGGGGCAGGAATCTGCCTGCTGTTGCTTATGTATCAGAGAAAAGGGAATTCAATTTTTCGTGTATGGAAAAGAGAAGATTCAGCGGTCAATCAGCTGATCTTCGGGATGATTGGAATGGCTATGTGTCAGATGACGTACTTCCTTGCCATTCAGGAGTCAAATCCGGGAACTGCGACAGTTCTTCAGTATTCTGCACCAATCTTAATTATGGTGTTCTTTGTATTAGTGGAAAAAAGATTTCCAAAGAAAGAAGAAGTGCTTGTTCTGGCAGCTGTGATCGTAGGAATTTTTTTGCTTGCAACACATGGAAGTATAAAAAACTTAGTGATCACCAATGCAGCATTATTCTGGGGATTGTTATCCGCTTTTGCTTTTGCAGTTTATAACGTGCAGCCAAAGAAATTATTAGACGAATTTGGTACTTTAGAGACAACAGGATGGGGAATGTTTGTCGGTGGAGTTGTATTCTTAGGAACGATCGTGGCGTTTTCCTGTTATCTCCATGGGATTTCCATGTTAGGACCAGTTCAGGGAAGTATGCTTGGATGCGTAATCAGACATTATGGATTTGTCTTTGAAGGAAAGAAGGTTTTGATTGGAGAATAGTAGATAAATCGCTGAGTTCATATGAATTATATGGATTCAGTGATTTTTTTCATAGAATGATTATTTTATTGAAAAAAATAACCTGTAAATATATTGTGTTAAGTACAAAACAATGTTAAAATAGAAGTAACCTAAAAATAGAACATAAAAGAAAGGAGGAATACGAAAATGGAAGAATTAACCAGACTAGAAGAACGAATCATGCAATGCATTTGGAATTATCAAGGAGAAGTTCCTTTTCTTGATCTGATAGAAATGGTTAAAGAAAAGCTCAATAAAGATTATAAAAGAACAAGTATCCGCGGATATCTGTTCCGGCTAGAAGAGAAGGGATATATCAAAGTTACCAAGAAAGGAAGAAAAGCATATGTGCAGCCATTGATCAATGAAGAGTCATATGGGAAATATCAAGCTGAGAAAGTTTTAGATCGTTGGTTTGACGGATCTGCAAAACGATTAGTAAGTGCATTAGGAGAGAAACTGACAAAAGAAGACGGGGAAGAGTTAAGAGGGATCTTAGATGACTTTGATTTTGATGATAATCATAATAAAAATATTTAGCGGAATATTCTTATGTACACTGCTTGGAACGATCTTATATCTTTTTTGGAAGGCTGTAGGACGTTTGATAGAACACAAGGGATATATTGATATCAATTATCTGATATGGAAGATGGTATTATTGATGTTTGCCATACCAATCACGTTGATCTATGCAAATGGATTTGAGAAGAGTACTTATGTATTTGAAGTTACAGGTCCGATCAAGTGGGTCATTGGAATTTTGATGATCATCTGGCTGGTTGGAACGATCATTTTTACGATCAGATTTCTAGAGAAATACAGAGCAATAAGGAAGGATATTTTAAATGCAGATCCATGTGGAGATGAAATTCAAAGTATGGTAAAAAGCATATCAAAAAAGTTAGGGGTTCATAAAGAAATTCAAGTAGTGATCTTAGAAAAAGCAGGCGGACCAATGTTATATGGGGTTTTGAAACCAAGAATCATTCTGTCAAGAATTTATGATCCGCAACAGCTAAATATGATATTTACACATGAATTGATTCATTATAAACATCATGATCTCATTTGGAAACACTTGGCGAACATTATCTGTTGTATATACTGGTTTCAACCTGCGTTAAAGGATGTTTTTTATCAATTAGATCAATGGGGAGAAACATACTGTGACAGGACAGTATGTGAATATCTGCCAGATGTAAAGGGATATTTTTCTACGATCATAGATATTTCTATGGAAGAGATCAGATATGGAAGATATACAACAGCGGGGTTATATGAGAGTAAGGAAGTATTAAAGTTACGAATGGAACGAATGAAATCTTATCGACAACAAAGAAGGTTGCGAAGAGGAATTTCTGTAAGTGTCTTATTTGGAATGATCATACTCAGTGCAACTACGGTATTTGCTTCAGGGATAGGATTTGTAAAGGCATACGATAAGATTGCAGATGAAACAAGAGAGGAAATCAATGTTGGAACGGAAGGGGATATAAAGGATCAGAAAGCAAAGTATAGAATGTATGATAAAACCAGAATCAAAAAGTGCATGATAAAAAATGAAAGATTAAAAGAGAATGATGGAAAACCATTTACATGGAAGATCAAGCCGAAAGAGAGAATAGAGACAAAAGAAGGACACTTAAAAAAGGGAACTTGTGTTCAAGTGGCTGCCTGTATGGGGTTTGAAGAAGAACACCCTGAAACACATATAGCAATTGGAATTATTGATGAGGATGGAGAGGAAACTTATATAGAGAATGGGGTAAATCTGGTAAGCCACTTAAAGGTAAAAAAAGATGGACGGTATCGGGTATTTTTAGAAAATCTAGGGGCGAAAAAAGCGATAGCGGGTGGACATTATATGGTGATAACGGAAGAAGAGTAGAGGAGAGAAAAGATGTTTGTAAAAAAGGTATTAATGATAGTGCTTGTTAGTGTAATATATTTAATTAATTTAAATATTCCAGTAGCTGCAGAAGAAAATGAACAAGATATTATTTTTTCACCTAATTGGATGTTAGAAAATGGATATAAGGAAGAAGTAGAGGAAAATCAAGAAATATTACCATTTGCTACAAGAGTTAATGTAAACTGGAAAGTTGGACTAAAAACAGAAAAGAAAACGAAAACATTTCATAAAAATGCAGGAAGTAAAATTACTGTAGAGGCAAGTGTGTTTCCAACAAAGAAAATACGTATAGGAATTGTAGCAAAAAGTATAGGAAGAATGTATGTAGAGACAACAGATATGGCAAAAAAGACATTTAATATAAAAAAAACAGGGGAATACAGTGTTTTTGTTACAAATAAATCCGACAGTACAATACATGTAGTCGGAAATTATACAAAATAATAAAGGAAAGGAGGAGAAAAATAATAGCAAGAGTTCATGTAATATATTGGGTGGAGCCAGTGTTCATAAAAGAGCATCGTATCATATGAATTCTTATATTATTGCAAATGGTAACTAGAAACGGTAACTAATGATTTGTATGATATAGGAGGTATAGTCATGAGAAGTTTAAAAGAATAACCGCAGCGATAGCAATAATTTGCAGGGTTTGTAATTCTAATGATAACATGGGAAGTAAAGTTAGAAAAGCTAATAGCGCTTACTATCCAGAAGTTGAATGTGGATATATAAAATATTCAGGAGTAAAGTATTTGTATAAAGAGGGGTTAAAAAAGACAAAAGTTGCAACAACAGCAATTTCTCTAATGATATCAGCAGTACCTGGATGTGGATGGGGGCTTTCAGCAGTTTCCTTGGCATCATCCTATGGAGGATATTCAGCTTTAGAGAAGGCGGTTCATAAAGCTTATTATAAAAAGAAAGAAAAACGTTAAATTTTTAATTCTTATTATGATTATATGTGCATTCACTGGATTATTAACACCAATTGGTGATACTCCATATACATATTTATATAAAACAATGGAAGGTAATACAACAGAGAGTATTAGTGAACATTTACCATTAACACTTATTAATAATAATGAAGCAATGTGTATTTTAGTAATATTTTTAGCAATACTTATTTTTACAAAAGTAAAAATAAGATTATCAGATTTGTTTATGATTACAGGGTTGTGTTGTTTAATGTTTGCTACAAGAAGACAGTTATCAATGCTTACACTAATTGGCTCAGTGGTATTAACAAGATTAATTGTTGAAATGATACAAATATATACAAAAAATAATGGTTTGAAAGAATTTGAAGAGGCTTTTAAACACATAGGAGTAGTTATTTCATTGGTTGTATTAATTGGAATAATGGGATATGATAATATAAAACCAAGATTAGATGACAAATTTGTTGATTCTAAATCATATCCTGTTGAGGCTTGTGATTATATATTGGAAAATATTGATTTGAGTACAGCTAAATTTTATAATGAGTATAATTATGGAAGTTATATGTTGTTTAGGGGGATACCTGTTTTTATAGATTCAAGAGCTGATTTATATGCACCAGAATTTAGTGGAAACAAAGATGAAGATATATTTTCAGATTTTATAAATACATCTTCTATTTCAAAATTTTATGAGGATACTTTTGAAAAATATAATATTACACATGTTATACTTGGTAAAAAATCAAAAACTAATATGATAATTACTAAAACTCATGATGAAAATTATAAAGAATTATATTCAGATGATAATTTTGTTGTTTATGAGAGATTAAACAAATAGTTTACAATTCACAGTCTTATGAAATATCATATGGTTGTGAATTGCAACAATAAATAAAAAGGAAGTGCAATTTTGAAAGTAAATATAAAAGAACAAGATATAGGAAAAAGAATAGATTCATATTTAGCAGAAAATACAGAATTTTCTAGAGCACATATTCAGAAAATGATAGAAAATGAAAAAGTTTTGGTAAACGGAAAAAAGACAAAAGTATCATATAAAATCCAAAAGGATGATGATATAAGTGTTGAAAATGAAATACCAAAAGAAGTTTCACTAGAAGCACAAGATATACCAATAGAAGTTTTATATGAAGATAATGATATTATAGTTGTAAATAAACCAAAAGGAATGGTAGTCCACCCTGCAAATGGAAATCCAGATGGAACATTAGTAAATGCTGTAATGGCTATTTGTAAAGATTCTCTATCAGGGATAGGCGGAGAAATTAGACCTGGAATAGTTCATAGATTAGATAAAGATACATCAGGAGCTATTGTTGTTGCAAAAAATGATAAAGCACATATTAATATGAGTGAACAAATAAAAAATCATGAGGTTGAAAAAACATATATTGCATTAGTTAAAGGCTTTGTTAAAGAAGAAGAGGCAACTATAAATATGCCAATAGGTAGAAGTACAAAAGATAGAAAAAAAATGGCTGTTAATAAAAATGGTAAAAATGCAGTTACACATTTTAAAGTTTTGGAAAGGTTTGAAAAATATACATTATTAGAAGTAAAAATTGAAACAGGAAGAACTCATCAAATTAGAGTTCATTTATCAGAAATTGGTTATCCTGTTGTTGGAGATACTACATATTCAAATGGTAAGAATGATTGGGGAATTAAAGGACAATGTCTTCATGCTAAATCATTGAAATTCAAACATCCAGTTACAGGTAAAGAAATGTTTATAGAAGCACCTTTACCAGAATATTTTGAAAATGTATTACAAGAGTTAAGAAAATAAAGAAGGGAATATAGATGGAAGAAGAAAGTATAAGATTGCAGAAATTTTTGGCAAATAGTGGAATCGCTTCAAGAAGAAAGTGCGAAGAGCTAATTTTAGAGGGTAAAGTTTCTGTTAATGATGAAGTTGTAAATGAGCTTGGTACTAAGGTTAATCCAGCTGTGGATAAGGTTGAATTTTGTGGAAAACCAGTTCAAAATTCAGATAAAATGGTATATATTTTGCTAAATAAACCAATTGGGTATGTTACAACTGCAAAGGACCAATTTGATAGAGATTCTGTTTTAGATTTAGTTAAGGTGAAAGAAAGAATTGTTCCTGTTGGAAGACTTGATATGTATACATCAGGGGCTTTGATTTTGACTAATGATGGTGATTTTGTTTATAAAGTCACTCATCCAAAACATGAAATCACAAAAACATATACTGTTACTTTAAGAGGAATTATTCAAAATGATGCTGTTGAGAAATTAAGAAATGGTGTGGAAATTGATGAGTATGTTACAAGACCTGCAAAAGTTAAAATTTTAAAAACTGATGAAGAAAAAAATATTTCTAGATTAGAGATAACAATTCATGAGGGGAAAAATAGGCAAGTTAGAAAGATGTGTGAGGCTGTTGGTAGTAAAGTCATTGCTTTGCATAGAAGTAAAATAGGAGACATAGGTGTTAAGGATTTAAAACTTGGAACATGGAGATATTTGAAGGATTTTGAAGTTAAGAAAATTTTGATCTAACTTATATAACAAAAGAAAAATGAAGGAGAAACAAATGAGTGTATTTAATTTTTTCCCAGAAGGATGGAAAAATGATGAAATAGAAAATACAAAAGGAATTTTACAAGGTATTGTTACAAATTGTGATGAACATTGTAATTTATATGTAGAATTATCAAATGGAAAAAGAGGAATTATACCAAGAACAGAAGTTGAGGCTATAAATATAGATGAAAATGGAGTTCCAAAAATCAATTTATGTGAGGGAAAAGTTCATAAATATGTTCAATTTAAATTAAAAGAAAAAAATGGAGACAAATTAATTTTTTCTAGAAAAGATGCACAAAATGAAGTTTTAAATTGTGTGAAGCATGATTTAAAAGAAGGAGAGTGTGTTAGAGGAATTGTTAAGAATATTACTCCATATGGTGCATTTATAGATATTGGAGGAGGAATAGTAGGTCTAGCATATATCGAAGATTTATCTGTTGCTAGAATAAAATCTCCATATGAAAGACTAAAAATTGGACAAAATGTAAAAATTGTGGTAAAATCTATAAATAGAGAGACCGGAAAAATCAATTTATCATATAAAGATACATTAGGAACTTGGGAAGAAAATGCACATAAATTTTCTGCTGGGATGAATGTAAAAGGAATAGTCAGAGAAACAGAAAAAAATAAAAATGGTATTTTCATAGAAATTACACCAAATCTAGTAGGAATGGCAGAATATAAAGATGGACTAGAATATGGAAAACAAGTTGATATACATATTAAAAAAATTGATTATGATAAGAAAAAGGTCAAAGTAGTTTTATTATAATAATTATTATAAGATAGGGGGAATTTAAAATGGTAGAAGATAATGAAATAAAAGCACAAGTATCACCATTTGCAATTAGAGAAGGAGAAATCAAAACTTTTGACGGTAAAGATGGATATGTTTCAATGAACCAAATAGTACATAAGATAAATATAGGTCATATTACAGACATTCATTTTGCTATATTAGATTTGGTAAATGAATTTGAATTTATAACATCAAGACAATTATATCAAATGTTAGAAATAAAAGGTATAGACCCTAAATCACAAGATAAATTGAATAATAAACTAGATGCATTAGTAAAATCTAAAATATTAACTAGATATTATTTTACATCTGACGAAGGAAAAGGAATTTATAGAATTTATTGCTTAGAGAAGATGGGAAAATATTTATTAACTTCAAAAGAAGTTGAATGCAAATGGCAACCTTCTGATAATACAAAACCAGTTCCAATGATTAAGAAAAGATTAGCAGGAAATCAAGTGTTAATTGCTTATCTAAGAAAAGTAAAAGCTTTTGATAGTTATACAGTAAAACCAGCACTTACAGCAAAAACATTGGGAAAGGTATTTAAGGCAACAGGTGGTTCTGTTAAACTTACAAAAAATAATAAATCTATTCAATTCTTATTTGAAGCTGTTAGAAGAGAAATGGATTGGCAAAAGAAGTTAGTTGAAAAAATGAATTTGTATAAAGACTTTTATGAAAATTTCCAACCTGGTGATTCTGGATTTGCAGGTTTGCCTCAACTAATCTTTGTTTGTGAAGATGAAAAACATATGGCAGAGTGCTTTAAAGAGATTGTGACTAATAAAGTTGAAATTCCTCAAATTAAATTATTATTTACTACTGATTTAAGACAAAATAAGGAAACATTAGATGAAACATTGGTTGAGTTTAAATTGGTGGATGGTAAATATAAAATGGAAGATGTTGAACTTAAATTGTTAGGTTAATGTTCTTTTGGTGACATATCTTTTATTTATCGAAATCCTGAAATGTGATGTGGAGGGAGAATTTAAAGAAATTGCAATCAGATTTGCAGATTTCTTAGATTTTCAACTATTCTCTTATTATACAGAAGGAGAAAGAATAAAAAATATACTTTTATAAAAAAATAAAGATCAAACAAAAAAGAGAACCTTTTAGGTAATTCCTAAAAGGTTCTTTGCTCTATTTACATCATCATCATTAGCAATGCGAACACCATCTAATTCATATTTAAACCCAAGATTTTCCCATTTATATCTTCCCATATCATGATAAGGAAGAATTTCAACCTTATCAACAGTACTTAGACTAGAAATAAAATCTTTCAATTGTAATAAATCTTGTTCGTCATCAGTATAGCCAGGAACAAGAACTTGACGAATCCACATATGAATATTATTATCACTTAAATATCGTGCAAAAGCAAGTTCTTTCTCATTATTAAAACCAACTAGATTTTTACATTTTTCTGAGTTAATATGTTTAATATCTAATAAAACTAAATCAGTAAGAGAAAGAAGCTTTTTAATATCATCTGTTAAAGCAACCATACCTGACGTATCAACGCAAGTATGAATATTTTCCTTTTTCAGCTTTTTAAATAATTCAATTAAAAACTTAACTTGTAACAAGGGTTCTCCACCAGTTACAGTAACTCCTCCATTTGGATAAATATAATTTTTATATTTCATTATTTTTTCAAATATATCGTCCAATGACTTATACTCGCCACCATTCATATTCCAAGTGTCTCTATTATGGCAGTATTTGCATTGTAGATGACAACCTTGTAAAAATAGTACAAATCTTATTCCTGGACCATCTACTGTTCCAAATGATTCTATTGAATGTACTTTTGCATAATATTTTAAATCAATATCTTTTTTTTCCATACTGTTACTCCTAAAAATATTAATATATAATAAGTTCGTATAAAAATTTAAAAATTAGGGATTAGAGACTTATACCCTAATCCCGTTTTTTAAATTCTTTCATGAATTGTTCTATTTACAACATCTAATTGTTGTTCTCTTGTTAGTTTTGTGAAGTTAACCGCATAACCAGAAACACGAATTGTAAGTTGAGGATATTTTTCAGGATGATCCATAGCATCTAGTAATAAACTTCTATCAAAGACATTTACATTAATGTGATGACCTGTTTGTCTAAAATATCCATCTAACATATTTACCATATTTGTAACTCTTTCATCTTCTGTTTTTCCAAGAGTACCTGGTGTTATTGAAAATGTATAAGAAATACCATCTTCTGCTTCTTCAAATGGAAGTTTTGCGATTGAGTTCATAACTGCCAATGCTCCATTTGTATCTCTACCGTGTAGAGGGTTGGCTCCTGGTCCGAATGGTGCACCAGCTCTTCTTCCATCTGGTGTGTTTCCTGTATTTTTACCATAAACAACATTTGATGTTATTGTTAATATTGATAATGTTTGCTTTGAATTTCTATATGTTTGATGTTTTTGTAATTTTGTTAAAAATCTCTTTACAACACATACAGCAAGTTCATCAACTCTATCATCGTCATTACCGAATTTAGGGAAGTCTCCTTCTATTTCGTAATCAACTGCTAGACCTGTTTCATCTCTAATTACTTTTACTTTTGCATATTTTATAGCAGATAATGAATCAGCAACTACTGATAATCCAGCAATTCCGCATGCCATTGTTCTTAAAATTTCTCTGTCATGTAGAGCCATTTCAATTGCTTCATATGAATATTTATCATGCATATAATGAATTGCATTTAATGCTTTTATATAAATTTTTGCAACATATTCCATCATTTGATCAAATTTATCTATTACTTCATCAAAGTCTAGGTATTCAGATGTTATTGGTGCATATTTTGGTGTAACTTGTTTTCCAGAGATTTCGTCTCTACCACCATTTATAGCATATAGCAATGTTTTTGCTAAGTTTGCTCTTGCACCAAAGAATTGCATTTGTTTTCCTATTTTCATAGGTGAAACACAACATGCTATTCCATAATCATCTCCTAATGTTATTCTCATTAAATCATCATTTTCATATTGGATTGATGATGTTTTGATTGATAAATCTGTTGTATATCTTTTAAATCCTTCTGGTAATCTTGTTGACCATAATACTGTTAAGTTTGGTTCTGGTGCAGGACCTAAGTTTTCTAGTGTGTGTAAAATCCTAAATGAGTTTTTAGTTACCAATGTTCTACCATCAATTCCCATACCACCAATACTTTCAGTTACCCAAACTGGGTCTCCACTAAATAGTTCATTGTATTCAGGTGTTCTTAAAAATCTAACTAATCTTAATTTCATTACAAAGTGGTCCATTATTTCTTGAACTTGTTCTTCTGTTAATGTTCCATCTGCTAAATCTTTTTCAAAGTATATGTCTAAGAATGTTGATGTTCTACCAATACTCATTGCAGCACCATTTTGGTCTTTAATTGCTCCTAAATATCCAAAATATAACCATTGTACAGCTTCTTTTGCATTTGAAGCTGGTTTTGATATGTCATATCCATATTTTGCAGCCATTACTTTTAATGCTTGTAAAGCGTCAATTTGTTCTTTCATTTCTTCTCTTTCACGAATAATTTCTTCTGTAAATTCATTTGTATCTAGTACTTCTAATTCTTCTCTTTTGATGTCTATTAATAAGTCAACACCGTAAAGTGCAACTCTTCTGTAATCTCCTATAATTCTTCCACGTCCATATCCATCTGGTAGACCTGTTATTAAGTGGCTACTTCTTGCAGCTCTTATGTCTGGTGTGTATACACTGAAAACTCCATCATTATGAGTTTTTCTTATTTTATGGAAAATTTCGTCAACTTCTGGGTCAACTTTTCTTCCATATGCTTCACATGATTTTTCTACTATACGGATTCCTCCAAATGGCATAATTGCTCTTTTTAAAGGTGCATCTGTTTGTAAACCTACTATTTCTTCTAAGTCTTTGTCAATGTATCCTGCGTCATGTGCTGATACTGTTGATACTGTTTTTGTGTCTATGTCTAGAACTCCACCATTTGATTCTTTTTCTTTTTTGTATAGTTCTAATACTTCATTCCATAGCTTTTGTGTTTTTTCAGTTGTTCCTGTTAAAAAGCTTGAATCTCCTTCATATGGTGTGTAGTTTCTTTGTATAAAGTCTCTTACATTTATTTCGTGTTGCCAGTCTCCTGGTTGGAATTTGTTCCATTGTTCAAATTTCATTTTTTACCTCCTTATTTTTCTTCTTTTAGTATATACCTTTTTCCAAATATTATAATACCATATGTGAAGATTATTGGCAATTGTTTTTGGTTTTTATTTTGTAAAATGTGGTACTGAATAATAATTTTTTTGGTTTATGGTGTTGAAAGTTGCTGGGTTACTGGGGATATATATTATTTATAAGTATG
>OGHK01002769.1_pt1 | contig 11529 bp, 8 predicted proteins | sample 1571411 | NCBI WGS metagenome assembly OGHK01 (sample SAMEA2582043, study PRJEB24529) | metagenome | biome: Human gut stool | place: China | collected 2011 | reverse complement strand
AGAGCAGAGGACTGAAAATCCTCGTGTCTCTGGTTCGATTCCGGAACTGGGCATTGTGTTTTGTTTAAAAATAATATGGGATACTAGCTCAGTTGGTAGAGCACCTGACTTTTAATCAGGTTGTCGGGGGTTCGAATCCCCCGTGTCTCACTAAGGAATGAAGAGCGGAAAGCCGGTAAAGGTTTTCCGCTTTTTGTGACTTTGGAACAAAACTTAGTGAGAATTGCCTATTGTATTACCGCTAAGGTATGTTATACTGTTACCGTTGCAAGTAAATATTGTTCGCAGAGTAGACACATGCGCGTTAAGTGCCGGCTGAACAGGGAGTTGTCAGCCAGACGAAAAGAGTTTCTTGCGGTGCATGAGTCGCATCCCGCTGCATCCGAAGATAGGAATATTATCTCCAGTTGTAGTATGATGAGGTCTGCAAAGGAGGTAATTTTTTTATGAAAAAATTCGTCGCTTTGTTCACCGATTCCTACCGTGAATTAAAATCGGTAAGAACCATCACTACCATGGCTATGCTGGCAGCCATCGCCATTATTCTTGGCATGTTCTCCATCGAATACGGCAATTTTATCCGCATCGGTTTTTCGAGTATCCCGAACGGAATCATTGCCTACCTGTTTGGACCGACGGTTGGCGGCATTTTTTCCGGAACGCTTGATATTATCAAATACATCTTAAAGCCGACCGGTCCGTTCTGTCCGCAGCTGACACTGGTTACGATGCTGGCAGGCGTCATGTACGGCTGTATGTATTATAAGAAGAAACTCACACTGCCGAGGGTGCTCATCACCAAGTTTATCGTGATGCTGGTGTGCAATGTGTTCCTGAATACATTGTGCCTCACCGTGTTATATGGACAGGCATTCATGGTGATCCTTCCGGCGCGTGCATTAAAGAATCTGATTATGTGGCCGATTGATTCCGTCATCTTCTTTGCAACAGCGAAGGCGCTTGAGGGCATTGGCGCATTCCGGTTTGTGCGAAGGGCGCAGGCGGAGCGGATCGCCAGATCATAAAGAGATAAGAAATAAGAAATGCTGCCGGAATACGGCAGACATATAGAGCGAAAATCCCCACGATGTCATATTCCGGCATCACGGGGATTTTTGTTGTTTCATGGAAATAGTGCGAAAGTACGAAAAAAAGCATGTAAATTTTCGGACAGTATGGTATAATGTAGGCGAAGGCAGAAGTGAATATGGTGCCAGGACGGATGCCCGCGTTTTCATGCGGCGGACGAAAGTGTTCAGAATATAAGGAAGGTAAGCAGGGAGTATCACCGGAAAAGGAGGAGACCTATGAAGAGTCGAAGAATTCCGTTAGAGTCCGAAGTAGACAAATACGAAGTGGGAAAAGGGATGGAAGATGGTTTTGAACTGTTTTCCGATGTTGTGACCAAGGGATGGATCGTGACGGATTCGCTCGTAAAGATTGAGCGGCCCGACGGTACGATCGTGTGCCCGTACATCAAGCACCGCAGAGGACGTACCTTTATCGGTGAGGGCGATTATATTATCGTTCAGCAGGACGGCACGAAGAATGTATGCGGCGCGGACAAAGTGTGGACACGCTATGAGAAGCCGGAGGCTTAAATCCAAAAAGAAGTTGCAATCTGTCTGCCAGCACGCTATAATATACCGGTAGCTTTCCAAGGGAAGCAGTTATTTCTCTGATAAGCGGGTATGGCGGAATTGGCAGACGCGCCAGATTTAGGTTCTGGTGGGAGACCGTGCAGGTTCAAGTCCTGTTACCCGCAGTAGAGCAGGAGAAAAGTGGAAGACAGGGCTTGAACCTTTTCAAGCTCCTGTTACCCGCAGTAGAGCAGGAGACAGAGCGCAGAATACGGCGTGAAGTTTTCGGGTTTTATGGGCGTTTCCGTGAATAGGAATAGAATAAGAAAAGCCATGTACGAAGATGTATACTTCGTATGTGGCTTTTTTGATGCTGTGTTACGGTGCAGTGATAATGAATCAGCGAGATGCTCATATAAAGAAAGAGACTGATTCAACGGCCGGGCCATTCGGTGCGGCGCGCACTCCACTGTTCGTTCAGCCAGCCGACCACCTGCTCTTTGCCCTCCGGCGTAAACGGAAAGGTGGCAGAACTTTTCAGATCGTCCGCGGTGCTGGCAAAATTATAAGGACCGGGCCAGATGGTGACGCGAAAAATATCATGTTTTACATTTTCGTCCTCGGCATCCTCCTCCTGATCTTTTTGGATGAGGTAACGCATTCCCTGATAACTGCCGGTAAATTTTTCCTTTTTATAAAAGTTCATATTCAGAATATCATCATTTTGAATCATGATGGATCTGCCTTCTTTCTGTAAGAGATAATGTGATTGAAGAAAGTATAACAAATTTTTAAAAAAAAAGACAGGGTATTTATGTGGGAAAAACACTTGTATTTACTGGGCGTACAGAAAAAGGAGGTAATATCCATGTATTTTTGTATACAATTAGCAGTTGACAAATGATAGTGAGCGAGTATAATACATTTATATTATTTTATCGGGTTAAAGCGACATTGCATTAGAGAAACAGACAGATAAAAGAACGCAATGTTAGAGCGATAAAACGAGAAAGAATTTTCAAGAAGCAGGAGAGAAAAAAAGTGGGAAAGTATATCGTAAAACGAGTTTTGCTGGCGATTGTATCCATCCTGATCGTCAGTGCCATTACATTCTTTGTGATGAACATTATCCCGGGCGGTCCTTTTAATAAGGAAAAAGCGACGAGTGCGGAGGCACAGAAAGTCCTGGAAGAGAGATATAATCTGGACAAACCAATTCCGGAGCAGTATGTGATTTATATGAACAATCTTCTCCATGGTGACTGGGGCGTATCCTTACATAGCGGTCGTGATATCTGGGGCGAGATTTCTTCCCGCTTTAAGGTATCGGCAAAGCTTGGTGGCATGGCTGCATTGGTGGCAATCGTGGTCGGGCTTGTACTTGGAAGTATTGCGGCGCTGACGCGTAACCGCTGGCCGGACCGGCTGATCGTATTCTTTACAACGCTTGGTACGGCGATGCCGTCCTTCGTGCTTGCAACACTGCTTCTTTTAGTGTTCTGCTTAAAGCTCGGCTGGTTCCCGGTATGGTCGTCCACGAGTCCGAACTATGTACTGCCGATCATCGCACTGAGTGTTTATCCGATGGCGTACATCACACGTCTGACAAAGACCAGTATGCTGGATTCCCTGAACCAGGATTACATCCGTACCGCGAGAGCGAAAGGTGTTCCGGGCTGGAAGGTCATTTTCAAACATGCACTGCGCAACGCGCTGATTCCGGTTATCACTTATGTGGGACCGATGGTTGCATACATTTTGACAGGTTCCATGGTTGTTGAGAATATTTTTACCATCGGAGGACTGGGATCGTCTTTCGTAACAAGTATTACCAACCGAGACTATACGATGATTATGGCAACGACAATTTTCCTCGCAATTTTAATGGTTGTGGCAAACCTGCTGACCGATATTGCATATAAGTTCGTCGATCCAAGAATCACATTTGAGTAAAGTACGAAAGGACGGATAGAAGTAATGGAGTTGAAACATAGACAGATTCTGTCGGCACAGGTAGATCTGAGCAAATTCAATAAGGCAAATTTCGAGAAGGCGACAGATGAGGAAAAGAAGCAGCAGGATGTCATGGGTGAGTCTACCACATTCTTCAAGGATGGTATGAGACGCCTGCGCAAGAATCCGCTTGCCATGGGAAGTATCATCGTACTGGTGCTGATCCTTCTGACCATCATCATCGCACCGCATGTTTGTCCTTACAAGTATTCCGAGATTATCTCGGTCAACGGTGTGCGTGACAAATCCGCAGCGAACCTTGGACCGTTTGAATATTCCAAGCTTGAGACAAAGTATATGAATGAGACCGGCGAGAAGCTGTTCCCGCATATCTTCGGAACGGACAGCTTAAGCCGTGACTACTTTATCCGTGTGATCTACGGAACGAGAGTCAGCCTGTCGGTCGGTGTTGTGGCATCGATCATGGTATTGATCATCGGTCTGCTTTACGGTTCCATTGCAGGATATTTTGGTGGAAAAGTCGACCTCATCATGATGCGTATTGTGGATATTATTTATTCCCTGCCGGACATGCTGATCATCATTCTGCTGTCGGTAGTGTTTAATGAGACGTTAAAACCGCTCATTACCGGAACGGTGCTGGAAAAGCTGGGAACGAACATGATCTCCATGTTTATCGTATTCGGACTTCTGTACTGGGTAAGTATGGCGCGTCTGATCCGAGGCCAGATCCTTTTCATTAAGAATAACGAGTACGTTCTGGCAGCAAGATGCATCGGTACAAAGAATGCCAGAATCCTGCGCAGACATATTCTGCCGAACTGTCTGTCCGTTATCATTATTACGACAGCACTTCAGGTGCCGAGTGCAATTTTTACCGAAAGTTATCTGAGTTTCCTTGGACTTGGTGTATCTGCACCGCTTACTTCCCTGGGAAGTCTGGCAAACGACGCCAGAGCCGGCATGCAGTCCTACCCACTTAGATTGGTCATTCCTGCAATCGCCATCTGCCTGATCGTACTGGCATTGAACTTACTGGGTGATGGTCTTCGTGATGCTTTCGACTCGAAATTGAATTAAGGAGATAAGGATATGAGCGAAGAAAATAAATATATATTAGAAGTAAAAGACCTTCATACCAGTTTCTTTACAGATGCAGGTGAGGTAAAGGCTGTCAATGGTATTTCCTTTAACTTAGAGCCGGGAAAGACCCTCGGAATCGTAGGAGAGTCCGGTTCCGGTAAATCCGTTACTGCATATTCCATCATGCAGATTCTGGCGGAGACCGGTAAGATCACTGGCGGAGAGGTAAGATTCCACGGTGAGGACATTACCAAATGGAACAGCAAGCAGATGCAGAAGTTCCGCGGAGAAAAATGCTCCATCATTTTCCAGGATCCGATGACCAGCTTAAACCCGGTATTTACCGTTGGAAGCCAGCTGATTGAGGCAATATTATTACACACGGATAAGAATAAAAAAGAGGCGTGGGCGCGCGCGGTGGAGATGCTGACACTGGTCGGCGTCAATGAGCCGGAAAGCCGTATGAAGCAGTATCCGCATGAGCTGTCCGGTGGTATGCGTCAGCGTGTCATGATCGCCATGGCACTTGTCTGTGAGCCGGATATCCTGATTGCAGATGAGCCGACAACGGCACTTGATGTGACGATTCAGGCACAGATTCTGGAACTGATGCAGGATCTGCAGAAGAAGCTTGGAATGGCGATTATCATGGTAACCCATGATCTCGGCGTCATTGCAAGTATGTGTGATGAGATTCTTGTTATGTACGGCGGACGTGTCTGCGAGCGCGGTACAGCGGATGATATTTTCTACCGTCCGGCACATGAATATACCAAGGGACTGCTTCGTTCTATCCCGAAGGCAGACAATATGAACGAAAAGCTGGTGCCGATCGGCGGTACACCGATCAACCTGCTGCAGATGCCGGCTGGCTGTGCATTCTGCCCGCGGTGCGATGCGGCGATGAAGATCTGTCTTTCCGAGAAACCGGAAGAACTTCGCATCAGCGATACCCATCTGGCAAGCTGCTGGATGAACATCAAAGAGTTATATGAGGCACAGGAGGAGGCAGAGTAATGAGTGAGGAAAAGAACCTTCTTGAGGTAAGTCATTTAAAACAGTATTTTCCTGTGCATCAGGGATTTAAGACGATTCCGCTAAAAGCGGTGGATGATATTTCATTTGCAATCAAGCCGGGCGAGACACTTGGTCTGGTAGGAGAGTCGGGATGCGGCAAGACGACTGTCGGCAGAACGCTGCTTCGACTGTATCAGCCGACTGCCGGACGCATCGTGTTCGATGGTAAGGTGCTATTTGACAGCGGCGAGCAGTATGATGAGAATGGCAAGCTGATCGTCGATGCAAACGGCAAGCCGGTGCTTGGCAAGAAAGTGGATGTGGACATGCTTCCTTACCGCAGACAGATGCAGATGGTATTCCAGGATCCGTATTCATCCTTGAACCCGCGTATGACGGTCGAGGACATCATCGGAGAGCCTCTGGATGTTCATAAATTATATGCGAATAAAAAAGAGCGCCGTGAGAAAATCTTGAACCTCATGGAGCTGGTTGGACTGAATGCCGAGCATGCCATGCGTTATGCACATGAGTTTTCCGGCGGACAGAGACAGCGTATCGGTATTGCAAGAGCACTCGCGGTAAACCCGAAGTTTATCGTCTGTGACGAGCCGGTATCCGCACTGGATGTGTCCATTCAGGCGCAGGTGGTAAATATGTTCGAGGAACTGCAGGACAAGCTGGGCGTGGCGTATCTGTTTATCGCTCATGATCTGCTGGTCGTTCACCACATTTCCGACCGTATTGCAGTTATGTACCTTGGAAAAATGATGGAGATCGCCGATGCCGATGAGTTAAACGGCAATCCGATGCATCCGTATACATTGAGTTTACTGTCAGCGGTTCCGATTCCGGATCCGGAGACAGCCAGACACAGCAAGCGTATCGTGTTGGAGGGAGATGTACCGAGCCCTCTGAAGATGCCGACCGGATGTCCGTTCCGCACCAGATGCAAATACGCGACAGAGCAGTGCGCAAAAGAGATGCCGCCGCTTTCCGACAGGGGCAGCGGACACTTCGTTGCATGCTGGAATAAGTAAGGTTTCAACGTTACCGAAAAGGTACGTGGAACATAGATCATTTTATAGGAGGAAAATCCTCTGCTCCTGTTGTGACAGTCGCATTTTCCTTCGGAAAACAAGGAGGATTCATTATGAAGAAATTAGTAGCATCATTACTGGTTGCTTCTATGGCACTTGGTCTTACGGCTTGTGGCGGATCATCTGATTCCACAGCAAGTACAGGCGAGTCCACAGGAACCGCTGCTGGCACAGAGGCTGCAGCAACTGCAGAAGCAACAACCACAAACGCTGAGACAAATGTGCTCAACATCAACCTGGCAAGTGAGCCGGATTACCTTGATCCTGCATTAAACAGCTCCGTAGACGGTGGCTGCCTTGCAGTAAACTCTTTCGCAGGTCTTTATACCTATGATAAGGATGGTAATCTTATCCCGGCACTCGCATCCGATATGCCGGAAGTATCTGAGGACGGAACAGAGTACACCGTTCACATGATTGAGTCCAAGTGGAGCAACGGAGATGACTTAAAGGCATCTGACTTCGTATACAGCTGGAATCGTGTCATCGATGAGAAGACAGCAGCAGACTATGCTTATCTGTTCGATGTAATCGCCCGCAACGATGACGGTACACTGGCAGTTGAGACACCGGATGATTACACACTCGTGATCAAGCTTGTCAGCCCGTGCCCTTATTTTAACGATCTGATGGCATTCCCGACATTCTATCCGGTACATCAGGCATCCGTAGAGGCTGCTGATCCGGACGGCACTGTTCCTGGCAAGTGGGCACAGGAAGCAGGTTTCGTATGCAACGGTGCTTACACACTGGAGTCCTGGAACCACAACGAGAGCATGGTTTATGTAAAGAACCCGAACTTCTATGATGCGGCAAACGTAACCATGGACGAGCTTCACTTCATGTTAAGCGCTGATGATACAGCAACCTATGCTGCATACAACAGCGGTGACCTTGACTACATTGATTCCGTACCGAACGATGAGATTCCTTCCTTAAACGGTGTCAATCCGGAGTTTGGTATTCTTGACAACCTGGGAACCTATTACATCGGCTTCAACGTAAACGACCCGATCTTCGATGGCAAGACAGAGGAAGAGGCTGCTAAGATGCGTGAGGCAATCAGCTTACTGGTTGACCGTCAGTTCATCGTTGAGAACGTAGGCCAGACAGGTCAGATCCCAGCGGATTCTTTCGTACCGGAAGGTATGGCAGACGGTAACGGCGGCGTATTCAAGACAGCAGATACTTCTTACTATGATGCAACAGCTACCGGTGTTGGCGAGCTTGAGACAGCAAAGGGCTTACTGGAAGAGGCTGGATACACATTTACAGACAACGGTGACGGTACATACGCAGTAGATCCGGCAATCTCCATGACATACTTAACAAACGACGGTACAGCACACATTGCAGTTGCTGAGTCCGTACAGCAGGATGTGGCATTACTTGGTATCAACCTTGAGATCAAGTCTGAGGACTGGAATGTATTCCTTGAGGATCGTAAGAGCGGTAACTTCACCATCGCGCGTGAGGGATGGCTTGCAGATTACAACGACCCGGTTAACATGTTAGAGATCTTTACCTCTGATTCCGGTAACAACGATATGCAGTTAGGAAAGGGTACTCCGGTATCTTCTTCTCCGGACTGGACAGCATATGATGAGCTGATCAATCAGATCCGCACCACAACAGATTTTGCAGCACGTGTTGACTTAATGCATCAGGCAGAGGATATGCTGATGGATACATGGGCAGTAGTTCCGATCTACTACTACAATGATATTTACATGCAGAAGTCTAACGTAACCGGTATCTACGCAACGGTATTCGGTATGAAGTACTTCATGTACGCAACAAAGACAGCATAACATCATAAGAACTGACTGGTATGTATGACCGCAGGTGATGCATACTTATACAGGAAAGAGAAATCCCGGAACGGAGAGTAAAATCCGTTCCGGGATTTTTTCCGTGGAAAAAGAAAACTGCATATTTAGTCATGAAAAAATTGGGATCAAAAAATGAAAAATGATAGAAAAACAGCACAGAATAGAAGAAAAAGTAGAAAAAATAAATAAAACATAGTGTAAAAATATGCATAGAACTAAATGAGATTGTAAAAACATGCGAAACGAGGCAGAATGTGCCAGCGGGAAAAGTATTGACAAAACCAGTTTCACATGTATAATAAAAAAAGTGTTGTGCGTGTGCAACATACAAGTGTATTTTGTGAAGTGTTCAGTGGACAAAGCGGTTCATTGTCACTTTTTTTTGTTACACAAAAATATTTTAGCACAATAACGCGGTAATTTTGTACCATACTGCATGACGGACAGAGAGCAATGAGGCGGAAGCGGCGATGATCAAGAACCCTTACCAAAAGGATTATCAAAATGAATTAAAGCAGAACCGGCATGGTCTTCTGGTGACAAGAACGTCCTATCAGGGAGATTTTTATGTGCTTCCGTTTGATGAGCAGCAGAAGCGGCGGACAGGCATTTTAAATGTCATCTGGACGATCGCGCTGTGGGTGATTGAGCTTGGAATGGGACTTTTAAATCCGGATTCGTCCCGCACAGCGTGGATTGTATTCCCGTATCTGTTTGTGATTCTTCCGCTCGGATACATGCTTTATGGTGCGGTCAGCTATATCGGGGCACCGGTCCGTATGCACCGGGCACACTATGAGACGGGGCTGCTTCGCATGAAGCGTTCCTGTATCGGGGCAATGGTGTTGACGGGAATCGGAGCGGTTCTGGACCTTGTATACATGGTGCTGCACCGTGGTGAGATCCGTATGGGAATGGAATGTATCTATCTGATATGCCATTTCCTGTTTCTGGCGGTTGCATTTTTCTTCGGAAAGTATTATGACCGCAATTACAGCGGCATTCTGATTGAGAATGCCACAATGGAGTAGGTTTTTTCCTTTTATAAGGTTAAAACATAGATAATATTTTTATAAGGAGGAAATATTATGAAAAAAATGAGACAGACTCTTGCTTTGTTACTGGCAGGAGCACTGACTGTCGGTTCATTTGCAGGCTGCGGCGGAAGCAAGGCTGGCGGCGAGACAGCTGGAACCGAGACAGCAGGCACAGAGGCAGCAGGCACGGCTGCATCCGGCAGCGACACACCGCTCGTTATCGCAAATGACGGTATGAGCGAGAAGTTCAGCCCATTCTTCGTTGAGAGTGTGCCGGATCAGAACATCGTTGATGTGACACAGATTTCTCTGGTTTACAACGATCGTTCCGGTGAGTTTATCTACAATGGTATCGAGGGAGAGACCACTTCGTACAACGGTACCGACTATACTTATTACGGACCAACCGATCTGACCATCACAGAGAACGAAGACGGAACCGTATACTATGATTTCAAGCTTCGTGATGATCTGACGTTCTCTGATGGAGAGCCGGTAACCGCAGATGATATCATCTTCTCTTTCTATGTATTCTGCGATCCGACTTATGACGGAAGCGCATCTGTATACTCTCTCCCGATCGAGGGTATGGAAGAGTACAGAAGCGGTATGTCCACACTGGCATCTTTACTTGCAGCAGCAGGCGAGGATAACACAGAATTCACATACTGGACAGAAGATCAGCAGAACGCATTCTGGGATGCTGTAAACGATGGTGGTGCAGCATTTGCACAGGAGATCGTTGATTACTGCGCAGAGAACGGCGTCAGCGAAGAGGGCGACGTAGCAGGCGCAGCAGCACAGTGGGGATTCGACGGTCTTGCAGCAGATGCGACTGCTAAGGATTTCTTTATGGCAATCGGTGATAAGTACGGATGGAGCTTCACAGCTATGGAGGCAGAGTCTGCAGGAAGCGCTCTCTCCGATCTGATTCCGGAAGATGTATATGCATACGCTACCGAAGGTGTTGAGACCGGTGATGCAGCAGCAAACATTTCCGGTATTCAGAAGCTGGATGACAAGACCGTACGGGTTGTTTTAACAGAGGTCAGCGCACCGGCACTTCAGACCATGGATATCCAGATTGCACCGCTTCATTACTATGGTGATGAGAGCCAGTACGATTACGATAACAACCAGTTCGGTTTCACAAAGGGTGATCTTTCCGCAATCCGCGAGAAGACGACCGCTCCGCTCGGCGCTGGTCCGTATGTCTTCAAGAGCTACGAGAACAAGACAGTATATCTCGAGGCGAACGAGTCATACTACAAGGGAGCACCGGTTACCAAGGAGCTCCAGTTCAAGGAGACCGCTGAGGCAGATAAGCTTCCTGGTGTTGTTCAGGGTACAGTAGATATTTCTGATCCGTCCATCTCCAAAGAGGTTATGGCTCAGATCTGCTCCGAGAACAGCAACGGTGAGGCATCCGGTGATGTATTAACCACAGCTCTGTATGACAACAATGGTTATGGCTACATCGGAATCAACTCTCAGAATGTCAAGGTTGGCGATGATCCTTCTTCTGAGCAGTCCAAAGATTTAAGAAAAGCAATCGCAACTGTTATTTCCGTATATCGTGACATGGTGATCGATTCTTACTACGGAGACGCTGCATCTGTAATCAACTACCCGATTTCCAATACTTCCTGGGCAGCACCGCAGAAGTCTGATGCAGACTATGCGGTTGCATTCTCCAAGGATGTAGACGGTAACCCGATCTACACAGACGGTATGTCGGATGACGAGAAGTATGCAGCAGCACTTGACGCAGCACTCGGATTCTTCGAGGCAGCTGGTTACACAGTAACAGACGGCAAGCTGACAGCAGCTCCGGCCGGCGCGAAGTTAAGCTATGAGGTAATGATCGGCGGAGGCGGAAAGGGAGATCATCCTTCCTTCGGTATCC
>OGHK01002766.1_pt1 | contig 11544 bp, 9 predicted proteins | sample 1571411 | NCBI WGS metagenome assembly OGHK01 (sample SAMEA2582043, study PRJEB24529) | metagenome | biome: Human gut stool | place: China | collected 2011 | reverse complement strand
GTATAGGTGCAGTATTTACATACGCAGCCAATAATAGTCAAGATGATGAACAGACCGGTATGGGCACGGGAAAATATGTCAGCGAAAATGTGGGCGAAGCAGATGAACTGCAATCCATTATGGATGATTATAATGAAAACTTTGGTACATCTTTTACCACAGAGAATTTCCGTGCTTATTATGATGATATCAACCTGCGCATGAAAAAGAAGAAAGCGGAAATGAAACCGCTTGACCTTTGTCTTGTCGTGGGAATGTTCCTTACAGGCTTTGACAGTAAAAAGCTGAACACGCTTTATGTGGATAAGAACATGGAATATCACGGGTTGTTGCAAGCGTTCAGTCGTACCAACCGAGTGTTGAACGAGAAGAAACGATTCGGTAAAATCGTATGCTTCCGTGACCTGAAAAACAATGTTGATACGTCTATAAAACTGTTTAGCAATTCCGACAATCCTGAAGATATAGTACGTCCTCCGTTTGAAAAAGTAAAGCAGGAGTACAAGAGTTTGGCAACAGATTTTCTGCAAAAATATCCAACGCCAAGTAGTATAGACCTTCTGCAAAGTGAAAATGACAAGAAGAATTTTGTACTTGCGTTCAGAGACATTATCCGTAAACATGCAGAAATCCAGATATACGAAGATTACAGCGAGGATGCTGAAGACCTCGGTATGACCGAACAGCAGTTTAACGATTATAAGAGTAAATACCTTGATATTACAGTTGGGTTTATTGATCCACCTGCTACACCGTCAACTGTTGCGGAAGATCCTGCCCCATACGGGAATAATCAAGGGCTGGAAGACATTGATTTCTGTCTTGAACTTCTGCATAGTGATATTATCAATGTAGCGTATATTCTTGAACTCATTGCGGAACTTGACCCATATAGCGATGATTATTCAGAAAAGCGCAAGCATATCCTTGATACAATGATTAAGGATGCTGGAATGCGAGGCAAAGCAAAACTCATCGACGGCTTTATTCAAAAGAATGTAGATGAAGACAAGGAAAACTTCATGAATGGGCGCAATAGAGCAGATGGAACAAATGAATTAGAGGAACGTTTGAACCAATATATTGTGTCAGAACGCAATAAGGCTGTAAGTGATTTGGCTAATGATGAACAAATTTCTGCCGAAGTGCTTAATCTTTACATAAAAGAGTATGACTATTTGCAAAAAGAACAGCCTGAGATTATACAAAAGGCATTGAAAGAAAAGCATCTCGGTCTTATCAAAACTCGCAAGGCTTTGACGAGAATTATGGAAAGATTGCGTAGTATTATAAAAACGTTTAATTGGGAATAATTAAAAGTTATTCAATCATGAAATTAGGTAAACTGGAGCAGATAACAGACCTTCGTTCTGTCTGGAAACATGAAGCCAAAGATTTTACTCCTTGGCTTGCAAAAGAAGAGAATTTGGAAATTCTCAGCGAGGCTGTAGGTATTGATATAGTCGTTGAAGAACAGGAATCCAATGTAGGCGATTTCAGTGTTGATTTATTTGCGACAGAGGAGGGGACGGGACGACGGATAATCATTGAGAATCAGCTAGAGGAAACAAATCATGACCATCTTGGCAAAATCATAACGTATGCTTCAGGTAAAGAAGCTGAAGTAATAATTTGGATTGTCAGAAAAGCACGTGACGAGCATAAACAAGCAATAGAATGGTTAAATCAGCATACGGATGACAAGTTCGAGTTTTTCTTAATAGAAATAGAATTGTGGAAAATCAATGATTCAGAACCTGCACCTAAGTTCAATATTGTAGAACGACCTAATACTTGGGCAAAGGCAATGAAAAAGACGGCAGCACTTTCAGAAACAGAAAACTTGAAATTAGCATTTTGGGAAAAGTTCAACAACGAAGCTCCAAAACACTCTGCCTTTATAAGGGAATTTAAGCTGCGTAAACCACAAGCTCAGCATTGGTATGACCTAGGTTTAGGATCATCAGCATATCATCTTTGTATGACATTAAATACTAAAAATAATTGTTTGTCAGCAGGATTGTATGTTAATGAGGACAAGGATATCATTACCCGATTTAAGTCAAATGAAGAATTGGTATCTAAAATATTAGGGATTATAAATCCTAATGAAATAGAATGGCGACTAGATGAAAATAAAAAGGCAAGTCGTTTCCTTATTCTTCATCCTATGGGGGATATGAATGATAAAGATAATTGGGATAATGGATGTGCATGGCTTTGTGATATGTGTGTAAAAATCAAACAAGTAGTAAAAGAAATACTAAAATAATATGAGCGAAGAATTACAGCAGAAACTCCGTGACCAACTTTGGGAGGTTGCAAATCGTTTGCGTGGTAATATGTCGGCAAGCGACTTTATGTATTTTACATTAGGTTTCATCTTCTATAAGTACTTGTCGGAGAAAATAGAGAAGTATGCCAACAATGCCTTGGTGGATGATGAAATAACCTTTAAGGAATTGTGGGAAATGGATGATACAGATGCGGTTGAACTACAAGAAGAAGCGAAAAATCAATGCTTGGAGAATATTGGTTATTTCATAGAACCAAAATTTTTGTTTTCGTCAGTAATTGAGGCTATCAAGCGTAAAGAAAATATCTTGCCTATGCTCGAACGTTCATTGAAGCGTATTGAAGACAGTACGTTGGGACAGGATAGTGAAGAGGATTTTGGCGGATTGTTTTCGGATATAGACTTGGCATCGCCTAAATTGGGCAAGACAGCTGACGATAAAAACACGCTCGTTAGTAACGTTCTTCTTGCATTAGATGATATAGACTTCGGAGTAGAGGCATCGCAGGAGATTGATATTTTGGGTGATGCTTACGAATATATGATTTCGCAATTTGCCGCAGGAGCCGGGAAAAAGGCTGGAGAGTTCTATACTCCGCAGGAGGTCAGCCGTATCTTAGCAGAAATTGTTTCCATCGGACACCAGCGTTTGCGCAATGTATATGACCCTACTTGCGGTAGTGGCTCGTTGCTTCTTCGTGCTGCCAATATCGGAAATGCAGTTGATATTTATGGACAGGAAAAGAATCCTACAACTTATAACCTTGCCCGAATGAATATGTTGCTTCATGGCATCAGATTCAGCAACTTCAAGATTGAGAATGGTGATACACTTGAATGGGATGCGTTTGGTGATACTCAGTTTGATGCTGTAGTTGCAAATCCTCCGTTCTCTGCAGAATGGAGTGCTGCCGACAAATTCAATACTGATGATCGTTTCAGCAAAGCAGGAAGGCTTGCACCACGTAAGACTGCCGATTATGCTTTTATCCTGCACATGATTTATCACTTGAACGAGGGCGGTACAATGGCTTGTGTTGCTCCGCATGGTGTACTATTCCGAGGAAATGCGGAGGGCGTTATCCGGCGTTTCCTTATAGAAAAGAAAAACTATGTGGATGCCATTATAGGATTACCTGCGAATATTTTCTATGGTACAAGTATTCCGACTTGTATTCTTGTTTTCAAGAAATGTCGTAAGGAAGATGACAATATTCTGTTTATTGATGCAAGCAAGGAGTTTGAAAAGGTAAAGACTCAGAACAAGCTCCGCGAGCAGCATATCCAAAAGATTGTCGAGACTTATCGTGACCGCAAGGAAATAGAAAAGTATAGTCACCTTGCCTCTCTTCAAGAAATAGCCGAGAATGATTACAATCTGAATATTCCCCGTTACGTTGATACCTTTGAAGAGGAAGAACCTATCGACATAAAGGCTGTAATGGCAGAGATAAAGGAGTTGGAAGCCAAACGTGCTGAACTCGACAAAGAGATTGAAGTGTATCTGAAAGAATTGGGACTGGTAGAATAGTTCAGAAAAGTAATAGCAATGGGTGAAAATGACAACATACCTCAGATGACACCTTCATTTGAGAATATATGCCGCAAGGATGAAAACGGGAATGAATACTGGAGTTCTCGTGACCTTTGTGGTGCGATGGGTTATTCTGCTTATTGGAAATTTCAACGAGTCATAGATAAAGCCATTAAAGTAGCCGGAGAAAAAGGAATGAATGTGGACGAGCATTTCAACCAAGCGGTTGATATGGTCAAGATAGGAAACGGCTCATTCCGCAAGGTAAATATATTCCGTCTCTCTCGTATGGCATGTATGATTATTGCGGAAAATGCTGATGGTAAAAAGTTGCTCGTCCAACAAGCACGGGACTTTTTCTCACAATCTGTCTCAATGGCTGAACTTATGCATAATTCGCTAAGTTCTAATATATTGTTGTATAAAACAGCACAAGGAGAGGCACGTGTAGAAGTCATTTTCAATAGCGAAACATTCTGGATGTCACAAAAAAGGATGGCGGACTTGTTTGGGGTTGATGTCAGAACCATAAATTATCATCTCGGACAAATTTACGAAACAGGAGAACTTTCCAAAGAGGCAACTATCCGAAAAATTGGGATAGTTCAAACAGAAGGAGACCGGGAAGTGGAACGTATGCCGCTATTTTACAACCTCGATGCTATTGTTGCAGTGGGGTATAGGGTAAACAGCTATCAAGCTACTCAATTCCGCATTTGGGCTACTTCAGTGTTGAAAGAGTTTATCATTAAAGGATATGCCCTTGATGATGAGAGACTAAAACAGGGCAAACATTTCGGGAAAGACTATTTTGACGATTTGCTTGAGCGTATTCGTGAAATACGCACCTCAGAGCGCAGATATTACCAAAAGATAACTGACATTTATGCAGAATGTAGTGCGGATTATGACCCGAAATCAGAAGATACAAAGTTGTTCTTCAAGATGGTACAGAATATGATGCACCTTGCCGTTACTCATCATACGGCTGCGGAAATTATCTATCAACGGGCTGATTCCGAGCAACCTTACATGGGACTTACCACGTGGAAGAAAGCTCCTGACGGAAGAGTGCAAAAGTCTGATACCATCGTCGCAAAAAATTACCTGTCAGATTCAGAATTGTCCCAGTTGAATCTTATCACAACTGCCTTTCTTGATATGGCAGAATCACGTGCTGCACGTCATATTGTTTCAACTATGGATGATTGGAAGAAGTTTCTTCAACAATATCTTGCAACGATGGATTACGAGCCGTGCGATACAGCCGGAAAAGTGACACAAGAGGAAGCAAGAGATAAGGCTTATAGCGAATATGAAAAATATAAACTGATTCAAGACAAATCATACATATCGGATTTTGACCGTTTTAATGATGGAAATGATGAAACTCCGTTACTTCCATTTGACTTGAATCCTACAAAATAATAACAACGATGGCAATAGATAATAAAGATAAAAAAATCCTCAATGTTCCCCATTTGAGATTCCCGGAATTTAGTGAAGAGTGGGAAATATGTAAAGTGTCCGAGCTATTGGACTTCTATTCAACCAATTCTTTAAGCTGGGAGCAACTTGAATATGGAACGAAAGCCATGATGAACTTACATTATGGACTAATTCATGTTGGGCTTCCTACTATGGTTGATTTGACAAGAGATAATTTACCCAATATCAAAGAGGACAATATGCCCAAGAACTTTGAATTGTGTAAAGAGGGTGATGTGGCTTTTGCAGATGCCTCGGAAGATACGAATGAAGTAGCCAAGCCTATTGAGTTCTTTGACCTTGCAGGAAAAAACATTGTATGTGGATTGCATACAATTCATGGACGTGACAATAAAAATAAAACTGTTATCGGCTTCAAAGGATATGCTTTTTCGTCATCTGCATTTCATAATCAGATTAGACGAATAGCACAAGGAACAAAAATCTATTCCATCAGCACAAAGAATTTTTCCGAGTGCTTTATTGGCATTCCGTCCAAAGTAGAGCAAACGAAAATAGCCACGCTCTTGCGACTTATAGATGAGCGCATCGCTACCCAAAACAAAATCATTGAGGATTTGAAAAAACTAAAGTCTGCGATTTCAGAAAGACTTTTCAAAAGCGTAAAAGGTTCTACTGTTCTACTGTCTGATCTATGTGACATTGTTAAGGGTAAACAAATCAATGGGGAAAATCTCTCTGATAGTGGTAATTATTATGTAATGAATGGTGGTACAGAGCCATCTGGCTATTATGACAATTACAATGTAGAAGCCAGTACTATTTCAATAAGTGAGGGCGGAAACTCTTGTGGGTATGTACAATTCAACACCTCACCATTTTGGAGCGGTGGTCATTGTTATTCCATTCAAAACATTGCAGACAAGGTGGATAATATGTACTTGTACCATTATCTTAAATCGAATGAGGATGCCATAATGAAACTGCGTATAGGTTCTGGCTTACCCAATATTCAGAAGAAAGACTTGGCAATGTTCAAAATAATAGTACCAAAAATTGAGTGGCAAATAAAAATCTCAACTTTTCTGTCATCGCTTGAAAGAAAAGCCGAGATTGAAGAAAGAATACAGAATGTCATGCAGAAACAAAAGCTATATCTATTGCAACAGATGTTCATATAAACATCTGGGCAAGGAAATATTGCTTCTGCATGGTTAGCAATGTTAGTTTCCGCTGCTCATTAATGATGTACTCATCGTATGAGTGTAATATTTTTGCGACCAAAAGAATGTTATTGACATTCGAGGAATATGGTAATACATAGCTTTCTACATCCCCTTTGCCAATATTCATTTGGGCAGCACCTTGACCACAAGCAATCATACTATTTTCAAATCTTTGAGAAGATAAAATTTGATATAGAAACTCTTGATTTACATTTTTCGCAAGTTGTAACAAACCAACTCGTTGGTTGAGCAAATAGTCTCCATCCTTACAAAGAGAAACACGCCCAACATTACCCGTAAGAGAGATTAAAATATCTCCTTCTTTTAAAACTTGGTGGTCTTGTATATCGTTCGGCAAGTTGATTATGCAATTGTAATCTTCATCGTTTATATATCGCTCGCCAGACACATTTGTTATTGTGAGGATTTTCCATTTGCCCAGTGCATTATACTTGCCACTCTGGAATGCGTAACCATTTTTCAATGTCGCAATATTCGACAAGCATATAGTAGTTTCTAACAAATCTTTGCGTGCGAACAAATGTTTACTAATCGCAGACCTATAAACTGCATAATCCTTAATCAAAGGAATTGCACAGCATTGCATTAAAGAATCAACAAGTGGAAACACATATGTAAAACTTGGTGATATTTGTCAAATTACAACAGGGAAACTTGATGCAAATGCACAGGTAGATAATGGGATTTATCCATTTTTTACTTGTGCAGAACAACCATTCAAAATTGATAGCTTCGCTTTTGATACAGAAGCTTTACTAATCTCTGGAAATGGTGCTAATTTGGGATATATCAATTATTATAAGGGAAAGTTTAATGCTTATCAAAGGACTTATGTATTAGACTTGTTCTCCGAAAATATCCAATACATTAAATGGGCGTTAAAAGTACTGCTACCCAAAAGAATTGCAATAGAAAAGAGTTCAAGCAACACTCCTTATATAGTGCTATCAACTCTCACGGATTTAAGGTTGCCTATACCTTGTAAAAGTAAGCAAAGTTTCATCGCAAACCTAATGCAATCTTTGGAAAGAAAACTATCAAATCAAATCGCACAGTATGATTCCTATAATTATTTGAAGCAATACTTGCTCCGCCAGATGTTTATATGAACATTTGACGGAGTAGATACTGCTTTTGACCTATATAAAGATTTAATACTTTATGATTAATATCTATTTTGTCTTGAATTTTATCAAAAATAATTGCCTTCTGTTTTTGTTCAGAAATAGTGGGCAATGTTATTTTTAACTTTTCCAATGGAGTACGTACTATTTGCGGCTGTCCAGAGCCAGAAATAATACTATTGAAGTTATACGCAGAAAGATAATGATATAAATATCTCTTACACACCTTATCTTGATACTTATCTGTATTTATCACCATTGCATTTCCAGTTATCCAAGACATTGGTTTTGTATAATTTACCATACCACAAGTATTTCCACGGCAAGTTATACAAATTTGTTCCGTTTCATGATTGTAATCCTTATATTTGCCAATAATCCCATTTGCCCCATATACAAGAAAACCATCTTCTGTTAATTCTGTTGAAGATATTGTTTGCGGCTGATATATTTGTGCAATTTCGCTTAAATACACGTTATTGCCATAAACTCTTTGCATACAACATACTCTTAGTCCTTTGATTAAGGACTGCAGTTTCTCAATGATTTTGTTTTGGGTTATGATGCGCTCGTCAAGTAACTTTAAAAAAGTGGCAATTTTATCTTCTTCCTGCAAAGATGTAGTATAAACAGGGAAAGAAGCATATTCCTGTGAATTTATACCGGGCTGTCCAGAACGAGCAGACATTACAGAAATCCATTTCTTATATCGAAGTGTATGCAGTTGGGAAAACACAAAATATGAATTGTGCTTATAAATATTTGCACGTATAAGAAATCCGGCAAAATATAGCTTACCATCACTATTGCGGTAAAGATAGCTTTTTCCTGTACTTGCTCCTGTACGAGCAAGAAGAATATCATTCTCTTTTACGAGATAACGATCCTCCAGTTCTCCATCTGGAGAAACAACATCATCATACAGATATTGAGAAGAAACTTCATCAATATCTGTAATCCGGATATATTTATTATTCCCATCGAAAGATTTGGCTGCTGCATTCATACCATAGTCAAATCCTTTTGCAATATCTCCAAATGTTGCCATTTTCCACTCTCCGCTAAATTCCGGGAATCTCAAATGGGGAACATCTGGGATTTATTATTCTCTAATTATATGTACAACATATTAATATACGATTATGGGACAGAAAACAATTAGAGAAATCTCGGTTGCATGGAAAGAGTACAAGCAACCTTATGTGAAGCAGTCCACAATGGCTGCTTATGTGCTTATCTTGGAAAATCATATTCTTCCAAATTTTGGAGAAAGCGATACACTCCATGAACAGGCTGTGCAAGAATTTGTTTTGCAGAAAATAGAGAATGGACTGAATGTGAAATCCGTAAAAGACATTTTGATTGTACTGAAAATGGTTATGAAATTCGGCGTAAAAAATGAATGGATGGATTATCAAGAGTGGGACATCAAATATCCGTCTTCTTCAACAACCAAAGAATTGGAAGTACTATCGGTTGCTAATCACAAGAAAATACTCAATCATATTCAAAGTCATTTTTCCTTTGCTGGACTGGGTATCTACATCAGTCTTTGTACCGGACTTCGTATAGGGGAAGTCTGCGCTTTGAAGTGGAGTGACATCAATGTTTCAGAGGGAACGATAACAGTCAATCGTACAATTGAACGGATTTACATTATTAATGGGACGGAGAAATATACCGAGCTGGTTATCAACACTCCCAAGACACAAAACTCATGTCGGAAAATTCCTATGACAAAGGACCTTCTTGCAATGGTAAAACCACTGAAGAAGGTCGTTAATGAAGATTTCTATGTTTTGACTAATGATGAATATCCAACCGAGCCTCGTACTTACCGTAATTATTACGGCAAATTAATGGCGAAGTTAGGTATTCCCAAATTGAAATATCATGGCCTGCGCCATAGCTTTGCCACTCGTTGTATAGAAGCTGGCTGTGATTACAAGACCGTTAGTGTATTGTTAGGACATTCCAATATTTCGACCACTTTAGACTTATATGTTCATCCCAATATGGAACAGAAAAAGCGTTGTATTGCGAAGGTCTTTAAGTCGTTGGGGAAATGATGTAATATGTAGAGCGAAGTAACCTGATACAGTAATTTCTTCGCTCTCAATCATTGCATATATTATGAGAAATGTAGTAATAACACTTTTATTGCCAACATTCATAATAGAGGAATCAGCTCATTAGGGCACATCGAAAAAGAAAAGGAGAGGAAAAATCCCCTCCTTAACTCTAAAACCATGTCTCAGACATTCAAATCCTTTAGTGCTAATGCATAATTGGGACAAAAACCGTCCATGATACACTTTAAGCCAAGTGTCTGATAATACTTGTAGTCATCATCTTCGGTGCAGAGGTATTTGTAACCGTAGCGTGGCATGTACTCCTTGAAGAACCGAGCCAAATCTTTCAGGCTTTCTTCTTGGTTTTTCTTGAAGTTACTGCGAACAATGATGATAGACCAGTCGGGAAAGTTGCCTCTTCCACAGCTATACTCCCAGAAGCGGATATAGCAGTCCAGATCACGTTCACTGATGTTCACACAAAAGCCATTGGCATTTTGCATCACGCTACAACTGTTTCTGTAGCCGAACTTCTCACACAAGTAGAGATTGAAATCAAGAATCAAATCTTCCATAAATAATTGAATTTAAAGTGTTAATAAAAAGTGGATTATAAATGAAAGCCTCGCTTGCGCTTAGCCTTTTTCTTTTTCATCAGCCGATTGAACTCGGCTTCTTCTGCTGCAGTGGCATCGTAGGATGAGTTGCCGTTTAGCAAGCCGAGACTGATGCTTGAGCCATCATCGGAATGGGAAACGCTTTGCAGCACCTCTTCTTTCTGCTGTTTGGGTTCTTGCTTGGCTGACTCCAACAAGGATGCACAAGCATTCTCTTCCAGTCGGTTGTCGATATTCAAGTAGCTGAACTCTCGGCTAATCTTAGAGCCGGAGAAAGAAAAACCGTTGTACTCAAATTTTACCCCCTGTATTTCCCGTGTAGTTCGGCTGACCTTGAATTTCATATCAATGTCTCGGTCGGCAAGTGCATCCTTTAAGTCAGCCCAATTTTGTACTTGGGACAGTTCTTCTTTCAACGCTTTGTATATCTCATGCCTTGCTCGGTCATAAGGGCGCAATCGTTCCTCCTTGATATGGTCTTTACCATTGGCAAAATGCAAGCGATATTTGGCGGTCAACATTTTGCAAATTTTCTCATTCCTGCGAAAGTCATTCTTGTCGCTAATCGTTTTGCCGTCATTGCCCACTCGATTAAAGACGATGTGGCAATGTGGATGTTCACGGTCGATGTGCCGGGCAATGATGTACTGCGTGTTTTCGATGCCCATCAACTTCATATAGTTATGGGCAATTTGCAACATCAGTTCATCATCATGTTTCAAGCGTTCGCTATCTTCCGGTGAGAAGTTGAGCGAAGTATGTCCGACAATATTCTTTACCTTGTCGTTGAGTAGCGATTGTAACTCAAATTGCTCTGCCATCTGTTCGGGTGTTCCTTCTACTCCGACCGCTTCTAATAACTTGGATTTTTCCTCTTTGAGGACGTAGTGGACACATCCACCGAACGAAGTCCCTTTAGTTTGTTTACCTATCATCTTTCAGTCGTTTTATAAGTTGATTAATGTGCTGAGCCATTTCCTCACATTTGTCCGCAACGGCAAAGAAACCGTAGGTATTGGCTTGCCTGGCCAACTGGTTAAGATTAGTACTTTCGCCTATCAATTGCCGGATGATGTGGATATGCTCTTGCGTGATTCGTTCACGTACCGAACCGTTCTCGATGAGCGAACGGATGACTTCGCTCTGAGTCTGCTTGCTCCGTCTGCAAAGCGCACCAAGCCATGCGTATTGCTGATATGACAGAC
>OGHK01002760.1_pt1 | contig 11558 bp, 13 predicted proteins | sample 1571411 | NCBI WGS metagenome assembly OGHK01 (sample SAMEA2582043, study PRJEB24529) | metagenome | biome: Human gut stool | place: China | collected 2011 | reverse complement strand
CTTCTTCTTCCGAGAGTTGTGCAATCTCGTAGGAAGAAAGCGTGCGAGCTTTGCTTGATAGAAGAAAGTGTTGAGCCATTGTAGAATCTTAAGCCTTAAAATTATAATTTGTTAGAATATACCTAAAGATGTATAATTGTCCTATTTATGTATATAAATATACACAAACGAATACAAAAAGTCAATATAAGGATACACAAATGAGTGCAAGTGAAAGGCTAAAACAAGTGATGGAAGTGAAAGGTTTTAATCTAAAAACCTTTTCTGAGCAAACTGATATACCTTATCGAACTTTGCAAAATTACATTTTAACTAATCGTGAACCTAGTGCCGAATCCTTAGCTAAACTACATTCACAATTAGGTATTAATTTGAATTGGTTAATGAGTGGTAAGGGTGAGATGTTTGGTAATGAAATAGGACCCTTTAATCTTAGTCAAAAAGAACAAGATCTTATTAATCATTATCAAAATATGCCAGAAAATACCCAGATTGCTTTTGATAACCTGTTTAAAACTCTCTCAGAAAATTCATAAAATAGCGGTTTTTAGACGGAAAAATTTTATTTTTGCGATCTAGATCGAAAAATTGAAACGTATTTCTCGACAGAAAGTGCCTGACTAGTAAAGTATCCTCAGTTATTCATTAATCAATTTAACTGGAGAACATTATGAACAGCACAAAAGATTTAAATTTGAAAGCTCAATTTAAGAAATGGCTTGAAGAAGAACAGAAAACCGATGATATGATCGCATTTGCCACTATACCGCACATTTTAAGACGGTTTGATAAGCGATTGGCGATTATTAAAGGAAATCGGTTTGAGAAACGTTATCTTAGTGAATGGAGAAAGCTATTCAGGATAGATAGAGAATTTTTGAAAATAACATCTCTAAATGAAGTTACTTAGTATTATATAATTGAGAGTCTAATTTGAAAAATCACATTATAGGAATAATAGAAAAATATCTGTTTTCAACCAATAAAGCCGATGCATTGACATTAAAACAATTGCATGAACTTTGTACTAACCTGAAAGGTTTGGAGTGCGGGTTAACCACCTCTCTTAAAACAAGTTATGATGATATTCAGAGATATCTACAATCTGCAAATGAAAAACAATCCGTTCGAAAAAAGCGAGGTGTTTATTATACCCCAAAAGATGTTGTAGATTTTATTGTTACAACTGCGTTAAAGTTGGATTTTTCCCACATTCACGGTCATACATTAACCAACACCCTTGATTCTGTAACAATGCAAGAAGCACTAGATTTTTGCTTTACAAAAACTTTTCTAGAACCGACTTGTGGTACAGGTGAGTTTTTATTATCCGTATTGGATATCAAAGTAAAACTATTGAGTATCATTAGAGCTGTCACTTCAGATGATTTGGAAAAAATATTAAGAACATTACATGGCAATGATATTAATCCAGAATCCACGGCTATTGCCAAATTGAGAATATGGCTTTATATCAAGCACTATTTTCATACATCCTTGCCTGCAAATATTATTGATATTCTAAATTCAAATTTTAAAGAGTATGATTTTGTTGACCTTAACTCTATCTTGAAAAATGAAAAATGTCAGTATGACTATACATTAGGAAACCCACCTTATGTTGAAGATAGCAAAAGTGGATTAAAAATTAGTAAGAAATATGGCAATATTTATGCGAATATTCTGATGAATAGTTTAATGTTACTCAAAGAAAATGGGGTTATGGGGTTTATTATTCCTATCTCTTTCGTATCAACCCCTAGAATGAAGAAATTGCGAGATGATCTCCTAAAACATATTGATAAATTTTTTATTTTAAGTTACTCCGACCGTCCAGATTGTTTGTTTGCAGGCGTGCATCAAAAACTCTGTGTAGTGATTGGTCGAAAGAAAGAAAATGCCACGAATCGGGCTATTTATACTAGTAACTATCAATATTGGTACAAATCCGAGCGAGAACGCTTGTTTTCAGTAATCGATATTATTGCAAATCCTTTTAATGATCAGGGATTCATCCCTAAACTAGGTACGAACAATGATCAAAAAATTTATAAAAAGATTTTGCAAAATAGTGACAACTTATTCAACTATTTGACGATGGAATCAAAAACTGACTCATTCTCAGTTTCGCTCAACATGCGTGCTACATTCTGGATTAAGGCTTTTTTAAAGCCGCACCTCGGAGGTGAGTATAAGCAGTTTAATTTTGTAAACCGGGAGTTAGCAGCATTCGCTACATGCCTTCTAAACTCTTCTCTGTTTTGGTGGTTTTGGGTGGTTGTGTCTGATTGTTGGCATATTACTCGGAAGGAATTTAAAAATTTCTATATTCCTCAAATTTCACAAGATAATTTAGATTTATTCTCAGTTTTAGCCCAAAAGCTCGAAGATAAACTTGAAAAAACTAAGCAATATGTTGGCACAAAGCAGGTTGACTATGAGTATAAACACAAACTCTGTCTAGAAGAAATCCATCAAATTGATGACGCCATTGGTCGTCTATATGGTTTAGAACTGAGTGAAATATCATATATCAAAAATTTTGCATTACAATATAGGGTAGGAATAGATGTCGCTAAAAGTAATTGATTTATTTGCAGGGTGTGGTGGTTTTTCTATTGGTTTTCTTCAAAATGGGTTTGATATTGTTAAAGCCGTTGAGTTTGATGAAAGTATCGCGGAGACATACAAACATAATCATCCTAAAACAAAACTGATCGTCGATGATATTAAAAATGTTGATAATACTATGTTTTTTCAGTATAGCGAGGCTGATATTATTATTGGTGGCCCACCTTGCCAAGGCTTTTCTATGGCTGGAGCGAGGATTCGGAAAGGTTTTATTGATGATCCTAGAAATCAATTATTCAGACATTATTTTAATATCGTCAAAACTGTCAAACCTAAAATATTCATTATGGAAAATGTGAAAGGTTTGCTCACCATGCAGAATGGGAAAATATTCAAAGAAATTATTGATGCTTTTTCTGATAAAAGTCTCTTGGATGGTTATCAGTATTTCTTGTATCATAAAGTTTTAAAAGCATCAGATTTTGGAGTGCCGCAAGGTCGAGAAAGACTGTTTATCGTCGGTGTTTTGAATCATGAAATTGACTTTGAGAATGAATTGCTAAGAACTAAATCTAGCATTGCCGATAAAAAACCGTATTTCTTCAATCAGGTAACTGTGTATGATGCAATAGGGAATTTGGGCGATACGGTCCTAGACGGAGTGGTAAAACGTCCGATCGCTGTAACCCAATATCAACAATACCTAAGCTCTCAGCAGCCATACTTAGCCAATCATAATACACCAAACCATTCCCAAATTGCTATTGAAAGAATGCGCAAAATTGGCAATGGTGAAAATTTTAACGTACTGAATGAAGATATTAAATCAGTGCATAGTGGTGCGTATGGCAGACTATCGTGGGAAGAAATAGCCCCAACAATTACTACTCGATTTGATACGCCAAGTGGCGGGCGTTTTATTCATCCGACAGAGCATAGAACACTAACACCAAGAGAAGCGGCAAGAATACAGTCATTTCCAGATGATTTTATCTTTTATGGTAGCAAATCATCAATTTGCCGTCAGATAGGTAACGCTGTGCCACCAAAATTGGGATTCTTTTGGTCGGAGTTTGTTAAGTTAATTATGGATTAGTTTAATCGGGTATCTTCATCCTACTTTTGAAAATACCCGAAATAATGGCTTAATCGTTGTGTGATTCCTTTGTTTCTTATTCACTTCATTAATGAGTACTTCTCTTATAGCAATTCAGAAACAACATGACTTTTTTCAATATGATGTTCGATTAGTTGAGAAAGCTCAATCGTCTCATCTAGTGAGTTTTTTTGCGCTGCACGCATAAGGTGTTTTGTATCAATCAAAAGCGTGTGAATTTTTGTGTAATCTTGCCCATCTACGATAGATAGATCGGAGTCAGCATATCCAATATAAAAGTAGGCAGAATCGTCTTTGAATTTCAGATGGTCGCAAGGTAGAAGAAATATATTCCTAATTTTACTTGAAGAAATTCCTAGTTCATCTCCTTTTCTTGCAATGTATTGAGCATACACGACTTGCTTAGCAATAGAGGACATTTCAGGGAGATGTTTAGGATTTTGAGTTTCTCCATACCTATAATATTTGGCATCTATAATATAAAGGAAACCATCTGCCGTTTCCATAATTGTGTCGGGATATAGATTATTTGATAATACTAGAGGATGAGAGTTCAAATGCCATGTCGCTTTTGGAAAATAACGTTTTTTATTTTCACCAGTTTTGGTGCCATAGACTTTATCAATAAGCAACTCCCAAACCTGCTCAAAACGATTTGTCCCAAAGCGAAACTCTTGAAATTGTTCGCTTTTTTGCTCTAAATTCAGTAACACTTGTAGCATACTTTGAAATAATAGCTTATCTGAATCTTTATTTGTTTTATGTAAACGCTCTTGAAGTGTTGTAATAAACAGCTTTTTATAAAAAGGCATATTGGGTTTTGGAGGCATTAATATGCCATAATACCATCCCATTTTAACCAAACTTTCATACACACAATATTTACTAATCTGTGTAATTAGTAGCTCATCATTCGTCTGATGTACCCGAGTTTGCATTTTGAGATAAACCGCACCATTGTTTTGGATAATCGGCTTTTCTTTTTTAACAGTACGCCCCCAATTTACCTTACCCGATGTTCTGCTTACATAATAAACTTCGCGATCATGGTAATATCCATTTCGTAAATAATCCTCAATGACAATCATATAAGATTTTAATGGAAACCCAGATATTTTATCGCTGTTGGCATAAAATACTCCAAGATCTTCAACTTGTTTTTGGAATCTTGAAAGCGTTTGGATAAGCAAAAGCACATCTTTTTCATCAGCATTAGCAAGATTGTAACCATATGGAAAAGTGATTCGGGGTTTTGCTAGGCATGTTTTATCATCCCATGTAAATGAGATACCAATAAAGTCCTCTCTGCTTGATGCATTTGAGCAATACTTAGGGAGTTCCTGAGCCATAATCCCTACTCATTTTCTGCTAAGGTATCAGGCTGAGGGTTAATTTCTTTTGCATCTTTATTGTGAGACTCTTGGATATCTGTCAAACGCTGATAAACACTCTCAATAAAAATTGCAAACTTCTTATTGCCTTTGCCGTTATTAAACTCAATCAAGACTTGGTCTAGGCTATCAAGATTATCTCTAAACAATTCTGATTTTTTAAATTTGAATACATCATCCCATAAGTATTTAATGACTTTTTCGGCAAATAAACAAGTGCTATCAGATTGTTTCATAAGCTCATGAGGTTTGACAAAGTACGCACCGAGTCGCTTATCTTCAGAAGATAGAGTGTTTTTGTTTGATTGTAAAATAAGGTCATTAAACACTTTGTTGAATATACCCCAAGTAACACCTGTATCGCTAATCATATGATCTTTGAAACTACATTCATCAATGTTGTTTTCCATAATCTGCATTGTCCATCGTCTTTGGAATGCTGTATCAAGCGTAAAAACATTTTGGTCGGCAGTATTCATTGTTGCATAAATGGATAGGTTATTAGGAATATAAATCATGTTGTTGTGAATTTTAAGATTTTCATTAGGTATTTGTTCTCCATCGTTTGATTCCTTGTTTAAAGTATTATTAATATAACCTGCAATCAAATCATGTGAAATTTTGTATTCACTTTCGCCTGTACTTTTGCGATCAAGTAACTGGAAAATCTCTCCAAAAATAGCAGGCGCGTTGCCACGATTAATTTCTTCAATCACCAAATAATAGTGATTGCCGGGATTGTCGAAAGCCTTTTTTAGAATGCGTGTGAATGGGCCTGCCTTAAACTCATAAGTAATCCCACTTTCCTTTTTAACTGTGGGTAGGATCTGACCAATAAAGTCTGCATTTAGATAGTCAGGATGAAAAACCACTCGTTCAATGTAATGCTCATTTTCACCATCTAGATTACCTAATAGTTTGTTAATTTTATAGCTTTTACCAACGCCGGCAACACCGTACAGAAGAAGGTTTTGGGCCTTTGTTTGGTTGGGTAAAATAATTAGTGGTTTGTCTGAGAGCAGAAATTGACTATAATTTTCCTTATTAAAATTACTTGGATTCTGTTCAAAGATGTGTAACTTCTCAGCTACTTCTTTGATTTTATCACTTCTTAGTTTTATAAAACCAGTTTCATTAAAATCTAAAGTGTCTAGCTGTTTTAGAGCCAGTATTAGGCGATTATCTACTTTTACTCCGTACCGGGTGAATTGTTCTTCCACTGAATTGACATCATTTTCTTGACGTAGCGACTGAATTAATAGAAGTGTATCAAGAAAATCTTTGAATATTTTAGTCGTTGCTACAAAATATTTATATTCAAACTCAGAAATTCTAGACTCTTGCCCTGATAAATATAACTCTAAGAGTATTTTGTATAAAAGCATTACAGGGTATAGTCTATAATCAGATCGTGTATCTTGGTATTGTTCATCAATGTCAGAACTGATGAACATTTTTTCAATCTGCCGCTTGATAATATCCTGATAGGTATAAGTATCTTCAAACTTCCCATTGCATCGTTGTTTAATTTCATTGTAAACAGACGTAACATGGGCTTGTTCGTATGTCCTTGTATTTGTTATTAACCCATAAAATACAGCCACTCTTAATGCTCTGTGAGTAGTTGTAATGTTTAAATTTAATGTTCGATTTAATTGTTCAGCTTTATTTCTAATAAATTGTTCTAGATTATTACTATTTGATAGATTATTTTGATATTCTTGTAAGAAATCAACCAAATAGCACAAATCTACAAATGAAGTTTCTTGTTTTACGATATACCAACATGCACCATTGTTCATGTTTTGTATTTCTTCTAATTTTTTCTCTAAAAAATTATTCATGGTCTACCTCATTAATTTTTAATTGATTTAATAATTGATCAACGCTTAATAAACTATTATATGAGATATATTTTGCGTTACCCTCACCAAAATTTCTAATATTATCTTTTTTGCTATTTAAATAATTCCAGTCTGCGTAGCCTTTAATTGTTGCCTTGGTAATGCTATTTAAATCAATAATTTTGGTGTTAGAGTTACTATCTATTGCATTTAAATGGACTGCCACATAAAAATCTTTAGGTATGCGAATGAATTGCTCCATATTTATCAAAAGTCGGCTATGGATAGCTCTAAAGCCTGTTTTAATATCAATACTATATCCATTTAAATTAAAATCAAAACTATCAGTATTGGTTTGACCTTGATAAACCTTAAATATATCATCAATATCTGGGTAAATATTATTGGTATTTAAATATTTTAGGAATGCTAGCTCTCCCAATTTGCCAACATAGGTTCTTTGTATCTCTATTTTCTTCTGTAAGTTAAAATCATTCAATGCAAAATTAGGAACGAGTCTAGAATATTGATTATCAGAATTAATGATGGCTGTCGCAAATTCTAGTGATTGCTGTTTCATCTGATTTGTGATATCTACAATATAGCAATTGACTATATAGTTCCCACGATTTTCTTTAAATTTTTTCATATATTTGATCTCCCTGTTTACCCAATAAAAATCCACAATCTAAAGGACCAATAGAAGTAAATAGATTATTTACTCCATTAAAATTCCTTAGATTTAGATTTTGAACTATCTTTTTCTAGGTCTAAGAAAAGATTTTCAGGTAATTATTGGCTTTTCCCCGTTTTCAGGTAGAGAGCCTTCACCATCTGCTTTCTTGTTTCGGTGTAATACAAGTGTAATATCATCACCTTCAGGCTGGTTTATACCAATGACTTCTGCACACAATACAACGTCGCCCAACTCAATCCCACGAATTTTAAGTTGCACAGGTTGAGTGTGCCAAAATGGAACATTAATCGAAATATGAGTTTGATGTGAGAGAAGTATCTCCTGACTAAGTTTCTTTACTTTATATAATGTAGCTGGGTCATATTTTAGATGGTATAGAAAGATAGAGTCTTTCTTTACGAAATGTTTTGGTAAAAGAACGTGTTTTTGAGAATGTAAAGATGCTTCGTTTTCGTCTAAATAAAAACGTTCTCTAACGTTATCCCAATTGTATGTCGCTAAGATTCTCTTTATATATACCATTCCAAACCCAATTATTTTCTATTTTATTAGCCGTTACATGTCGGAATAGAGACATTTTGCCACCTTTAGAATCGACATAATCGCTACTTACACCATCACCGTTCTCCTTAACGATTGTGCAGTCACCATATTGTCCTGTCATATCACAATCGCCATAAGCACTTGAACAGTTCACTATTATTTATTGATAGAACCTTTGTATTATAAAGAAAAACACTTGACAATAACAACTTATCGTGATTTTTTTACTTCAAAACCTCTTGCAAATCGATCAAACTTTGATCTAAAATCCTCCCGTTTTTAAGCAAATATTCTCGTTTGCTTTTTTTATATTTAATTTGTTCAACCAATTTAACAAGAGAAACGCGACTTATTGGGCATAAAGCAATAAGTCAGGAGCTAATTATGAATGTTGAACAAATAAATGAAAAAGATGCAAACGCCACCACAATTACTTTCTGCCTATCGCAATTTATCTATCTCTGCGATTTATGATTTATCTGATAGTGAAGCCCTTATCTTTCTGAAAAATGCTCGTTGGGGAAATTCTCACTGTTTTCATACGGTTGAGTGTCCTCGTTGTCAGATTACGCATAAAGCCTATTTTATTTCTTCTCGTAAGCAATGGCAGTGCAAGCATTGCCAACATCGTTTTTCTATAAAAAGTGGTACAATTTTTCAGAACGCCAAACTTTCCCTAAAAAAGCTACTGTTATCGGTTTATTATTTCACTATCAATAGTAAAGGGATTTCTGCGCTTAACTTATCTCGTCATATTGGCGTGCAATATAAAACGTCATGGGCATTACTACATAAATTCCGTGAAGCAGTCGAAAAAACTCAAGATTACACACCACTCACGGGCATTGTTCATATTGATGGTTGCTATGTGAATAACTACCTTCGACCAAAAAATTTTAAACATAAGCGAATTGATAGACGTAAGAGATGTCACCAACGTAAAGACAAATCCTGCGTTATGGTTTTCCGTCAACAAGCTGCAAATCAGGAAATAATAAAAGGAGCCGACCGCACACTCGTTGCGTTAGTTAAAGAGGAAAATGTTGATGATATGTTTGCTTTAACACATCGTTTAGTCGCACCAAAATCTACAATTTGTGCTGATGAAAATCCTGCTTATGATGGCTTGGCATTTCACTATGACTTATGTCGCGTAAATCATTCGCAAGAATCGTTACCAGTCAGATAAAGACAAATTCGACAACGTACTAAAACGCTGTTTGAAAGCCAGACCTTCACGAGATTTAACTGGTTACTGGCAGGGAAATAAGAAACCTGCGGCAAAATTCGGATTAGAAAGTTTATGTTTGGAAGCCTCAAACGATAACCAATATTTAGCCGTAGCCTAAACAATTTAAAGCAACACAAGGAGCAATGATGGAAACCATGACACACACGCCACTTAACGTGGATTTAAAAAAGATGGACTATGAAACATTCAAAACTTTTATGCGAGAACTGGCTCAGATGTATTCAAACGTAAAAGATGATGCCTATCTGTTGTTCTATCACAATTTGCGAGACCTTGCGAAAGAAGTCAGTACTTTACCCCGTAATCCATTGATATTTTATGGGGCCTATGAAATCGCTAATAATCAGGTAGTCGTGGCGATATTTGAAATGCAATTTACCGATGAAGTATTTGAAACCGAAGATGGGAAACCTTATCAGATGCTTTCTATTATTAGTAGTTTTGCAGAAGATAAAATCTATTTACGTTGCCCGACTAAAATTAGAGAACACCTCACCCAACCTGAATACGTTACTCTCTGCGAACAGGCTTATCCTACAATGATGGAACAAATGCTACTAGAGGAGCAACGAGAAAGACTGTTTAGAAGAAAACGGAAAAGTGAGTAATGGAAAAATAAGTAGAATTCTGTAAAATACATTTATAAACAATAATGCCCTTATTGAAATAAGGAAGAAAATAAACATCAGAATACGCTTTCATCTGCCTTTAAATTCAAACCATAAATACGTTATCTATTGGCTGTATGTAAAAATAAAACTTGACAAAATGGTAGATAATATTTAGTATTCAAGGAACATACAGCTGTGGCTGATGTAGGTGTCCCATCCAAGAGTAGTTAAATCTACCGCCTACTGAAGCCACTCATTATTTATTTTGTGTAGAAATTGTTATGGAGTCCTTCGCTATTCTTATTGATGGTGGTTTTGCTAGAAGAAAGTTAAGTGAAAAGCTTGGTTCTGGACAGTCACTAACATCCCTCGATTTTTCTAAGCTTATTTATAATATTCAAAATCATCACGTATTTAAGGATAAGAAACTCTATAGAGTGTTCTATTATGATGCTTTTCCATCAGATGAAAAATTAACAAATCCTATTGATTCGTCAGTATTTGATTTGTCTGCCACGTCCTTATCAAGTGATAGTAAACGACTTTTTTCTGATTTAATGCGCTTACCTCTTTTTGCTTTAAGAATGGGGAAAACATCAACAAATGGAAGAACTTGGAAAGTTAAGCCATCTATTCTTAAACTAGCTAACGGTAATGCTATAACAGTAAACGCTCGAGATATTCAACCAAATATCAGCCAGAAAGGTGTGGATATGAAAATCGGCTTAGATATGGCTACATTAGCTCTAAAAAAACAGGTTAGTGCTTTAGTATTAATTACTGGAGATAGTGATTTTGTCCCAGCGATAAAATTAGCGAGAACTGAGGGTGTACAAATTTATTTAGCCAATATGGGGCATTCAATAAAACCCGAAATGTATGAGCATATTGATGTGCTTTTAGATTCAATTTATTAAATGGCGGTATTTCTACCGCTATTTTAATGGCTTTAACCGCCAAAACTTCAATCCACTTTCAACGATTCCTCTTTTACGTAATTTAACCAGTATTCTATTGACTGTCTTATAGTGCTTATCACCCATATCAACAAATTGTGGTTTTCCCAACAATGCTAAGCTCTTTTCACCAATCTCCCCACAAAACATCCAGTCGGGATTTTCACGCAAAACTTGAGCGACTAATCGCATCGTAATCAAGGGCTGCGGTTTTGGTTCTTTCGGCATATAAGGTTGAGCTAATGCGTTAATCTCTTGTGACAAACACTGCATTTGCACCGTCAACTCATCTTGCTTTTCTTTTAGCTTTAATAGGCGTTCCACTAACTCGTGTTTCAGCAGCTTTTGTGCCATAATAAAATCCCTATCGAGTTAAAATTTCAATAGGGATTTTAAGGTTTTTAATCGGTTAAATCTTTGTGCAACTGCTACATAATACCGATAAATTTGACCGCACTTTTTTATTTTATCCCCTTGGATGAAATCTTTCATGAAGGTGTTTCAAGCGTTCTTTAGCCACATGAGTATAGATTTGCGTGGTGGAGAGATCGCTGTGTCCGAGGAGCATTTGCACAA
>OGHK01002733.1_pt1 | contig 11637 bp, 7 predicted proteins | sample 1571411 | NCBI WGS metagenome assembly OGHK01 (sample SAMEA2582043, study PRJEB24529) | metagenome | biome: Human gut stool | place: China | collected 2011 | reverse complement strand
TATGCTGGATAGCGCCATGAAGGAGCTTTATGCTTACATGAATGAGGAACGCATTCAGTCCATGATGGAGCATTACCGAAGCGTAACGGAAAAATATGTCTGGCAGATGCCGGACCGAATGAACGTTCCCATCACACATGACGAATACGAAGAGGTCCTGAAAAGTATCTGGCCGGAAATTGATGAAAATTATAATTACTATTGGGAGAGCTACCGCAAACCCATGCCATTTTATATTGGCGAGCCGCAGGTGGTAAACGGCTCCCTTCTGCTGACCTGGGACCCCTCTTATAACTTCGAGATTGAAAACATTTACTATACTGTTGAGCTTGCAAAGGATTATCTGTTTACGACTACGTTCTTTCGGCAGGAGAATCTGATCCTGCCAGAGCTTACCATGGATACGCTCCCGGCCGGGCAGTATTTTTTGCGCGTAAGAGCGACCAATGCCTCTGGTTATACGCAGGATGCCTTTGACTACTATGTTACCGAAGCAGGCAAGCATTATGGCATGCTCTGCTTTTACGTCCAGCCGGACGGCAGCATTGCGGAGGACACCTATGAAGATGTCTAAGCCTCAGATATCGATGCTGTATCATCAGTTGTTGGCCCCTCCACGATGCACAGGCACAGAGCACTATCGTCATGAACTAAAGTATCTTATCTCGTGGGCCGACAAGGCCGAGCTGACCGCGCGGATGTCCCCTATCCTCAAACTGGACCCCCATGCAACGAACGGCGGCTACTTCATTCGCAGCTTATATTTTGACGATTACTGGAACACCGCTTATGAAGAAAAGGATGCCGGCGTGCTGCTGCGCAAGAAATACCGCATCCGCATTTATAACTGCAGCGACCGCAGCATCAAGCTGGAGCGAAAGAAAAAATTTGGCAGTTATATCTATAAAGAAGCCGCGCCTCTGACCCACGCAGAGTTTGATTCCATTCTCGCCGGGGACTATGATTTTCTCCTGCATAGCCGTTACCGCCTGTGTCAGGAGTTCTATACCGAGTGTATCTGTAACATGCTGCGTCCCCGTGTTATTGTAGACTACGACCGCGAGCCATGGATCATGGATGCCGGTACGGTACGCATCACCTTTGATACGGATGTACGCGCCGCGGTTGGCAGCCGGGATATCTTCGACTCCACGCTTCCTGCGCTTCCGGTGCTGGAACCGGGTAAGCTGGTAATGGAAGTAAAATTTACAGAATATCTGCCCCAAATCGTCCGGAATCTTCTGCCGCCCCGTGCGCAGGAGCTTACGGCTGTATCAAAATATGTCCTCTGTTGTGAAAAAACCGCCTATATGAACGGATTTGCTTACTGGCAGGAGACCTGAGCCCTATAGAAAGGAACCTTTCGCCCATGAGCACAAAAGACTTTATCAAAAAATCCGTCCTGAACACCTTTACCCAATACGATGCTCCCAAACTGGCGCTTGCCCTGCTGACTGCACTGGCATTGGGAATCCTCATCTATCTTGTCTATCGGCAGTTTTATACCGGCGTTGTATATTCCCGCAGCTTTGCTGTCACGTTGGTTGGCATGTGTGTGCTGACCTGCATGGTAACACTGGCCATCAGTACCAACGTGGTCATCTCCCTTGGTATGGTCGGTGCGTTGTCTATCGTCCGCTTCCGTACTGCCGTCAAAGACCCTCTGGATCTGTTATACCTGTTCTGGTCGATCACTACCGGCATTACAGCCGGTGCCGGTATGTACGCATTGGGCCTTGTAACAGCCGTTGTCATGATCGGGATGATCCTCTTTTTCTACCACTGGCAGGCCAAAGGCAGAGTGTACATTGCTGTCATTCACTATCTTGGTACAGACGCAGAAGACGATATCGTTCGTGCCTTTGGCCGCTGCAAATTTGTGGTAAAGTCCAAGACCATGCGCAAGGATAGCACCGAAATGGCGGTAGAGGTATTCAGCAAAGACCCGAATCTGGAATTTACAGATCGCCTGCGCGCCGTAAATGGCGTACAGGATGTTACACTGATCCAATATAATGGCGAATACCATGGATAAGCTTTCAAAAGGTTTCGTATCTGCGGTTTGTCTGCTTGGGGTGGGGTTTGGTATGGTTCGGAATATGATCTGCACGCGTACCTATCAGGAAGATCCGTCTGCCTTTGCCAACGCACAGATCGGCTACGCTCCAATGGTAGGCAGTACGGACCATCCGAATGCCACATTGCGCTATCTGGAGCTGACATGGCGAGAGGTGGAACCAACGGAAGGCCAGTATGCGTGGGATGCTATCGAACAGCGGTACGGACTTGCCGCCCTGCGCGAGCAGGGCATCCATCTGGTACTGCGGTTCGTTTGTGACGTACCCGGCCAGAAGAAGCACCTTGATATTCCGGAGTGGTTATATGCTCAGACCGCCGATGGCAGCTGGTACAGTACCTCGTATGGCAAAGGTTATTCCCCGGATTATGCAAACGATATCCTTCGTGCCGCACACCATAAAGTTGTTTCAGCCTTGGCCGAGCATTTTGACGCAGATGGCTTTGTGACTTATGTAGAACTGGGCAGTCTCGGCCACTGGGGCGAATGGCATATCAAAAGCAGCGATGGTCTTGTACCTATGCCGGACGAAACCATTCGGGATCAATATGCAACAGACTATCTGAATGCATTTTCCAATGCAAAGCTCCTGATGCGGCGACCGTTCAACATCGCTGTAAGTAACCGGCTTGGTCTTTACAACGATATGACCGGCCACGAAAAGGACACCAATGAGTGGCTGAACTGGATCAAAAACGGCGGCTGGTACGGCAAAGAAGCGAATGGACTTTCTGCTATGCAGAATTTCTGGCAGGATGCGCCCGTAGGCGGCGAGTTTACCAGCAGCCTGCCGATGGAGGAGCTGCTGGACACAGAGCTTTCCCGCACACTGCAGCTATTGGATGCTTCTCACATGAGCTTTCTTGGTCCGAAAGCAGCACAGCCTGCATATTCACAGGGATATCAGGCGGTCTTAAAGCGTTTGGGCTACCGGCTCCGTGTGACAACACTGAAGCTGATGCCGCATGACGGAGAAGCTGTGGTCAGCTTGACTGTGGCAAATGAGGGTGCCGCCCCATTTTATTGGGATTGGGCAGCGAATCTTTATCTGGAGAGCGCAGACGGTACCACGCTAAGCACGGTGCAGCTTCCTCTTTCTCTTCCGAAATTGATGCCCGGCGAAACGCAGACCGTAGAGGTTGTTCTGAAGGAAGTTGATCTATGGGCGCTCTTATTGCTTCACAAGGAGCACCTGACGATTGGCATTGTAGATCCCATGACCGACCGTGATGCCGTGCGATTTGCTATGAATGCACCGCAACAAAACGGACGAACCGTTTTGTTTTAATTGTTCCACTGTATCATTACACCGCTTGATCAGGCAAAGGCACAGTTCGATATGAACTTCTTCGGCACAGTCAATGGGAACAAGGCGGTCCTGCCGTACATGCGCGAAGCAGGAAAAGGACACATAGAGAAATATATTTGCCAGACAGGAGATTTAATATGATTTTGAGAGCAAAGAAATATGTGGCAGTGTTACTGGTTTTTGTATGCGTGTGTATGATGTTTTTTCCCCTGACTGCATATGCAGCCGAGGACAGTTCGCAGCATGAAACTGTCAAAGTCGGTTTCTTTGCCATGGATGGTTATATGACAACCAGGGAAATCCGTACTCTGAGGAATAACAGGAAAGCAAATATTCCAATCGTTGCCATGACCGCAAACGCATTCGAAGAAGATAAAAAGAAGGCATTTAAAGCAGGTATGAATGCTCATATTGCAAAACCAATTGATATAAATACAATACTTGCTGTTTTTGACCAGGTGTTTGGTGTATAGAAGTTGTTGTTTCCCAATTGGAGCATACGTAAGTAGCAAGAAGACAGGCGGCTAATAATTATAAACTGAGGAAAAGTGATATGGAAGAATACAGAGATGATAAAAAAAGTAAATTGTATTACATGGATGAAATCCTTCATAAGATTTCTTCCATGAGTCAGGCAGAGAATGAAAAACAACTGGATGACATTACGCCATCTATACTGAAGAGCGTTGGAAAATATACAGCAGCAGACAGAGTGTATATTTTTGAATGGAGTTCAGAAAAAAAAGAAAGTTTTAAAAATACATTTGAATGGTGTGCCTCGGGAATCAAACCGCAGATACAGAATCTGCAGAAAGTTCCCGTCTGCCTGATGCAGAACTGGGTGGAAACATTTATCCAGAAGAAAAATATCATCATTTATGACCTGGAAGAAATAGCAGAAGAAACCCCACAGGAATATGAAATTTTAAAGCCTCAGAATATTCATGCTCTGATTGCTGTGCCGATTTATACAAATCATAAATTTATAGGCTTCATTGGATTGGATAACCCGGATCTGAATCAGAATATGGTGTCCATGAATCTGTTATCTGATGTGGGGTGCCATATGGGAAGTGTCCGTGAAAACCTGAGAATGATGGAGGTACTGGAGCAGCAGCACAATAATCTGGAAAAAAGCCTGGAAGAGCTGCAGAAAGAGAAAAATATCCTGGATGTATTAAGCATTGATTATACATCTGTTTATTACTGCGATTTGATGGAAGACTTGATACTTCCTGTGAAGCAGGGACATGATACGAATGTAGCGATAACAGAACAGCAGTCTTTTTCTTTTCATATCCGTTATTATTTTGAACATTTTGTTATTCGGGAATCGGCACCTGATTTTATGGAAAAATTAAGCTTGGATTATCTGATGGAATATCTGGGACATCATGAACGATTCGCCTATCGTTTCCGCTGTCATCCGAACCCGGCAGGTCAGAAATATTTTGAGGTCCAGATCGTCCGGCTGAAGAATGTTTCAGGATTTAAAGTGGTCATGGGATACCGGTATATAGATGATATTATTGAGGAACAGGAACGACAGAAAGCAGAACTTGAGGATGCACTGGCAGCTGCAAACCTGAATGGGGAAATCATCGATTCTATCAGTAAGTTATACTGGCTGATCTATCGGGTGAACCTGGAAACAGGAACTTATGAAGAAATATCTGCCGGCAACGAGATGCATAAACTTACAGGCAAGCATGGAAAAACGGAAGAAGCTTTCCAGCATGCTATCAATACAATTGTTGATGGGGAGCATCAGGAAATGATGAAAAAGTTCCTTGATACATCGACTCTGGCTGACAGGCTGAAAGACACGGAAAGTATTGCGGTCGAATACCGGGCACAAAGTGGATCCTGGCATCTGGCAAGATTTATTGTAAAAAAACGGAACCCATCTGGTAAGGTTACAAATGTTCTGTATGTTGTCCGGCAGATTGATAAAGAAAAACAGGTTGAAATTACTTATAAGCAGGAACTGATAAAAAAGAACAGGATTTTGTCAGGACTGAGCCGTGATTATACGACAGCTTTTGTTTTGAATCTGGATACGGATGAGTATGAGTTTGTATTTAATCAGGAGACAAATCATGCTCAGAAACATGAAGAGTTCAAAGCATTTTCAGATTATGTGGATGCCTATGCTTCTGCATTTGCACTTCCGGAATTTCGTGATGTAATGCGTCGGGAACTGGACCGTAACGAGATTAAAAAGCATTTTGAAACAGAAGACGAATATCATTTCTCTTTTGAGACGTCACCAAATGCAGCAGGGCTGTCCTGTTTTCAGGCACATATTGTAAAAGAGTACGAGGAAGGCAGCCATTTTGCGTTCCTTGGTTTCCGAAGTATAGATGAGATTGTACAGAAAGAGCGTTTTTATAAAGATGCTCTGCAAAGAGTAAACGAGGCACTTCAGCATCAGCTGGATATGATTACGTCTGCACTGCCAGGTGGTGTGAAAATCAGCAATGATGATCCGGAATATTCTTTTAAGTATGTTTCAGAGCATTTTGCACAGATGCTGGGATATGATACTCCGGAGGAATTGATGGAAGCTTCTGGAGGGACGATTGTTGACCTGGCGCATCCGGACGATCTGGAACATGGAATTGCACAGGCGTTGGAGCAGTATAGTAAAGCGGATCATTATGAAATCACATACCGAATGAAATGCAAAAATGGATCCTGGAAATATATTGAGGACAGGGGACACAAAATTCGCAAACCGGATGGAGTAATCGAACACTGGAATCTGATTCTGGATAAAAATGAACTGGTGGAAAAAACCATTGCCCTGGAGAGCGAGAAAAAAGCAAACCAGAGTAAATCGGATTTTCTTTCCAGGATGTCCCATGATATGCGTACACCATTGAATGGAATTATCGGGCTTATGGATATCTGCATGAAGCACCCGGAGGACAGAACACTGGTGGATTCCAGCCGTCTTAAGGCAAGAGTAGCGGCAGACCATCTGTTGTCGCTGATCAATGACACGCTGGAACTGAGTAAACTGGAAAATGAAGAAACAAAAATTTCGAAAGAAGATTTTTATCTGCCGGATCTGCTTCATGAGGTGGAAACCATTGCACAGATGATGGCAGATAAAGAGTGTATTACGATTCATTTTATGGATGATCCTTATTCGATTCCATATCCGAATCTTACCGGAAGCTCCCTGCGTGTAAAACAGATATTTTTAAATCTGATTACAAACAGTATTAAATACAACCGTAAAAATGGCTCAGTGGATTGCTTCTTGAAAGAAGAGAAGCAATCCGATAATAGAGTGTTGGTAGATGTGACTATAAAAGATACGGGAATCGGAATGTCAGAGGATTTCCTGAAGAATATATTTCAGCCATTTGTTCAGGCTGATCAGGGCGCCAGATCACACTATAAAGGTACCGGACTTGGAATGGCGATTGTAAAAGAGCTGCTTGATCGTATAGATGGAACCATTCAGATTGACAGTGTGGAAAATCAGGGCACTACCATACATGTGGTCATACCTTTTGAAATAGCAGAAGAACCTGCAGCTGTACAGAAAATGTCTGAATTACCAAAGGAAAATCTGTTCGGGTGCCGTATTCTATTGGCAGAGGATAACGAGCTCAACAGGGAAATTGCGGCATTCCTTCTGAAAGATGAGGGAATTTCCGTCACAGAGGCGGAAGATGGACAGCAGGCAGTGGAATGTTTCCTAAAAATGCCGGAAGGATATTACGATGCGGTTCTAATGGATATCATGATGCCTGTGATGGACGGATATCAGGCAGCCAGGGCGATTCGTGGCAGTGGAAAGAAAGATGCAGAAATGATTCCAATCATTGCCATAACAGCCAATGCTTTTGTTGAAGATAAAAGAAAGACGATGGAGGCAGGGATGGATGCGCACCTGTCAAAACCTTTAAATGTACAGGAACTGATGGATACAATCCGAAAATTCTGTGCTGGTAAGCAGATATGTCAGTGACCGAAAAGAGAATAACAGAGGGATAGCAGAATGAAAAAGGACAGCGAACTATATAAAAAAATAAGAGTACATTGCTATATTGTTGGATTGATTGCTTTTCTGACAGCATTGATTGTTGGCGTTTTTCTGCTTCATAATTTGGAAAAGGATGAAAAGACAACCGGAAAATATATGGCGCAGATTACTGAGAAAAGAGTCAGGGCAAGACTGGATCAGTATAGCATGCTCTCTGCTCTTTTGGGAAATTATATCAGTGCAGGAGAGAATCTGGATGAGAATACATTTTCTGAACTGGCAGAAAAGATTCCTAATGAAGATGGAGTGATAAAGGCATTTGAACTGGCACCTGAAGGGATTGTTACAGACATTTATCCGAAACAGGGAAATGAGGGGGCTTTTGGACTGGATATGCTGCAGGAACATGAACGGAAAAAGGATGCAATTCTGGCAAGGGATAGCGGGAAATATACGCTTGGAGGACCATACCAGTTAAAGCAGGGAGGGACAGGAGCATTGCTTTTTAATCCGGTTTATCAGGACAATAATTCAGAACAGGATGAGTTCTGGGGCTTTGTGATTCTGGTGATTGACTGGGATCGTTTCATTGGAGAGATAAATCTTGATTATTTAAGCGATGCAGATTTCTGTTACAGAATTTGGACATATGACAGAGGCAGCAGCGACAAGATTATTTTAGCAGAGAGTCAGGATAATATGTCGGATAATATTCTGACAGTAGAATGTACAGTTCCCAATAATACATGGTATTTTGACATTATCCCTTCAAAGAGATGGATTCCACGTTCTTACTGGATTATGTGTATTGTTGTTTCTTACATATTCTCATTATTGGTTGCTACAGTATTTTATTTGATATTCAGCAAAAAACACAGAGAAAAACAATATGCTGCTGAGCTTGAGAAAGCGGCAGAACTGGCGAAAAGTGCCAATGAAGCAAAAACACGATTTCTGTTTAATATGAGCCATGATATCCGGACGCCAATGAATGCGATCATAGGTTTTTCCGGATTACTGGAAAAGAACCTTCAAAACGAGGAAAAGGCAAAAGAATATCTGGGAAAGATCTGTTCTTCCGGAAATCTGCTGATGACGATTATTAACCAGATCCTGGAGATAGCCCGTATTGAAAGCGGCACTACAGCTCTGCAGCTGAAAGCAGAGGATATAAACACATTATTTCATACGGTAAACACAGTATTTGAGGAAGATGTAAGGAAGAAGAACCTGCAGTATTCGGTAGATTTGGATGTATATCATACCTTTATCCTTTGTGACAGGGTGAAACTTCAGGAGATAATGCTGAACATCATCAGCAATGCGATAAAGTATACGTCAGATGGGCATGGGGTTCATGTAAAGATATATGAGAAGGATTCAGAGGATCCCCGGAAAGCCCGGCTTATTTTTACCTGTGAAGATACAGGCATTGGCATGAGCGAGGAATATCTTCCACATATCTTTGAAGAATTTTCCAGAGAGCATACAACCACAGAGAACAAGGTCGCTGGTACAGGACTGGGTCTTCCTATTGTAAAATCCATGATCGAGTTGATGGGAGGAAGTATCCGGGTAGAAAGTACGCAGGGTGCCGGGACAAAATTCACTGTAGATATTTCTTTTGATACAGCATCAGAAGAGGATGTATACAGGAATCAGATATCTGAACAGCCGGATGCATTAAAGAGGATGGAAGGAAAACGTATTCTTCTTGCAGAAGATAATGATCTGAATGCAGAAATTGCGATAGAACTGCTTGCGGAACAAAAGATTATTGCAGACCGCGCAATGGATGGAGCTGACTGTCTGGATAAGCTGGAGAAAGCAGCTTCCGGATATTATGATATGATTCTTATGGATATTCAGATGCCGGTGATGGATGGATATGACGCTACAGCCAGGATACGCAGAATGAAAGATGAGGAGAAAGCTTCCATACCCATTATAGCAATGACAGCAAACGCCTTTGCAGAGGACAGACAAAAGGCGATATCGACCGGAATGAATGATCATGTGGCAAAACCAATTGATATGAAGGTACTTTTACCGGTGATGGCAAAATATATCAGATAGAATAAATCCGCCGATATGATTACACAAGTTGATCGTATCAGCGGATTTTTTGTCAAAATCTGTGGACTTATATAGTATTAAAAACTATATAAACTGGTTTCGCTTGACAAGAATGAATATTGTGATATACTTTGAATATCAAAATATTTAAAATACAAACAAAATAACAGGAGAAGAATCACAATGAAGAATTTCAAAATAGGAGATAAAATCACAAGAGTTCCATTGATCCAGGGGGGAATGGGAGTTGGGATCAGTCTTGGCAGACTTGCAGGTTCTGTTGCGAAAGCAGGAGGAGTTGGTATTATTTCCACTGCACAGATCGGCTACAGGGAAGAAGATTTCGACAGAAATCCGGCAGCAGCCAACGAACGTGCCATTGCCGGTGAAATGAAAAAAGCCCGTATGATTTCCGAAGACGGAATTATAGGATACAATATTATGGTTGCACTGAAAGAATATGCATCTCACGTAAAGGCTGCAGTAAAAGCCGGCGCAGACATCATTATTTCCGGTGCGGGACTTCCCACAGAGCTTCCGGAACTGGTAAAAGGAAGTCTGACAAAGATTGCGCCCATCGTATCTACAGACAAATCTGCAAAAGTAATCCTGAAATACTGGGACAGAAAATACAAAAGAACTGCAGATCTGGTAGTGATCGAAGGTCCTCAGGCAGGCGGACACCTTGGCTTTCATAAAGAAGAACTGGAGAAATATACTGAAGAATCCTACAGTGAAGAAATAAAGAAAATCATCGCAACAGTAAAAAGCTACGCAGAGAAATATGAGACAGAAATCCCAGTGATCGTAGCCGGTGGTATCTATAACAGAGAGGATGTCCAAAAAGTGGATAATCTGGGTGCTGACGGCATTCAGGTAGCTACCCGTTTTATTACAACGGAAGAATGTGATGCAGACATCCGCTATAAAGAAGCTCATTTAAAAGCAAAAGAATCCGACATTGCCATTGTAAAAAGCCCGGTAGGAATGCCAGGTCGTGCCATTATGAACAAATTCATGACCCGTGTCATGAACGGCGAACAGATTTCACACAGTCCCTGTCATGGATGTCTTGTAAAATGCAGCCCCAAAGAAATACCTTACTGTATTACTGACGGACTGATCAATGCAGTAAAAGGGAATGTAGATGAGGGGCTTTTGTTCTGTGGTGCAAAAGCATGGAAAGCAGAGCATTTACAGACAGTACAGGAAGTGATTAATGACTTGTTTTAATCAATCAAGTAGCGAAGCGGATTGTGAATATCCGTTTGACTATAGAAATGCATAATTTAAGGGGTGAACGTTTTGTAATGTTCACCCCTTATTATGGATTGGTACAGTATTTAATTCCGGATTTCTGCAAGTGCCTTTTTAAACTGAAATGTAAATAAAACAGAGGTAAAGGTCACAGCAGTAATATCTGCAATGGGTTCTGCCATATATACGCCTGTTGTTGAATCAGATATCATATGAGGCATAATATAGATCAGCGGGATCAGCAGTACAAACTTACGGACAACAGCAACAATAATAGAGTTTACTGCCTTTCCAAGGGAGGTAAAGGTCATCTGACAGGCAATCTGGATACCGAAGAGGAACAGACCACCCAGATAGATCTTCAGCATTGGTGCAGTAAATTCGATAAGACTTGTATCTGCCGTAAAAATGCTTACAAATACTCTGGGAACAAGCTGTACAGCAGCCCAGAGAAGTACAGAATATGACAGACAGGTGATCAGAAGCAAACGGAATGTTTTCTTTACTCTGTCTGCATTTTTGGCACCGTAATTATAACTGGAAATTGGCTGTGCTCCCTGCGCAATTCCCTGAAGAGGAAGCATGGCAAACTGCATAACACTGGTCAGGATGGTCATGGCTCCCACCGCAATATCACCGCCGTACCGAAGCAGGGATGAATTAAAGCAGACAGTTACAATACTTTCACTTGACTGCATGATAAAAGCAGCAAGTCCCAGTGCGATACAGGGAAGAACAACTTTTGCCTCCAGATGGAGATGCTTTTTCCTGAGGTGAAGCTGTGTCTTTTTGCCACAGAGGAATAAAACTACCCAGAGTGTGGAAATCGCCTGTGAGATAACAGTTGCCAGTGCAGCACCGCGTACCCCCATATGAAAAACAAAGATAAATACAGGGTCTAAAACAATATTGCAGACA
>OGHK01002732.1_pt1 | contig 11646 bp, 10 predicted proteins | sample 1571411 | NCBI WGS metagenome assembly OGHK01 (sample SAMEA2582043, study PRJEB24529) | metagenome | biome: Human gut stool | place: China | collected 2011 | reverse complement strand
GCTGGCCCACGATTTCCGCTGTAGTGAGATTGCGGTTGAAACCCTGCTTGCCCGTCGAGCAGAAGAGGCACCCCATGGCGCACCCGGCCTGCGAGGAAATGCAGAGTGTCCCGCGGTCATCTTCAGGGATGAAGACGGCTTCAACAGCATTGCCGTTGCCGACGGCAAAAAGCCACTTGCGCGTACCGTCAGAGGACTTCTTTTCGTGAATGACTTCGGGCGGACGAATTTCCGCAAGCTTGAGGAGCTTGGCCCGAAAGGTCTTCGCGAGATCAGTCATCTCGTTAAAGTCGCAGACAAGATGACGATGCACCCAGCGCGTAAGCTGCCGGGCACGAAAAGGCTTCTCGCCGATCGATTCGCACCAGGCCTTAAGACCGGCCGCATCGAAGTCGAGAAGATTGACGCGTGCAGCCGCCTCCGCAGGAGCAGAAGCGGCCTCTTCGCGCTTGTCAGGGTTGACGAGCGTTTCGGACATTAGCGGCTGTGAATCGCAAGCGTCGGGAAGAAGTAGGCGATTTCAACGGCGGCCGTTTCCGGAGCGTCGGAACCGTGAACAGCATTGGCGTCGATGCTTTCAGCGAAATCGGCGCGGATGGTGCCGGCAGCGGCCTTCTTCGGATCCGTGGCGCCCATGAGTTCGCGATTCTTGAGGATGGCGTTTTCGCCTTCGAGAACCTGAATCATGACGGGGCCGGAGGTCATAAACTTGACCAAATCGGCAAAGAAGGGACGTTCGCGATGGACGGCATAGAAGCCTTCGGCTTCAGCCTGGCTCAGCTGGCGCATCTGGGCGGCGACGATCTTGAGACCGTTCGTTTCAAAGCGGGAATAGATCTTGCCGATGACGTTCTTGGCGACGGCGTCCGGCTTGATGATGGAGAGAGTGCGCTCAATAGCCATTTTCTGCTCTTATCGTTTCGTAATGGAAAAATATATGAAACCCCGTGAGGGTTATTCGCGGATGAGACGACGCCCGTTTATGCATTGGTTGGCGCCTATTTCATCAGGCGCGCAATTTTATCACGAGGCTTTGATTTCTCTCGGCTCTTAAACCCCTCAAACTTGCGAGGATGTGTTGCCGTCCGATTCAGGAGCATCCTTCAAGCTCAACACATCTGCGCGCTCGGCGCGTTCGGTCTGAATGAGATTGAGCATCCTGCCGCTTTCCTTCATAAAGGCAGGCGCCAAATCACCGAAATAGAGCCGTACGCGCTCAAACCGCCGAATGAATTCATCGCGGTCACGCGCCTCTATCATTGCGAGCTCCGGCGCAAGACTTTCAACGTAGCCGCGGATGAGCTGCGTATTTCGGGGATTGGCGAGAATAATGTCAGCATAAAGACGCGGATCCTGAGCAAAGAGGCGCCCTACCATTTCCAGTTCCAATCGGTAGATGGGCGACGAGAGCTGTAGGATGACTGACAGATCCGGATTGAGCTTCGAGAGAAACACGCCGTAGGCAAAGGTCGTGAAGTGCCTCAGCGCCTGAATAATGCCCATCGAGCGGTCATGCTCTTCGGCCGAACAAGTCACTACCTTCGCGCCCCAGCGGCGAATCTGCTCTAAAAGCGGTTCGGCCGCTGCAGCATCCCGGCCGGGCGCATAAACGAAGACCTGACCGGCAAAACTCGCCACATCGGGGCCGAACATCGGATGAAGCCCCGCAACCGGTCCGCGGTGCACGCGCATCATCGCCTCAACCGGTCCTGCCTTCACCGACGTCACATCGCAAAGCAGCGCCTCTCGCGGAAGAAGTCCGGTGAGCGCCTCGATGACGCTGATGGTCTTATCAATCGGCACCGATACCACCACCGTACCGGCACCCTTGAGAATCTCCGCTGCCTGTGGCCAATCCCCTTGCTCAAGAATGCGAACCGGCCAGCCCGAGCGCTCGAACGCTCGATGGAGCTGCCGCCCCATGCCGCCCGCGCCGCCCACAATCACAACCGGTTTGTGCTGCGGTGTCTTTGCCGAGTCCGCAGCCTCCGGTTCGGCAGCTTTGACAAGCCGGCCGGCTTCGCGGGCAATGCGTCCGAGAATAATGTCCGCCAGCGCCTCTGACTGTCCGGGTTCGGCCGCTGCGCCGAGGAGGACCAGCCGCTCGCCGATCAGGCGGCGAAGTTCGGCCTCATTGTCATAAAGCGCCTCCGTCGAACCCTCGAGTAATCCAACTGTCGTCATAACCATCCCGCTCTGTTTGGTTCTTTTCTCTAGTGCGTATGCGCCGCACCTAATACGGTTCGAGCAGTTTGCACGATTCTTGACCCGAACGGGCGCCGTTCAGTTGTCTTTGTTTAGAATGCGGCTCGATGCTTGAGTGCAAAGACTCGACACTTGCTCATGAAAAGCTGGCCAAAAAAGTAGAAGAACTAAAACATCAAAAGAACACCAAAAGGAAGGACACGCATGGCAGCCAATCTCACCATCGACAAGATTTTTGCCGACAACCTCGGCACAGCATTTGGCGGCTGTGTGCGAGATCAGTCGCTCAACCTTTTTTCACCGGAAATCGCTCGTTCGGCCGGTGCCAATTGGAATCCTCTGCCCTTTTTCGGCCGCGCTGAGAAAGTGCGTTTTCGCGCCCGCTGGGCAGCCCTTCTGCAGGGCATCGGACTCTGGGCGGCATTGGTCGTCATTCCCGAACTGAAGGCTGATCCCAAGCTCTCGCGCAAGATCACTTCACAGATGGAAGCCTATACGGATGCACTCCTCAAGGCGCCGATCCTTGACCATCTGTCGCCCGACGAAATCCGTGATTACACATTGCTTCGCCAGCGCTTCATGCGTCTTGGCGCAGCGGCAAGCACCGTCCCTGACAAGGATGCTTTTGCGCGCGCATTTCTTTCAGCACTGACCGGCAAAGCGCCCAACGAAGCTGCGCCGGCACGCGTTTCAGCCATGGCTCTGCACGTCGGTCTTGCCTACGGTCTTTTTGCAAAGCTCGCCGAGATCTCCCGCAACGAACCGCTCTCCTACCAGCGAGATCCGAAGAAGCGCTGAAACGACCCGTATAAAAAATCGGCAGACATCCATTCAGGTGCCTGCCGATTTTCATTCGAGCGGAAATGATTCCCGATGGATTAGCCTTCTGATCCGTCGGTCAGCGTCATCTTGACATTATCTTCATGCTGCGCGGCGATTCGCGCCTCGATTCGTTCGGCTTCTTCATCGAGCTTCTCAGGCTTTGGCCCCGGTTCGAGCACTGCGATCGATTCAACGTGTCCCGTATGCGGGAACATATTCATGATGCCGGCCGCACGAATGTGCCAGCCGCCTTCATGCTGCAAAATTGCGCAGTCACGTGCAAGCGTAGCCGGATTGCAGGAAACGTAGACCACGCGGGCCGGACGTTTTTCAGTTGCTGCCAACACGCGGGCCAGCGCCAAGGCGCCTTCGCGCGGCGGATCGATCAGCACGCGGTCGATGCCGCCCATGGTCTGCCAGAGCTCTTCCCAGTCCTGTTCGCTCCACGTAAAAAGATTCCGCGCACGGAAGGTTGTTTTCTCAGCCAATCCGTTTTCAGCTGCCCCTTGACGAGCGCGGGCGACCAAGCCTTCGGATCCCTCAATACCGATCACCCGCTGGGAGCAGCGGGCGAGCGGCAGCGTAAAGTTGCCCAGGCCGCAGAAGAAATCGGCCACCTTGTGATCCGGCTCGAGTCCCAGGAGACGCACTGCGCGGCCGACCATCGTTTCGTTGAGCGCATGGTTGACCTGCGTGAAGTCTGTGGGCTTAAAAGCGATGCGTACACCGAATTCCGTCAATTCCAGCCCGAGCTTTTTTTCATCCTCCGGATTGACCGCATGAGCGGTTTCCGGTCCTTTTGGCTGAAGCCAAATATCCGCGCCGTGTGCTCGGCCAAAAGCCAGCAGCTTTTCCATATCCTCGGGCGACACCGGATCCAGATGACGGAAAACGAGCGCTGTGCGGCCGTCGCCGCCGACAGCGACTTCTATTTGAGGCATCCGCTGGCGCATATCGAGCACAGAGATCAGCTCACGAAGCGGATCAATCATGTCGGAAACGTTCTGCGTCAGAATCGGGCAGGCATGCATATCGCACACATAACTCGAAGCCTTTTCGTGGAATCCCACCAAAACACCGCCCTTTTTGGCAACATCTCGAACCGTCAGGCGTGCACGATGGCGGTAATTCCAAAAAGGTCCGCGAATGGGCGGCAGAACGTTTTCCGGTTTGACCTTGCCAATGTGCCAGAGCGTGTCCATCAGAATGCGCTCCTTGAAGGCCACCTGCGCATTGGGTTCAATATGCTGCATCGTGCAGCCGCCGCAGGATCCCGGCCCGAAACCGAACTTGGGGCAGCGGGGAGCGACGCGCGCCCAGCTTTGCGTGAGCACCGCCGATGTGCGGCCGATATCAAAACTCGATTTCGAACGCAGACGCTCATAGGTCACGCGTTCGCCGGGAAGCGCCCCCTGAATAAAGACCACCTTGCCGTCAAGATGCGCTATGCCGCGTCCTTCCTGATCAAGACGCTCCACGTCGACAGTGAAGTATTCGGGCGTCCGTTCTTTTGAGCGTCCTCTGCGGCCCATGATGATCTCCTAAGAAAAACTGTTTGGGGTCTGATTTGTATTGGTATTAACCGGTCCGGGAACTTTGCGCCGGCCGACCGCCTTGACCCGATGAATAAAAAAGAAGAAAGGCGCCGTTCAGCTTGCTTGAGCCGACGGCGCCTCGGGTCTTGGTGCAGCGCCCTTTCAAAGCGCTGCTTCCCGGCGGGATGAGGAATTTACCGCAAAGGGGCGCTTAGTTGCGCAGCGGCGGCAGGAATTTCATCGGATCGACGGGTTGTCCTCTGTCGCGCACTTCAAAGCGCAGCATCGGACGTTCGGCCTCTGTATTGCCGCTTTCAGCAATCTTCTGTCCGGCCTTCACTTTGTCACCCGTCTGAACGACGATCTTCGAATTGTGTCCGTAGGCGGTCACCAGCGTCGGCGTGTGGCGCACGATCACCAGCTGACCATATCCCTTGACACCTGATCCCACGAAGATCACCTCGCCTGCGCCGGCGCTCACCACAACGCTGCCCGCAGCAGCGCCAATGTCGAGCCCCTTGCCGTTCTTCGCAAAATCCGAGAGTACTGTCCCGCGCACGGGCCAAATCATGCGAGTGCCGGGAACGACTGCCGCGGCCGGCTTTTCTGCGGCTTTTGCTGCCGGGGCCGGTTCGGCCGCAGGCGCGGCTGCCGCTGACGTCGGAGCAGTCGGAGTCGGCACTGAGCCGGTACTCGTCCGATCGCCGGACGAGCTGCTGCCGGCGGCCGGCGAAACGGCTGCGGCCTCAATCGGAGCGACATGCTCGATACGGTTGACGCGCACGCCTTCAGGCATCGTCACCTCACGCGGCGCGGCCGTTGATTCCGGAATATGAAGCACACGGCCGATAGCGAGCTGCGTCGGATCCGTGACGGCATTGAGCTGCATCAGTGCCGAAGGCGTCACACCGTAACGCACGGAAATGTTGTAGATGGTATCGCCGACCGTCACCGTATGCGTACGGCCGGAATCGCGCACGTCGCCGAGCGGCGCAAAGCTCGAGCTCTGCGAACCGGCAGTGGTGTGTTCGCCGCTCGTAGGCACTGACCGATCAACGATGGGAACGTCTCCGAGGGGCAGCGACGAGCAGCCCCCAAGGAGTACGGCAGCACCGACGGCCATGCCGCATGCGCGAAGAGGAAACGCCTTCATCTTAAAAACTCCTTGCACTCACATCAAAGGTCTGCCTGTGCAGCAAATGCACCGCCTACCCAACGGCTGGCCGCCTCTACCTGCTTAAAGCTGGTGAGGTCAACCTGCAGCGGCGTCACGGAAACATAACCGTGCGACGTTGCCCAGAAATCAGTTCCTTCTGCGGCGTCAATCGGTTTGCCGGCTGCGCCGAGCCAATAGATTGGAAATCCGCGCGGACTCATTTCAGCGATAACCGGCTCTGCACTCGAGCGCCGGCCGAGGCGAGTGCCGAGAATGCCGCGAAGTGACTCAAACGGCATGTTCGGAATATTAACGTTGAGCAGCACGGGTTCGTCTGCCGTCTTGCCCGCTTCAATCTCTGCATCCCTGCGTTCGATGAAGCGCTCGACCACGGCCGAGGCAACCTTTGCCGCACTCTCAAGCTCTGCCCAGCCTTTGTCAATCTGCGAAAAGGCAATGGATGGAACGCCGAAGAGATAGCCTTCAATCGCCGCAGCAACCGTTCCCGAATACATCGTGTCGTCACCCATATTGGCGCCGCAGTTGATGCCGGAAACGACTAAATCCGGTTTTTCATCGAGCAGCCCCGTCAGCGCCACATGCACGCAGTCTGAGGGCGTCCCGGAAAGCACATAGAGATCTGTTCCCTGCATGTGCTCAACGGTAAGCGGTCGATTAAGCGTCAATGAGTTGGAAGCGCCGGAATGATTGTGGTCGGGCGCCACGATCGTAACGCGCCCAAAACGGCGCATTGCGCGCGCCAAGGCTTCAATGCCGGGGGCGCGGTAGCCGTCGTCGTTAGAGATGAGAATGTTCATGCAGGTCAAAAAAGCAGCCGGCGCCCGACTGAGCGATGGGTTTATCGCTCAGCGCACGGGCGCAACAGCGGACACAGCGGACTTTGGAATTTTTGGATTGTAGCCCACTGCCGCAGTCGATCTTGGTCTGAGCGTGCGGCTGAAGTTTTTCTTTGCAGAAATCTGCTGCAAGCCCCCTATGCCGCTGCCGCCCGCAGCTTTCTCAAACGCTTTCGTCGTCAAAAATCCGCGACTTCGGGAAGACCATCGAAAAGGTCGAACCTTTGCCGGGCGTTGATTCAATTTTGAGCTGTCCCCCGGCGCTGCGGCAGACATGCTTGACAATGGCAAGCCCCAGTCCTGTGCCGCCGGTGCTTCTGGAGCGCCCCTTATCGACGCGGTAAAAGCGCTCGGTAAGCCGCGGAATGTGCTTTTCCTCAATGCCGATGCCCGTATCCTTCACGGAGAGCACAGCACCGCTCGATGTGCGGAACCACCGCACATCAATGCGGCCGCCTTCAGGCGTGTAACGCACGGCATTGGAAACGAGATTCATCGCGGCGCTGCGAATATCAGAGGGCTCGCCGACGAGCGACGCACGGCAGGCTTCCAAAGTGATCACATGGCGGCCGAGTGAAAGCGCCCGTCCCTCGTTGACCACATCTTCGAGAAGCTTCGTCATGCTAATGACTTCGGCATCATCGCTGTCGGTTTCGTCGCGATTTTCAAGTCCCGAAAGAAGCAGCAGATCGTCCAGAAGCGACTGCATGCGTCTGGCCTGATCAAGCATCAGTTCGCGGTGCTTTTGCATGACGTTTGCGGGCACTTTTCCCTGAGACTCAATATCCAGAAATCCGCTGATGACGGTGAGCGGCGTACGCAGTTCATGTGAAACATTGGCGACAAAGTCGCGGCGCATTTCATCAATGCGCAGACGTTCAGTCACGTCATGCGTGACGATCATCATGTGGCGAGAGTCCGGCGCCACCACAGAGACGTCAAGATCCAGACCCGCCTTCGAGGTGTAATTGCAGCGCCCGGCAAAATTGCGCTCAAAGAGCCAGTGACGCAAACGTTCATCGGTGACGACATCGAAAAACGACCGGCCGATCATCTCCGGCGCAATACCGAAGTGTTCGGCGCCGCGAGCATTCACCCAGTCGATACGCCAGCCTTCGCCGAGAATAGCAACCCCTTCGGGCAGCAAGGCAAGGGTTTTTCGATAACGAACGTCGCGGTCGCGGATGCGCTTGGCCTTCTTTTCATCTTCACGCACAAGCGCCAGCCACAAGCGAACGGAAAGAATGAATATGCCGACCGTGCCGACGACCCACATCCAGAAGATCACGGCGCGGGAGACGTCGTTCATCCAGACAACCATCATGAAGACAAAGAGGAAGACAAACGCCGCAGCAAGCCATGCACTCTGACGGCGCAGCCGCGCTATGCGTTCCTCGGGCCCATTGGGGTCAGCAGGGCGCACGCCGGAGCCGTTTCCAGTTCCGCCGACAGCACTCTCCGGTGCCGGCAGGTCGCCCGCTTCATAAGCCTCTTTAAGAGGCGTCTCATAGGTTTTGGCAGCGCTCTTCGCCTCTTCGGCTTTAGGCGCGGCAATGCCGCCCAGCGCGTCTTCAGTCTTTTCTGCCATTGAATAAACCCTCCTGCTATTCGCTGGCAGGAGTGTTCAGTGCCGTCTGCGGATCACGAAATCGATAGCCCACGCCGCGCACGGTTTCGATCATGTCTTCTGCGGCGCTTCCGGCCAAAGCTTTTCTCAAACGCAGCATGTGCACGTCCACCGTGCGTTCGTCAACAAAAGCGCTCTGCCACACTGCATCAAGCAGATTTGCACGCGAAAAGACGCGCCCAGGCTTGGCCGCAAAAAGGGAGAGGAGCTTAAATTCTTTGGCAGAAAGCTTGAGCGGTTTGCCTGCAGCTGTCGCCTCAAAACGCGCTTCGTTGAGTTTTAACGGTCCGCAGACAATCACACGCTCTTCGTCGGCCGTGCTGGCCGTCTCCTCCGAGGGCATCGGACTCAGGCGGCCGGCAATGACAGCCGCACCACGGCGGCGAAGCACCGCACGCACTCGAGCAGTCAGCTCTCGCGGCAAAAAGGGCTTCACCACATAATCGTCCGCGCCGGTTCCCAGACCCAGGATCTTATCGAGATCCGTGGATTTTGCGCTCAGCATGATGATCGGAATGTTGTTGGTCTCGCGGATCTTCCTGCACATCTCAAGACCGTCCATTCCCGGCATCATGATGTCTAAGAGTACCAGATGGATCTCCTCCTGATCCAGGATCTCCAGCCCCTCTTTCGCGTTATTTGCCTTAAATACCTTATATCCATCGCTGACCAGATAGATCTCTACAAGGTCCGCGATCTCTTTTTCATCATCCACTACCAGGATATTGATCTGCTCCATGATTTTTCCTCCTTTTAGACTTATTCCTAATATCCCTATCGTATCATATTTCGACCTTTTTTTCCTTACTTTTTTCTGAAAACTAATGAGTAATTGTTACAATTTTTTCCGTTCTCTGGAAGGTTTCCGAAAAACAGCGAACTTTGCTCAATAAATACCATGTCTCATGTATACACGCATTTAGGCTCATTATCTGTGTATAAAAGAGGCAGCAGAACTACTCTAAAAAGAATATGTCCCACTGCCTCATTTTAGATTTCATGTAACTGTTCAGTAGGTCTGCGCACTTGCCGCGCTGACCGTAAGAAAACAATTCTGTTTTCTCCCCACAGTACTCTTACAGCCCTAACTCCTCAAACACGCCCTTCAGGATAATCTTCACAGAACCATCCTCCAGCACCTTGTGAAGTCCGCTGTATTTCAGAAGGTCGAAGTATCCCATGGATCCGCCCGCCGCGCAGAGCTTATAGTAATCTGCCCAGGCTGCCTTCCGGTCTTCCTTCATCTTTGTGTAGAACTCAAAGGCGCCCATCTGTGCCATCGCGTAATCTACATAGTAGAACGGATACAGGAAGATATGCTGCTGTTTGATCCAGAATGCTCCACTCTCGAGGAACTCATTTCCTGCATAATTTCTCCAGGGCATGTAGATCTTCTCCAGACCGCTCCAGACTGCTCTCCGCTCCATTGTGGTCATTTCCGGATTTTCAAATACCTTATGCTGATATTCGTCTACGCAGAGCATATACGGGATCTTCATAAGAGCGTCTGCCAGATGCTCTCTGCGGTATTCCTCTGCCTTATCTCCAAAGAAATTCTCCATCCACGGATAAGTCCAGAGCTCCATGCTCATGGAATGGATCTCATTGATCTCACTGGTGGAATGACATAATTCCGGGGTCTTCTGGTATTTTGCCGCTGTAAATCCTGCAAACGCGTGACCAGCCTCATGGGTCAGAACATTGACATCTGCGTCGGTTCCGTTAAAGTTTGAAAAAATAAACGGTGCATGATACTGCGGGAGTGTCGTACAGTATCCGCCGGCGCGTTTTCCGTGCTTGGAGTCCAGATCGAAAAGCTCGTACTCCATCATGAAATCAAAGAACTCTCCGCTCTCCTTGGAAAGCTCACGGTACATCTTCTGGGCTTCGCCGACAAGATATTCCTTATCTCCGATCGGAACCGGATTTCCGGACGGAGAAGCGATGGATTCGTCATAATAATAGAGTGTATCGATCCCAAGAGCTTCCTTCTGACGCTCGTACAGCTTTGCCGCTGCCGGAACCACGACCTCGCGGACCTGTTTCCGGAATACCTCCAGCTCCTTTTCCGTATAGTCAAAACGACGGCGGCGCAGATATCCCATCGGAATAAAGCTCTTAAATCCAAGCTTCTTTGCCATACCGGCACGGACCTTTACAAGACCGTCATAAACCTCCTCTAACGTCGGTGCAATTCCCTCATAGAGCTTTGCCCATGCCTCAAACGCCTCTTTTCTCTCCGCACGGTCTGTGCTCTGCATGATCTTTAAGAGTCCGTAGTTTCCGATCTGCTCTCCCTTAAATTCCACGGTAGCAGCTGCCTGCGTTTTCATAAAGCGGCTGACAAGCTCTGCCTCTTTCACCTGATCATCCACGATAGATTCGTCAGAAAGCTGTTTCTGGGCCTCCATATTCTGGATCAGGATCGTGCCGAATTCTTTTTCCATCTCAGCCTTAAACGGAGATGCCACGATCACCTCGCCCATCTCTTTTTTCAGGATTTCATATTTCGGCATCTGGCTGTTGAAATATACCATCTCCGCCTCATAGAATTCATCTAAAAGATTGATCGTATTCCGGATATGGGCGACAGTCTTTGATGTCTCAAGCTCTGTGTCGGCTTCCACATAATCCATATAAGCATTCCGAAATTCCTCGTAGTTCTTTGCTTCCTTCAACACTGCGATATCCCCCGATACGCGCGCGAAGATTTTTTCCATGTCCGGACGGACATACTGAAGCTCTGCAAATTTTTTCATGATAAGTAACCCCTTTCCCCAAGTTTCTCATCCCGTTCCCTGCTGCCCGCAGGGGCGGGTGCCTAACTAAAGACTACCCCGTTCTTTTTTAAGAACTTCTTTACATTCTCATCCCACTCGTTCTCTAACGTCCTGTCCAAGGTAAACTGCTTCATGGACGTCCCCGTAACGCAGATCATCTCGTGGTTCTCATACTGGATATTGATGTAAAGCCCGCCGACCTGATCCGGATAGATTCCCGGGACTTTCCCGGCAACGAACCGGTCTCTGGCGGATGGGGGCATCTGAAATACAATGCGGAAGCTCTCCGGAAGCCGTTTTCCTTTGATTAAGGAGTAGCAGACCGGCTTTAAGGTCTTCCATGAAGAGTACTCTTCGATCCTGTTTTCTTCCAGTTCCTCTTCGGAAAAATAGCCCTGACGGACCTTTCCGTCGATCGTGAACTGGTTGTAGGTCACGATCTCCGCTTCCCGCACCAGAAATTTATCAAAGATCTCCCCGATGAAAAGCCCTGCCGTAAACGCTTTCTGCTCTTCGATCTTTAATGCAACCATTATTTACCTCCGCATGTTGTTTCCCTGATTATGTCTGGAACTTTTTACCTGTTCCATATCTGTCCTGCTTAAAATAGTTACTGTTCACGCTTTGCGCAAACAGTAACTGATTTTGCCGATGCTTCGCATTC
>OGHK01002726.1_pt1 | contig 11678 bp, 8 predicted proteins | sample 1571411 | NCBI WGS metagenome assembly OGHK01 (sample SAMEA2582043, study PRJEB24529) | metagenome | biome: Human gut stool | place: China | collected 2011 | reverse complement strand
ACAAAAAGCGGACTGGTGGCTGCTGCCCTGATGGCTTCAATCTCTGCCAGTGCCGAAACCATAGAGGTGAAAACGCTGAAATATGCGGGCCCTTATGCCGTAGCACAGCCTTGGATGGCTGACAGTGTGAACATCAAGGGCGAAGCGTTCGACCTTAAGCAGCTGCTCGATTCGCCGCTGTCTTTCACCTTATTAAATAAGGGCAAGGAGGTGACTGCAGCCCAACTCCTTGCCGACAAGCAGGATGCGCTCCATCTGGCTTCTTTCTGCGTTTCTAACACCCAGCGCACCAAAGCAACCATCGCGGTAGAAGGATTGGAACAATACCGTCTGTTCGTTGACGGCGAACAGGTAGCGGTGAACGGCGATAAGGCTGAAACCATCCTGACTCCTTCGCAGCATACGGTTGTCATCAAATATCTTACCCGGAAGAATGCATCTTCTGATAAGAAATCTATCAAGTTGACCGTAACCGCAGCCAACGGCGCTCCGCTTTCTGTAGGCGATGCGGCAGCCAAGCGCGCCTATAATATCTATGATGTGATTTGTGCGCCCAACTATCCGAGTGTTTCTATCTCACCAAACGGAAAGTTTATCGTAGTTCGGAAAACCTGGGTAGATAGAAAAGGTAATAACCATAGCATTAGTGAATTGCGCAACTCTCAGACTAACAGAGTGATGGCTACATTTGAGGAGAGCGTGAAATGGATGCCTTCAAGCAATAAACTGTATTTCACCCAGAAGGCGAGCGACAGCAGTATTGCCGGAGAAGAAAAGCAGGATGGCACATTGCAGCTCATCACCATCAATCCGCTGACGATGGAGCGCGAAGTATTGGCTGCCAATATTCCAGACGGATGGTTCCAGTTTACTCCCGATGAGAAGACGCTTATCTACACTCTTTATACCGAGGGCAGAAAGAAAGATGCGCAGGTGTATGATGTGAAGGAGCCTGATGACCGTCAACCAGGATGGCGAAGCCGTAGCTATCTTGCCAAGTTTGATTTGGCGTCGGGTGTTCTCCAGCCGCTCACTTTCGGCTATCACAACGTCTATTTCAACGATATTTCTGCAGATTCCCGCTATCTGCTCATCGGTAAGAGCGAGGAGCGCCTTACCAAGCGTCCTACTACTCTAAATTCCTACTATCGTCTCAATCTCAATGATATGAGTGTAGAGACTTTGATAGAAAAGGGCGAATTTCTGAACAGCGCCCAGTTCTCGCCAGATGGCAAGAGCATTCTCGTCAGTGCTTCGCCGGAAGCTTTCAATGGCATTGGAAAAAATGTGGAAGAAGGACAGACGCCTAGCATGATCGACACCCAGCTCTATCTGATGACCTTGTCGGACAAGAAGGTTCGTCCGCTGACCAAGGATTTCAATCCGAATGTGCAGAGCACGGAATGGAGCAAGGTAGATGGAAACATCTATTTTACAGCTGAAGATAAAGACTGCGTGCACCTCTTCCAGCTCAATCCGAAATCGGGCAAGTTTACGCTTCTCAAGACTCCTGAAGAGTACATCAAGAGTTTCTCGCTTGCATCTTCTGCAGCAGAAATGGCTTTCTCCGGTCAGAGTGCATCCAATGCCGACCGACTCTATAAGATGAATACGAAGGCGCTGAAATCGCAATTGGTTGACGATTTGAGTGCGCGCGAACTGAAGGATGTTGAATTGGGCGAATGCAAGGCTTGGAATTTTGTCAATTCAAGAGGCGACACCCTTTGCTGCCGTTACTATCTGCCACCTCATTTTGATGCTGCCAAGAAGTATCCGATGATAGTGAACTATTATGGCGGATGCAGTCCTACGAGCCGCATGTTCCAGAGCCGTTATCCTCATCATGTTTATGCAGCGATGGGCTATGTAGTGCTGGTTGTGAATCCTAGTGGAGCCACCGGATTCGGTCAGAAATTCTCTGCCCGCCATGTAGATACGGCAGGCGAGGGAGTGGCTGAAGACATCATCTCCAGCACCCAGGCTTTCTGCGATGAGCATGCTTTCGTAAACCGCAAGAAGATTGGCTGCATCGGCGCAAGCTACGGCGGATTCATGACTCAGTATCTTCAGACCAAGACCGACCTCTTTGCAGCCGCCATCTCGCATGCAGGCATCAGCGACCACACCAGCTATTGGGGTGAGGGCTATTGGGGCTACAGCTACAGCGAAGTTTCTATGGCGAACGAATATCCTTGGACCAACAAGCATCTCTTTGTAGATCAGAGTCCACTCTATAATGCCGACAAGATTCATACTCCGCTGCTGTTTGTTCATGGCACGGCAGATAATAATGTGCCTGTGGGCGAGAGCATCCAGCTCTATACAGCGCTGAAACTCCTTGGTCGTCCTACGGCGATGGTTCTGGTAGATGGTCAGGATCATCACATCATCGACTACGAGAAGCGACTGAAATGGCAGAACACCATCTTTGCCTGGTTTGCCAAGTGGTTGCAGGACGATGCTTCCTGGTGGACGGAAATGTACGGAGATGAAAAGATGTAGTTGAAGCATTTCGGCAGAAATGCCGGCTTCAGTCTCTATCAAATAAGAAAAGAGATTATGTTCCTGTAAGTCGGGAATATAATCTCTTTTCTTTTTTATATGTTTATTTCTTGCAGTTTAGCGTGATAAGCAGGGAAATCATGGCGAAGGCGATTCCTACGATGCAGACACCGAGCCAGTCGGCTTGCGTCCAGATGTAACCGGCACAGAAAGTGCCTAGCGAACCACCGATGAAATAGCTGGTCATGAAGATGGTGTTGGCGCGGTTGGCTGCCTGCGGAATCTCCTGCAGACAACCACTCTGATTGCTGAGCTGCTGACATTGCAGACCGATGTCAACCAGGATGATGGCTGCGATGAGTCCGGCGTAAGTGTCGCCGAAAACCAAGGCTATTGCCCATGCGATGATCTGCATTCCTGCTCCGAACAGATTGAATTTTCGAATGCCAAACCTAGGAACCAGTTTTCCCACACCACTGGCAGCAACGGCTCCCATGATTCCGCAAAGTCCGAGCATTCCTACCATATCACTTCCTGCGCTGAAAGGTGGCTGCGCCAGATGGAACGCCAGACAAGACCATATTGCCATCATACTGCCGAACCCGAAGGCTGCACGGGTGGAATAGATGCGGATAGAAGAATGGAAAAAGAAAATTTCTGCTATCGTGGTCATCAGCCCTCTGTAGGTTCCTACATAGTTGCGCTTCATTTCAGGCATCATGAGCAGCATGATTCCCATGCAAAATACCATCACGAAAGCAGCTATGATAAACATCTCCCGCCATCCCAGCCATTCGCCGATGTAACCGCTGATTACTCGTGAGGCAAGAATGCCCGTCAGCAGTCCGGAGAGTACAATGCCCATATTCCTGCTCTTGTTCTTGGGTTCTGAGAACTGTCCGGCTATCGGAATGAAGAACTGCGGAATCACGGAACAGGCGCCAATCAGCAGTGAAGCTCCCCAGAGCATCCATACGTTTTGCGCTGCAGCCATCACGATAGCCATCAATGCAGCAATGGTCATATTGACAAGGATGAGTTTCTTGCGCGAAAGCATGTCGCCCAAGGGGATGAGGAAGAATAAGCCCAGCGCATAACCTATCTGGGTAATGACGGTGATGAGGTTAGCTTTCTGCTCGGTAATATCCAGGTCGTGGCGGATGAGTTCGAGAAGCGGCTGATTGTAGTAGCAGTTGGCTACGGTGAGTCCTGCGACGATAGCCATCATCAGGAGAATGCTGCGGGGAATGCCCTGATTTTCTTTTAGCTGTATCATTTTCTGTCTGTTTGTTTCTTTGTTTTGAGTGCAAAGTTACGAAAAAATCTCGGCAATCAAAGTTTTTGGGGACGATTTCTTGGGAAAATCTTCTTTCTCATGCAGAAAATCTTCTTTCTCATGCAGAAAAAGTTTCTGTTCTTTCCCTCTCGCGCGTACCTTATTATATGTATATAGTGCTGCTCTGAAGAGGTGTTAGCGCGCACCCTTGTTACGCTAAAAACACCGAAAAGTGTTAAAATTAGGCTGTTTCCGAGCACATTAAAAACTTTAACCTTTGTTAGCATTTTGTAAGTGGTTGATTTTTAGCGATTTGTAATTTTGTTACAAAATCACCTAAAAAAAAATCGCAAAAAAAAGAACAACGTATCAAAAAAATGCTTACCTTTGCATCGTTCAAAAGAACAAATGATTGTTTTACAGATTTTAAAAAAGCAAAGAAAATGAAGAAATTAGTTTTTATGTTCGTAGCTATCGCAGCTATCTCTTTCGCATCATGTGGTAACAAAACAGCTCAGAACACAGCTTCTGCTGATTCTGACACAGCTCAGGTAGATACAACTGTTGCTGACACTGCTGCTGCTGATACAGCTGCTGCTGATTCTGCTAAGTAATTTGAAATTACTTGCGAACGAAAAAATGAGAGAAACAACCGCTGGACTTCGGTCTAGCGGCTTTTTCGTTTTATAGAGACTATGTTTCATTTTTTTTTAGGTTACCTTTTAGAATTTTAGAAAAGATAATTTATGATAGATTCAAGTGCCTTCCAAGGTAAAAAGGCAGCTTACTATACGCTAGGCTGCAAACTCAACTTCTCTGAAACTTCCACTTTTGGCAAAATGCTCGAAGACATGGGCGTCATTACTGCTAAAAAGGGGGAGAAAGCTGATATTTGTCTGATTAACACCTGCTCGGTAACAGAAGTTGCCGATCATAAATGCCGTCAGGCTATCCACCGGATGGTGAGAAACAATCCGGGTGCATTCGTTATCGTGACGGGCTGTTATGCGCAGCTCGAATCTGAGAATGTCAGCAAGATAGAGGGTGTAGACCTCGTGTTGGGTGCTAACGAGAAGGCGCACTTGATTCAATATCTCAGCGATGCATGGGCGCAGAAATTTGCCCAGGAAAACGGATTGACTGCTCAGGCCCCTCAGAACGGCGATGCGGTAACTCCTCAGAACGTCGATACGGAAAGTTCTCAGAACGTCGATGCTGCGGCTCTTCATCAGCATTATAGCGTGAAGACGAAGGAAATCAAGACCTTCCAGCCTTCTTGCTCGCGTGGCAACCGTACCCGTTATTTTCTGAAGGTACAGGACGGCTGCAATTATTATTGCACCTATTGTACCATTCCATTTGCCCGAGGCAATTCGCGCAACCCAAGCATCCAGTCGCTTGTGGCTCAATGTGAGCAGGCGGCTGCTGAAGGCGGTAAGGAAATCGTCATTACCGGTGTGAATATCGGTGATTTCGGTCAGACTACCCACGAGCGATTCATCGACCTTGTCAAGGCGATGGATCAGGTAGAAGGAATCAAGCGTTACCGCATCTCGAGTCTGGAGCCTGATCTCTGTGATGATGATCTCATAGAGTATTGTGCCCAGAGCCGTGCTTTTATGCCTCATTTCCATATTCCTCTGCAGAGCGGAAGCGATGAGGTGCTCAAGCTGATGCACCGTCGTTACGACAAGGCGCTCTTCGCCCACAAGGTGAACCTTATCAAGGAGAAAATGCCTGATGCGTTTATCGGTGTCGATGTGATGGTGGGCTGTCGCGGCGAAACTCCGGAGTGTTTTGAAGAATGCTATGAGTTCCTGAAGAGTCTGCCTGTTACCCAGCTTCACGTCTTCCCTTATTCTGAGCGTCCGGGCACGGCTGCCTTGAAGATTCCGTATGTGGTTGACGAGAAGGAGAAGAAGAAGCGCTCCAAGCGACTGTTGGAGTTGAGTGATCAGAAGACGCAGGAATTCTATGCCCAATACATCGGTACTGAGGCTGAGGTTCTCTTCGAAAAGGCGCCAAGAGGCAAGGCAATGCATGGATTCACCAAGAACTATATCCGCGTAGAACTTTCGCCGGCTCTCGCCAAGGAAGAATACGACAACCAACTTATCAAGGTTCGCCTGGGTGATTTTAATCATGGTAAGACGGCGCTGAAGGGAGAGCTTCTTTAGTTGATAGTTTATAGTAAATAGGGCTTGTTGATAGTTTATAATTGATAGTTTATAGTTAATAGGGCTAAGTAAAAAGGGTTAATCGTAAAGTTCAAAGTCCAATGTATTACAACGATTTTGGAACATGGATCCGGAAGCAGTTTCCTGATTTCCGTGTTCAGAAGATTTCGATAGACGCGGGATTCTCCTGTCCTAACAGAGATGGAAGGATTTCGAGTGGCGGATGTACGTATTGCGACAACCGCACCTTCAATCCGAGCTATTGCGACCGGAAAAAGTCGATTACTGAACAGCTGGAGGAGGGAAAGGCTTTCTTCAGCAGGAAGTATCCTGATATGAAATATCTGGCTTATTTCCAGGCTTATACCAATACATACGCCAGGGTGGAGCAACTGAGGCAGATGTATGAAGAGGCTCTTGAGGTGGCAGATGTGGTAGGAATCGTTATCGGAACCCGTCCGGATTGTGTGAGCGATGAATTGCTCGATTATCTGGAAGAACTGAACCGCCGAACCTTCGTGCTGGTGGAATATGGCATTGAGAGTGCCAATGATGAAACCTTGAAACGCATCAACCGTGGACATGATTTTGCCTGTTGCCGTAGTGCCGTAGAGCGTACTCATGCCAGGGGAATCCTTACGGGCGGCCACATCATCATCGGTTTGCCGGGAGAAGATGCGGAAGAAAGTCTGCGCCAGGCTCCTCTCATCTCTTCCTTGCCGCTTGATATTCTTAAGATTCATCAGATGCAGATTATCAGGGGCACCCGGCTGGCACAGGAATATGCTGAGCATCCCTTCCATGTTTACACGGTAGAGGAATATATTGATGTCATCGTGAAATACATCCGTCTGCTCAGAAAGGATTTGGTGCTGGAGCGCTTCGTCAGTCAGTCGCCCAAAGAACTGCTGATTGCTCCCAAATGGGGACTCAAGAACTATGAGTTTACCAATCTCCTGAATAACAGATTAAAGAGTTTACAATAAATATGGCAAAAGTAGCAATCGTTATATTAAACTGGAATGGACAGAAGATGCTGGCAAAGTATCTTCCGAATGTCATCGAATATTCCCGTCAGGATGCTGAAATCTGGGTGGCAGACAATTCTTCTTCTGATGGTTCGATGCACCTTCTGGAGACTCAGTTTCCTCAGGTGAAGACCATCGTGCTGGAGCAGAATTTCGGCTTTGCTGAAGGCTATAACCGTGCCTTGAAGCAGATTGATGCAACGTATTATGTGCTCCTGAATAGCGATGTGGAGGTTTCGCATCATTGGCTTACACCGCTCATCGAGTTTATGGATTCGCATCAGCAGGTGGCTGCCTGCCAGCCTAAGCTGCTTGCGGAATACAATAAGGACAGTTTTGAGTATGCTGGTGCTTGCGGCGGATTCCTCGACAAATACGGCTATCCGTTCTGTCGCGGCCGCATCTTTGATACGGTAGAGCGCGATAACGGGCAGTATGATTACCAGCAGGAAATCTTGTGGGCTACGGGTGCCTGTATGATGATCCGCTCAAAGGATTATTGGACTGCCGGCGGTTTAGACGGCCGTTTCTTTGCCCATAATGAAGAGATAGATCTTTGCTGGCGCTTGCGTCTGATGGGCAGAAAAATCTATTGCATTCCTGAGAGTGAGGTTTATCATGTGGGTGGTGGAACCCTGCCGAAAAGCAATCCGATGAAGACTTATCTGAATTTTAGAAATAATTTAACCATGCTTTATAAGAATCTGAGTGATACAGAGTTGTCTCATGTAATGCGTATGCGAAGATTCTTGGATTACCTTGCTGCTTTCGAGACATTGGTTCTGAATCGCAACTGGGGTGACTTCAAGGCCATCTTCAAGGCGCGCAGGGCTTTCAAGGCATGGAAACATGAGTTTGACGAAGATCGCAGAAAGATACAGGCGGGTAGGGTGAAGGAGGAGATTCCGCAGGTTTACAATCTCTCTATCATCTGGCAATATTACGCCAAGGGCAAGAAACTCTTCTCGCAGTTGTAGACAATAATAGAACAAAACTTAAAAATAAAAATCTATGAAGAAAAAACAAATGATGATGGCGCTGGTTTCGCTGATGGTTCTGGCAGCCCAGGCGCAGGCTAATTTCCAGGTGTCGGTTTCCAATCCTTCCAAGGTGGCAAGAACCGATGCTCCGGTGGTGGTAGATCTCAGCAAGTTGGGCGCTATCGGCGACATTCAGCGCGCTGTAGTAACCGTTGACGGCAAGGAGATTCCTTCACAGCTCGACGACACCAACCGCGATTGTACCAACGATGAACTCTGTTTCCTTGCCGATTTGGGCAAGAAAGAAACCAAGACCTATCAGGTGTACCTCTATCGTGAGGGTGAGCAGGCACAGTATCCGGCTCGTACCTTTGCCGAACTCTGCTTGCCAAGCAGAAACAGGAAGCTGGCTAAGAACAGGCAGGATATTTATCTGCGCAGCATCTCGTTTGATAAGAAAACCAAGGATCCTTATCACTACGTCCATTCTCATGGCATCTGCTTCGAAAGTGAACTGATTGCCATGCGTGTTTATTTCGACCATCGTCAGACCATCGATCTTTATGGCAAAATCAACAAGGGACTGGTGGTTCAGGATACGCAGTTCTATCCTTCAGAAGAGCAGATTCAGGCTGGTTCGGGCGATGATTGCCTCTGGGTAGGCAATACCTACGGACTGGGTGCGCTCCGTGGCTGGGACGGTAAAGACCAGGTGCTGTTCAACAATGTGAAATACCAGGAGCAGCGCGTCATTTCAGAAGGTCCGCTCCGTGCCATCGTCGAAGTCGTGGATAAGGGTTGGGTTCCGGCTCCGGGCTTGCAGCCTGTCAATGCCACCATCCGTTACACCATCTATGCCGGTCATCGCGATTTCGACGTAGATGTATTCTTCAACAAGGATGTTTCTGATTATCAGTTTGCTACAGGACTCATCAACGTAAAGGGTTCCAGCGAATTTGCTGATGGCAAGGGATTGCGAGGCTGTTACGGCAGCGACTGGCCAACAGGCAAGGACGATGGAAAGCACAAGCTGGAGACCGTAGGCTTGGGCATTTATGTACCACAGTCAGCCCTGGTAAGTCAGCAGCCAGCCAATAAGGATTGCTATACTCAGGTGGTGAAACCTGCAGGCAGCCAGCTCAGTTATAAGCTTGCTTATACCAGTGCCAACGAAACCTATGGTTTCAAGGGCGAGAAGGAGTGGTATGAGTGGTTGAAAGCCTGGAAGAAGCAGATAGAAGAGCCGGTTCAGGTTTCAGTTTCTGTCATCATCCGATAAGCAGTATCTTTTATCATCCGATAAGCAGAAAAACTGCGCAAATAGCCAGCAATGAGCAAAAAAGCTTTACGTATTGCTCATTGCTGGCTATTTTGCAAACAAATTTAAGAGAAGATCCCATTTTTTTTGCGAATACGTATGATTTTTTAGCAAAAAAGCTTGGTAATTTAAATAATTTTTAGTATTTTTGCAGTCGTAACTCGAAGATTTGTAAATTATCGTGAAAAGGTTTTTTAATTATATAGTCATATTAGCAATTGTGCTTCTCAGTTCGGCCTGCGAGTTTAAGTTCAAGCCGAACGAGGAAGGAGAGGCTGTGCCCCTGTCGGTACAGCGTTACGACCGATTGGAAAGCAGATATCTTACTACCGGTGATTTCTCAGCCCTGCAGCAGATGAACACCGATTACCCGATAGAAACCCGTACGCTGATAGAGAAAATGCTCCAGCTTGGCACCATTACCGACGCCAATATCAGCAACCGTTTCCTCATGTTCTATCAGGATTCTACCCTGCAGGCACTTATTGCCGATGCTGAGGCAGAATTTGCCAATATGGATGACATCAACGAGCAGCTGAAATCTGCCTTCTCGCGACTGAACAGTTGGATTCCGGAGCTCCAGCAGCCTTGTTTCTATGCTCAGATTGGCGCTCTCGACCAGAGCATCGTAGTAGGAGAGCACTCAGTAGGAATTTCGCTCGATAAATACATGGGCGAAAACTATCCGCTCTACAAGAAATTCTATACACCGCAGCAGCGCAGCACCATGTCGCGCCAGTATATTGTGCCTGATTGCCTTACCTTCTATCTGCTGAGCATCTATCCGATGGATCAGTTCGACACCCGTCCGCAGCTCGACCGCGATCTGCACATGGGCAAGATTATGTGGGCTGTAAACAAGGCGATGGGCAAGGAGATTTTCAAGACCAAGTATGTAAATACAATCAACGCTTATGTAAAGCGCAACCCTAAAGTAACAGTAAAAGAACTGCTCAAGGACGAGGATTATTCGCCTATTGAGGCATTACATAAAGATTAACACATGAAAAGATTCCCAGTTTTTATTGCAACTGTCATGATGGTTTCAGCAATGCAAGCTGCAGATAAACTCGACCTGAAGGCCATTACCTCCGGCGAGTTTGCTGCCTCTTATGTTACCGGTATTAACCCTATTGATGGCACCGATTTGTACGCTTCTATCAGCAATGATGGCAAGCAGGTTATCAGTTATTCGTTCAAGACGGGCAAGCAGATGAGCATCCTCTTCGATGTGAACGCCGTCAAGGCTCCCTTCGAACAGATTGAGGGTTATGTAATCAGTCCTGATGGTAAGAAATTGCTTATCATGACCCATCGCGAGGCTATCTACCGCCGCTCGTTCAAGGCTGAGTATTTCGTATACGATATTGCCAAGAAGAGTTTGAAGAAACTTTCCCAGGGCGTTAACCAGCAGGTGGCTACCTGGTCGCCTGATTCACGCCACATCGCCTTCGTAAAGGATAACAATCTCTTTGTTACCGATGGAGATAAGGAAACCCAGATTACCCGCGACGGTAAGTTCAACGAGGTAATCAATGGTATTCCTGATTGGGTTTACGAAGAGGAGTTCAGCTTCAACCGCGCCTTTGCATGGAATGCGGATGGAACTGCCATCGGATGGATACGCTTCGACGAATCGCACGTAAAGACTTATTCTCTGCAGATGTTCGAAGGTTCTCATCCTACCCGTAGCGAGTATCACGACTATCCGGGAGAGTATTCCTATAAATATCCTAAGGCAGGACAGGACAACTCTAAGGTGAGCCTCTGGAGCTATGATATGAAGAACGGCAAGACCGTGGCGCTCGATGTGCCTGTAGATTCCGACGGCTATTATCCACGCATCAAGACATCGCCAGACGCCAACAGTCTGATTGTCTATACGATGAATCGCCATCAGGACGACATGCGCCTCTATGCAGTCAATCCTTTCACCGGCAAGAGCAGGATGCTCATCAAGGAGAGTGTGCCTAAGTTTGTAAAGGAAGAGGTGATTGAAAACAGCATCGTGGGCAAGAAGAACATCCTGCTGCCTAGCGACCGCGACGGCTTCATGCATCTCTATCTCTATGATATGAACGGCAAGCTCCTGCGCCAGGTAGAGAAGGGCAACTATGATGTTACCTCTATCTACGGAATGGATGAGAAGACGGGCGATGTATATTTCCAGGCTGCCAAGCTCAATGCGCACGACCGCCAGGTTTACGTGGCTCATAAGAACGGAAAGGTGGAGCGCCTTACCGATGCGCCTGGTTCTAACTCGGCTTACTTCTCGGGCGATTACCGCTATTTCGTCAATACCTGGAGCAGCTACAGCCATCCTTATGTCTTCACCGTACGCAGCAACAAGGGCAAGCTTATCAAGACATTGGAAGACAACAAGCAGCTGCTCGAAAA
>OGHK01002724.1_pt1 | contig 11683 bp, 10 predicted proteins | sample 1571411 | NCBI WGS metagenome assembly OGHK01 (sample SAMEA2582043, study PRJEB24529) | metagenome | biome: Human gut stool | place: China | collected 2011 | reverse complement strand
ACTTCGAGCCCTGCGACAGCGAGCAGGTCGTCTTCGAAGAGAAGGTGTTCGGCGGTAGCGTGCCGAAGAACTTCTTCCCGGCCGTTGAAAAGGGCGTCCGCCTTGCCGCTGAGAAGGGCGTGCTGGCCGGTTATCCTGTGGTCGGCCTGAAAGCCACCCTGCTGGACGGCAGCTACCACCCCGTGGACAGCTCCGAAATGGCCTTTATCATGGCTGCAAAGCTGGCTTATAAGGCCGCAATGCCCGAGGCCGGCCCTGTCATCCTCGAGCCTATCCACACCCTGAAAGCTCATGTTCCCAACGACAATACCGGCGACATCATGGGCGACGTCACCAAGCGCCGCGGTCGTGTGCTGGGCATGGAGCCCGACGAGGACGGCTTGCAGACCATCATCGCCGAAGTGCCTCTGGCTGAGCTGGCCAACTTCACCACCTTCATCCGTCAGACCACCCAGGGCCGCGGCTGGTTCACTACCGAGTTCGCCCGCTACGAGATCCTGCCTGAGATGCTGGTTCCCGCCGTGGTCGAGCAGGCCAGAAAGCTGGGCAATCTGGATGAATCTGCAGACGACTAAATAAGACATTTTCCAAGCCCTGTCGGCACTTCCCTCTGTCGGCGGGGCTTTTTTGCGGCCTTTTTGGCCCGCAGGGCGGCAGTTTTTATTGACAAGGCCGTGGCTTGCTATTATAATGAATAAGTCAAAATGGCATTCGTGTGCGGTTTTATGTTTTATGACACTCTGCCGTACCCCAAAAAATAGATAAGGAGATTTCCAAATGGCACAAGAGATCAAGATGTCCGCTGCTGGCCTGAAGGCAATGCAGGAGGAACTGGAATACCTGAAGACTGTCCGCCGCAAGGAGCTGGCAGAAGAGATCAAGGAAGCCCGCAGCCACGGCGACCTGTCCGAGAACAGCGAGTACGATGAGGCCAAGAACACCCAGGGTCTGGTCGAGAACCGCATCACCGAGCTGGAGCAGATGGTCAAGAACGCTGTCGTCATCGACGAGAGCGAGCTGAGCGTTGAGAACGTCTCTGTCGGTACTCACGTCACTATCCAGATGGAGGGCGAGGACGAGACCGAGGAGTACGACATCGTGGGCCGTACCGAGGCTGACCCCCTGAACGGCAAGATCAGCGACGAGAGCCCCGTGGGCCACGCCCTGCTGGAGAAGGCTGTCGGCGACACCGCCGAAGTCCTGCTGCCCACCGGCCTTACCGTCAACTACAAGGTGCTGGGCATTACCCACTCTGCAAACTGAGCCAAGCGGGAGGAAATTATGGAAGAACAGAAGAAGAACCCCGCACAGGGCCTGTCTGAGAGCGAGCAGGTGCAGGTGCGCCGCCAGAAGTTGGCAGACCTGCAGGCTGCAGGCCGCGACCCCTTTACCCTGACCAAGTTCCCTCAGGATGCTTACTCTGCTGACCTGAAGGAAGAGTTCAAGGATCTGCCCAACGAGACCGACAGCGGTAAGAAGGTCGCACTGGCTGGCCGCCTGATGTCCAAGCGTGTCATGGGCAAGGCAAGCTTTGCCCATCTGCGCGACGATAAGGGCGACATCCAGCTCTACGTCCGCCGTGACGAGCTGGGCGACGACGCTTACGTTGCTTTCAAGAAGCTGGACGTGGGCGACATCATCGGCGTCAAGGGTGAGGTGTTCCGCACCAAGACCGGCGAGCTGAGCGCCCGTGCCGAGGAGATCACCCTGCTGGCCAAGAGCCTGCGCCCCCTGCCCGAGAAGTTCCACGGCCTGACCGATACCGAGATGCGCTATCGTCAGCGCTATGTTGACCTCATCGCAAACCCCGAGGTCAAGGAGACCTTTGTCAAGCGCAGCCAGATCCTGAAGGAGATCCGTGCCTATCTGGACGAGAAGGGCTTCCTCGAGGTCGATACCCCCATCCTGACCCCGTTCGAGATCGGTGCGTCCGCACGTCCCTTCTACACCCATCACAACAGCCTGAACATGGACATGGTGCTCCGCATCGAGACCGAGCTGTACCTGAAGCGCCTCATCGTGGGCGGCATGGACCGTGTGTACGAGGTGGGCCGCATCTTCCGCAACGAGGGCATGGACCCCAAGCACAATCCCGAGTTCACCAGCATCGAGCTGTATCAGGCATTCACCGATTTCCACGGTATGATGGACCTGGTGGAGGAGCTGTATAAGCGCCTCGCTCAGAAGATCTGCGGCAGCCTGGTCATCCCCTATCAGGGCAAGCAGATCGACATGGGCCACTGGGAGCGTCTGACCATGATCGAGGCCGTCAAGAAGTATTCCGGCGTTGACTTCAACGACTGGAAGACCGATGAGGACGCCATCGCCGCTGCCAAGGAGCACCATGTGGAGCTGCCCGAGGTTCCCACCAAGGGCGCCATCCTGGCCGAGTTCTTCGACGCCTTCGTCGAGGACAAGCTCATCCAGCCCACCTTCATCTATGATTACCCCGTCGAGATCAGCCCGCTGGCCAAGCGCAAGCCGGATGATCCCGCTTTCACCGAGCGTTTTGAGTACTTCATCGACTGCACCGAGTACGGCAACGCTTTCAGCGAGCTGAACGACCCCATCGACCAGAAGGGCCGCTTCGAGCGGCAGGTCGCCGAGCGCAAGGCCATCGAGCCCGACTGCAAGGCACAGGTCGATTACGACTACGTCAACGCTCTGGAGTACGGCCTGCCTCCCACGGGCGGCCTCGGCTTCGGTGTTGACCGTTTGGTCATGTTACTGACGGACAGCGCTTCTATCCGTGACGTGCTGCTGTTCCCCACGATGAAGCCGATCGACCAGTAAGATACAAAAATCGGCTTTATTACGTTAAAAAGCTAGATGCGCGATACTGTAGCAACGTGGATTTACCACCAACTTACCACCCAATTTGATAATTTGCATCAGTAAAATGGAAAGCAGCCTACAATAAACATAAGCACCCCTGCCAATGAAATGTGCGATGGCACATGGACTGGCAGGGGTGCTTTTTGAATTGCAAAAAATATCAAAAAATAGCTTGAATTAGCATCGCAAAAGTGATATTATAATAAAGGAAAGCGAGGAATGTTCAATGGCTACCATAAACAATCTCCGTTTAATCCGTGAATTGTATGGAGCAACACAAGAGCAAGTTGCTAGAGCTCTCTCAGTTAACCGTATGACTGTAGCAAATTGGGAGAATGGTAATTCGGTGGCTTCAGCAGCAAACCGTGAAAAACTCTCGATGTATTTTGGAATCGGACCAGAGTTTATCTACGATAAGGCTCTTAGCGAGGATGCCAAAAAAGTGATTCTGTCTGCGGCGAAGTATTCTCGAGAAGTTACAGATAAAGACGGTGATGAACTTTCGAAAGAAGAGGTTCTAAGCAGGGCGTTTGAGTCCGTGACTTTTTCGAATGCACTGAACCAGTACATTGTTGCGATGAAGATGATGCTGGCAACGGCTGATCAAGAAAGCATCACCACGCTGGAAAATGCGCTTCAAATTTATGAAAAGATGGGGAATCGACTGAAGCTGATTGTCAAGCTTCGGTATGACGAGTCGAAAGACGGTACATCTTTACAAGAGCTTTTACGGACAGTACAGCAGACTGAGATAAAAAAAGCACTCGAGAGATGAGAGTGCTAACTTTTTTCTTGACGTACAATTCAGTCTATGGTATAATAAGTTGTGAAGTGGGCAAAGAAAAACAGCACAATGGCTGGAATCCACTGTGCTGCTAACTGTGTCTCATAGAATCAAGCTTTAGATATGTGATCCTACATACACTTAGGCCGTGTTATAGTATATCACAATTTAAGGCTTGGTTCAATATGGGAAAATCACAAAATGTGACCCATATGAGCCGGCTTTTTTCTATTGTCTGCTACATTATATGATTTTATACACCTTTTTGGATTCCTAACTATTTAGGAGAAAGGAGTAGCAGATGAAAGCTACTGGTATTCGTTTGAAAGCAAGTTGCAGTAATCCTGACAGCCCTAAGCTTACGGAAATTGATTCCATTTATGTGGAGGGTTGCACTAATCCGGGACTCTTTAAAAAAGAAGCTCTATATGATTATCTGCAGGAACACCCCAAAACTATTCAGGTAAACATCCGCCCCTACCCCAATTTGATCCCGCAACTGAGCAAGAACAATGAGAAGTACGTTAAGTCAGAGCCCAACGGTTCTGGTAGAGACAATCTCCTGTGCTTGCCTCGTGTGTGAGGAGGTGTCAAAAATGGGAAAAGATCAGCATGTTACGCCTCATCCCAACGGTGGTTGGCAGGTAAAAGGTGCGGGTAATTCTCGCGCGACAGTACGTACCAATACGCAAAGGGAAGCTCTCAACATCGGACGTGAAATTTCACGTAATCAAGGATCGGAACTCGTAATCCATGGGTGCAATGGGCAGATTCGCGCTAAAGATTCTCACGGACACGATCCATATCCGCCGAAGGGCTAATTAACGAAATCCTCCTGTACATACTGGATTCCAGACGGTATGCGCAGGAGGATTTTTGTAAGAAGGAGAAAACTTATGGATTTAGCATCTTATCAGTCTTTGATTGAAAATTTGAACAATTATTTAGTGTCTGCGATACAGCCTACATCATGGTGGAAGTATGTGCTTGAATATCTTCCGTCTGTTGTAACGATGCTATCTGTGCTTGTTGGTGGTGGCTTTGCACTTTACAAATATATTCAAGCTCGCAATTACGAAGTCAACCTGAAAATTTTGAATGAAGTGTACTTGCCGCTTTATAGCTACCTCGTTAAGCAAGAGTGCTTTCGATACATTTGTGGAGGGTTGCCTTACGAGGAGGTTCCAATCTTTGAAATTAAAAGTACACATAAAACAGTGAATTTTAAGATGGAAAACGGCACAGGGAAGGTTTCTCAACATGAAGAAACAAACCCGGTTCTTGATATGTCGACAGAGACCCTGCTCGAAGTCTGCGATTCTACAAATCTCGGCTTAGCTCCCACAAAGCTGTCTACGCTCTTGAACACCTATAGAATGCTTCATTACATTTCATCGGGTAATAAAGTGACGCGTCCGAGGGCGAAAGCTACGCTCTTAAAGATTCAAGTAGAACGGGAATTGTGTGAAGAAATCATCCGTGGCTATAATTACTACCACAAAAAATTAGGGTTAAGTGATTCTGACAGTTTGATTTTTAAAATCGAAGAGAATCGGATTAAATTTGCTGATAATATCACGGATGCTCAAGTTGATGAAGAAATGAAACTTCTCGAAAATGCCAAACAACAGTAAAAAATGGCATAACTGAAAATAAAGGGTAGCATTGTCCTTGAGGAAGTATGCCAAGCTGGTAGTATAAAACAGCCGGATAACAACGAACAAGAAAAGATTCATGAGAGATTTTCTTTGTTCGCTGTTGTCCGGCTACTTTTTATTTTTAGCTGGGGCAAGAGGCGGTTTGTTTAATAAAATATGGATTATGGTTGAATGGATTTTTGCACGAAGGAATATTTGAAATCTATATTGTCCTACTTCTGTATATCAAAGGAGTCATACAATGCTTGCGCCATACCACAGGCTTCGGGAACACTGATTATCCCTTGAAGGACATTGCGGACGGCTGTTCTGATTGCGAACTCATACCGTTGGATGGAAAATCCTTCGGGAGCGTTCTCCTTGATGCCGCGTTGACCTAATCCAAAACTCTTTTTGGAAGTGTTCATCCAAGGGAAGACACTGTAATTCTGGAAATCCTCATAGGCATCAACGATGGGGGATGTGCCGCCAAGACGTACCAGAAGGGAGGCAACGTCTGTTGAGTAATACCAATGGAAGAACTGCTTGCAGGCATCAACTTTCTGGCTGTACTTGGAGATTCCGACGATTCCACCGCCAAGCAGTGGCTTTTGGCCCGGAATGACTGCCGCGCCAACTCTGCCGACGACGCTCGAATTTTTGGAGTTGATAAGCGCAGCGGCATAGTTGGCATAGACGACCGTCATACGCTGGTTATTCGTTTCACTTACTGCTTGTACCGCAGCATACCATTTTTTAGTTCAATAAATTTCCCATCAAAGATTTCCTGCAACACCTGCCTGCATGGTATCCGTTGCAATCTTCTGACCTCAGACGCTTCCATTACGCGGAAAGTGGTTTGGCGATGATCCTGATAAAACGCAATGAGTGATTCAATGTACGGCTCGGCATCGGCAAGTGTCCAGTTTAATTCTTCTTTTAAGCGTGAGAATACTGACACCAGACTGATGCACCGAATATGATACGCCGATCAATGTGGAAGGTGCACTCTATGAAAATATGGCAGGGATTGTGTTCAATATGAACGCCGATGCCTTAAAACAGACCCTTTGCGCACTGGGCGTAGAGTACTGAGTTTCCTGCTTTGGAGAAATAAGATTATGGTTGTTTGGATTGACATTGTTCTTTTTATGTGCGCAGCAGCTTTTTTAGTTGTAGGAATTGTGCAACTAAAACGCTCAAAACAAGCCGGACAGGATGCGCTGGATACTTTTACGAATCGCAGAAATGCGGTCAGCTGTATCTGTCTTGGAATTCTTTTTGTGATTGTTGTAATCTGTATCAGCCTATAACTTTCTCCAAAGCTGATTTTATTGCTTCTTCCAAAGTCACTTTGAGCGATTGGCCGGAATCCCCATCTTCATGGTTGATTTCTTGGAGTGATTTTGTAAGATATTTTCTCCTTCATTTTCATTTCTGCTTACAGCAGCACCAAGAGCGGAGTCCTGTAAAGAACTCCGCTCTTGGTGCTTTTTCTTTTACTTGCTAATTGTGAAAATTTCAAAACTGTATTCCAAACTGACCTTGTAGATTCCTATTAGTGTAAGGAATATACAAAATCCATGTTCTAAAATTAGTCAGTTCAACAAAATTTGAAAATCTGGTTGCCAAACACCCATTTTAGATTGTTATAGGTAGAGGGGAACGTTGGAAAAATGAATTTTCTTTGAATTTTCAAAAGGCCCGGTTTAAAAACACTCCTTTAAGCTTGTATAGGGTGTAGGAACCACTTTCAAAAACAGTCTTGCTCGCATTTTTTGAAAGCCCTCAACTTCTTACAAGACAACATCGTACCTTGACAACAACATGATCGGCTGCAAGTTAATATGCTTTTTCGGAGAAGTGCCGCCACGACAAGAGCGCACCAAGAAGAAGCCATACGCCGGAGGAAATCGGGCAGGAACAGCTTGCGGGCAGACCGACACCGAAGAAGAACTGGGCAAGCTGGCAGAGAGGACTTCGCAAAGTTTTGTCTGTCAGGTTGTTCGGCGCAAGAGTGCAGAGAGGTGCGGGTCGCCTGCGGCGACCTCAAAAGGCACTGGCCTTTTGAAGCACCGACCGAGCCGACAGGCGAGACCAGCTCTTTGCGCGGGTCAAGGGCGGCAGTCTTGCCCAGTGGATGTGATGCCCTGCGTCATATCCTACTGGGTATTATCTGGCGCATAGCAGGCGGCAGATTTGCAGCTCCGCTGCACCGCGTTGCCCCTACCCCGCGCACGGCGCTCTCTGTGTGACCCCAGAAAGGAGAGATGGTCGCTGAAACTTACCCGACACAATGGCCGCGCCGGAAAGCACGGCACTTATAACCCAAAGCACAATGACCGCAGTTTTGATCTTGCCAACAGCGAGCATATCGACCCGGAACGTGTCCAGCAAAACATCTATTGGGATTGCTACAACGGCATCCGTTCTGCCTTGCAGCCCAAAGATGTGGATAGTCTGGCTGACACTTTTGAAGAAGTTGAAAAGCTCTACTACAAACTGCATTACACCAACTTCACCGAAAGACAGAATGAGCGCAACGCCAAAATCCGGCACACGGAACGAAACCGTTCTCCCGAAGATTTGCTTACCAGCAAGAAAACCTGCCCCGAAGAAAGCATTTATCAGCTTGGAACGCTGGAGAGCCACGCTTCGCCCAAAGAACTTTTTCAAATCGCCACAGAATTTATGGACGAGTTCCATGAGCGTTTCGGCAAACACGTTCACATTTTGGATTGGGCGTTACATCTGGATGAGGGGACTCCGCACATCCACGAACGCCATGTGTTTGACTGTGAAAACAAGTATGGCGAGATTGCTCCGCAGCAGGAAAAGGCATTGGAAGCACTGGGTTTTGAACTGCCAAAACTAGACAAGCCCCTTGGACGCTACAACAACCGCAAGATCACATTTGATGCAGCCTGCCGCACGATGCTATTCGAGATTGCCAAACGCCACGGCTTGGAACCGGACGAAGTGCCAGAATACGGCGGACGGGCTTATCTGGAAAAGCAGGATTACATTCTGAAAAAGCAAAATGAACGGATCGCAGAACAGAAGAAAGAGCTGCAAGAACAAAGTATTCAATATGTCGGATTGCTGGAAGATTGCCGTAACCAGCGAGATGAATATGCTGAACTATTCAATCAGGCGATAAGGCAATCTGAAGAGATTTCGAAAAACAATGAAAAAATTAAAAGCCAGGAGAACGAATTAGAAGAGCTGTTTTCGCAATGGGTAGATGTAAACGATTTGTTTAATGATGCGGTAAATGGTTCTTATGACCAAGCGGTCCTTGCGGTTTCCGATGTTGGATTAAACAAAGCATTACAGGAAGCTGTAAATGAAATTGATCAACATTTGGAATGGTTAATGGAACCAGAACGAATTGCAGACTTCCGCACCAGAAAATATGCAGAAGAACAAATACTCTGCCTGCGGAAAAATATCATTGGGGCAATCAAGAGCCTTCTTTCAAGAGGAACGCAGTTCTTCTATATCCCAGAGGTGAAAAAAGCAGCCATGGAGCAAATCGAAGAAGATTCCCGCCCGTCCGTTTTGCAAAAGCTGCAGCGGCGGCAGGAAGAAATCAACCAGCGTGAGCAGACACGCACAAAGCCGAAGAAGCGCAGTCATGGCATGGAACTGTAAAGGAGGAAAATCTTCAAGAACAACAATTTATTTGAAATCGTAAAGCTGAATATCACTACTCGACAGGCTGCAGAAGCCTATGGTTTTCGTCCAAACCGCAGCAGCATGGTTTGCTGCCCATTCCATGCAGACCGTAATCCCAGCATGAAAGTGGATTCACGGTTTCACTGTTTTGGCTGTGGAGTGGATGGCGATGTAATCGACTTTACCGCAAAAATGTTTCAGCTGTCCTTGCGGCAAGCGGCGGAAAAGCTGGCCTCAGATTTTGGGCTTTCTGCAACAGGCACTTTTCCACTGATACGCTATAAGCTCGTGGAAAAGCCATTGAACCAGAAAGAGCAATTCTACAAAATCCTGTGTGGCTATCGTTCTCTGCTAGCAAATTGGCGCATGGCCTATGCACCCAAAAATCCAGAAGCATCCCTGCATCCCTGTTTTGTCGCAAGCATGCACTATGCAGACCGTGTGCAATATCTGCTGGATATTCTTTTGCATGGCAATGTGTATGAAAAACAACAACTATTCAACGGAAAGGAAGTGACCGCCCTTGGAGAAGCAATCGAACGATGCAAAGAAATCGAAGCAGCAGCATAGCGCACCTGCCCGAAACTGGGTGGGTGATAACGGAAAAATCATTGAACCATTGTTCGCAGATTACTTTTTGAGCCTGCACCCCATGCGTTGTTTTCAAGGCAGATTGTTCACGGTGGATGGCATGATCGAGGATGAAGCCCCATTGAAAAAGGAAATCTATGAGCAGATTCGCTATTATGCAACCACCAGCGTAGCACGGCGGATTGAACATATTGTGCAGGCGATTAAGTTGGCCTGTGCATCTGAACCACCGGAGATTCAGACAGACCGCATCCATGTCCGAAACGGTACATATTTTGCAGACGGTCACTTTACCCCTGAAAAAGAATACTGCATGAACCGACTGCCCATCTCCTATGTGCCAGAAGCACCAGCACCGACACGCTGGCTGCAATTCTTGAACGAACTGCTATACGAAGAAGATATTCCGGCCTTACAAGAATACATTGGCTATTGCCTGCTGCCTGTTACCAAAGCGCAGAAAATGCTGCTGATGGTTGGCAAGGGCGGCGAGGGAAAATCCAGAATTGGACTGATTCTGCGAGAGTTGTTCGGCAGCAGTATGTATACAGGCAGTCTGCAAAAAGTGGAAACCAATCGTTTTGCCCGCGCAGACTTGGAGTATAAGCTTCTTCTGGTAGATGACGATATGAAGACCGAGGCCCTGCCGCAGACCAACAATATTAAAACTCTTGTCACGCTGGAAGATAAAATTGACATTGAGCGCAAGGGCCAGCAGAGTGTGCAGGGTACGCTGTATGTTCGGTTTGCCTGCTTCGGAAACGGCAGTTTACACGCGCTCTATGACAAGTCCAACGGTTTCTATCGCCGCCAGCTGTTGCTCACCACTAAGGAAAAACCTGTTGGCCGGGTGGATGATCCTTTTCTCATTGATAAGATGCGGAACGAAAAAGAGGGCATCCTGCTTTGGGCGTTGGAAGGGCTGCATCGGCTGATTCGGAACAACTATCGGTTTACCATCAGCAAACGCACTGCGGCAAATCTGAAAGAAGCAATGGAGCAGGGCAACAATATCCTGGGCTTTCTCAAATCCGAGGGTTACTTTGAAATTCGGCAGGGTGCCAAGTGCAAATCTACGGATTTCTATAAAGTCTATGAACGCTGGTGTCTCGATAACCTGGAAAAGCCGCTGGCAGCATCAACCTTTATCCACCATCTGAAAGACAACCAGAAAAGTCTGGGCATCGTCTACGATGATAAGTGCATCGGCACAAACAGGGGCTTTCACAATGTAGACGTTGACCTGTTTTTACCCGTTGATGTTCCCAGTCCGTGGGATTAAAAAATAAGAATCAACTTGAAAAAGCCCTGCTCAGCCTGCTCACAGTGCGCAAAAGGTGCAGGATGAGCAGAGTGAGCAGGCAATTTTGAACTTACATTAAAAATGAAACATGGAGGTTTTGCTTATGAACAAATCTCGGCCTGTTGCGACCGAAACTGTGAAATCTTTGAATTATACGAAAAATATCTTGCAGACCATTCCGAATAACGATACAATGGAAGTGGTCACTCAAACCAATGCCGTCAAGTCTCCGACTGACAGCCTGAAAGCCACAACACTGGTGTACACGGTGGAAGAGATCGCGCAGATGCTGTCCATCAGCCTGCGTTCTGCCTACAACCTGTGCAACAGCACTACCGAATTCCGTGTCCTGCGGGTAGGCGGAAGCATCCGCATCCCGAAAGACAGTTTCGATGCGTGGCTCCGGGCAGCTTGAAAAGGAGATAACGTATGGCATATATTACGAAACGCGGCAGCTCCTATGGTGTCCGCTATACTTACCAAGACGAGCAGGGTAAAAACTGCAACAAATGGGAAAGTTTTTCTACAAAAGAGGAGGCAACAAATCGCAAGAAACAAATCGAACACGAACTTGCAAACGGAACGTTTCTGATTCCGTCCACCATCACCGTCAAAGAGTTTTTGATGGAGTGGCTTCCCAAACAGTGCAACAAGCACAAGTGGGCACCGCAGACCTATCAATCCAATCTGGGAACGGTCCAGAACCTCATTATTCCGTACATCGGCGATATGCAGATGCAAAAGCTCAAGCCTTACCATCTGGAAGACCTGTATTCTACCCTCAGCAAAACGCCTTGTGGCCAATATCTTGAGGGCAAAAAGCAGGTGCTTTCGGAAAAACAGCAGCAGCAGCTT
>OGHK01002722.1_pt1 | contig 11696 bp, 8 predicted proteins | sample 1571411 | NCBI WGS metagenome assembly OGHK01 (sample SAMEA2582043, study PRJEB24529) | metagenome | biome: Human gut stool | place: China | collected 2011 | reverse complement strand
GAGCACCTCAAAAACACCATCATACACTAAATCAGTAAGTTGGCAGCATCACCCATAAAGTTACCGGATTTACCGAAAGCATACTCGGCATAACCGCCCATACCGCCTGATTTACGGCTGAACATACCGCATTTTGCGAATGCCCATGCCAGTGCCATTGAGCCTACGGCTGTCACCAGCCAGGAGATAATTGAGATTGTCCCGACTTCGGCAAGCTTTGTCGGCAGCATGATGATACCGGAGCCCATCATGTTGACCATCGTCAGTATGGTTAACTGAACGACGCCCATTTTGTTCGATTTAGCCTGACTCATAATTTTTCCCCTTTCAACAGGGTGCTTTGCGCATCACGAGGCTTGATGACATAGCACCAAACTTGCTTACGACCATCATGTTCTTCGATATAGACACCCTGCAGCTCCGGTGCAAAACCTGGCAGCAGGTTGATCCCTTCTTCCAGAGCGCTGAAGTAACGCAGAACAGCACCACCCCAGATTTCACCCGGAACAACACACAGCACACCCGGAGGATAAGGAAGCGCACCTTCGGCAGCGATACGGCCTTCTGCATCCGGCAGACGAACCAGTTCCACTTCACCGCGTAAATAGGCGTAGTTGGCTTCTTGCGGATTCATGCTGACGCGTGGGAAGTGCTCCTTACGGAACATCTCTTTTTGCAGTTGTTTCACGTTGTGGCGGGCATACAAATCATGCATTTCCTGACACAACTGACGCAGGGTATAACCGGCGTAGCGCTCTTCATGCTGTTTGTAGATGGAAGGTAGCACTTCTGCTAATGGCGCGTCGGACTCAAGCAGTTTTTCGAAGCGTACCAGCAGGGCAACAAGTTGCTGAAGTTTGGCCATATCTTCTGCCGGAGTCAGCAGGAAGAGGATGGAGTTAAGATCGCATTTTTCCGGCACTACGCCATTTTCGCGTAGGAAGTTAGCAAGAATCGTCGCGGGTACACCGAACGCTTCATATTCGCCGTTACGTGCATCAATACCTGGGGTTGTCAGCAACAGTTTGCATGGATCGACAAAGTATTGATTCTCTGCATAGCCTTCAAAAGAATGCCAGTGTTCCCCTGGTACAAACTGGAAGAAGCGCAGATCAACCGCAATTTGCGCTGTTTCATACGACTGCCAGGGTTTACCATCCACCAGTTCAGGTACGAACGGACGAATATGCTGACAGTTATCGAGGATCAGTTTGCGGGCATTAATGCCATTTACCACACAATCCATCCACATATTACGACCGCTGACACCTTCATGCATTTTGGCGTTGATATCCAGTGCGGCAAACAGCGGATAGAACGGGCTGGTGGAGGCGTGCATCATAAAGGCGTTGTTCATGCGTTTGTGCGGTACATAACGCTGTTGCCCTTTGATGTGGCTGTCTTTTTTATGAATTTGTGAAGTCTGAGAAAAACCAGCCTGTTGTTTATGCACAGATTGCGTAACCAGAATACCCGGATCGTTCTCATTAAGATCCAGCAACAGCGGCGAACAGTCCGCCATCATCGGAATAAACTGTTCATAGCCGACCCATGCTGAGTCAAACAGGATGTAGTCACACAGATGACCAATTTTATCCACCACCTGGCGGGCGTTATAAATCGTACCGTCGTAGGTGCCTAACTGAATCACAGCGAGGCGGAAAGGACGAGCCTCTTTTGCCCGCTGCGGTGCGACTTCCGCGATCAGCTCACGCAGGTAACTTTCTTCAAAACAGTGCGCATCAATGCCACCGATAAAGCCATACGGGTTACGTGCCGTTTCCAGATAAACCGGTGTTGCACCAGCCTGTAGCAACGCTCCGTGGTGGTTAGATTTGTGGTTATTGCGGTCAAACAGCACCAGATCACCCGGTGTTAGCAGGGCGTTTAAAACCACTTTGTTAGAAGATGAAGTGCCATTTAAAACGAAGTAGGTTTTATCGGCATTAAACACTTTTGCCGCATGTTGCTGTGCAATGCATGGCGCGCCTTCGTGAATCAGCAGATCGCCCATCGCTACGTCGGCGTTGCACAAGTCGGCACGGAACAGCGCCTCACCAAAGTATTCCACAAACTGATTCCCCGCCGGATGGCGACGGAAAAATTCGCCGCCCTGATGACCAGGGCAATCAAACGCGCTGTTACCTTGATTGACATAATCGACCAGTGCGCGGAAGAAAGGTGGGCGCAGTTGAGTTTCATAATGGCTGGCAGCGGTTTCTAACTGGCGACCATAAAATTCTTTACGTGCTTCGCTAGGTTCGAAGACACCAGAAATACGTGAAAGATATTCTGCTGGTATACGTTCTTCATTTTCCGTTGCAATAAAAACAGGAATGCCATAGCCAGTAGCGTCTATTTCATCGAGTTTTCCACGTTCCACATCATTGACCGATAAAATAATGGCGGCAACGTCAATATAATTACTTTCGTCAATATTCACGCATGTACGATGAGTGGAAAAACAATCCGGGCAAGAACGACTAACGGCAATTTTTAATTCTGACATTTTGTTCATCTCTTTATTTCAGGTAATAGCAGGTCCTCAATTTCTCAAAGGAGAAATCGATCACGCCGGAAAAAAAGCAAAGCTCCACCGCTGATAAATAAATCAGTAGTTTGCTTTTTGCAGATGCAATAACCCAGACCAGCCCGGTAACTGGCTATACTCGTCATCCTTCAAGTTGCATATGCTGCGACTCGAATTATTTAGAGTTTAAAAGGGTTAGCAGTATATGAGCACCGAGGAATACAGGTATTAACCTGTAATGCTTAAAGTCAGGGAGACCTGTACGCTGGGGTGCCCTTTAGTCAGAAGACTAGCGGGCATTAAAGAAATGAAAGTCAAAACTATTACGATGGGCAAACTTCATGATATGGGTTGTCCGCCTTATATGAGGCATTAAGCGGTTATTATTTTCCATTTACCTTTACCTCTTGCTGTGTCAGTTGAAGGTAGAGTTATTCTATCCATGAAATGGCTATAATCTGTGAAGAAGATCAACAAAAAACGATCATACCCCAGATAATAAATCATTAATTATGAATAGCGCCATATTAGACGCTGTTTTGTTATTTAAATGTTGTAATTTTGTGTTTTATATTTGCGTTAAGAAATTAAACCTGCCAAATAATAATATTTGGTGCAGGTTTAATAATAAATTAATCACTATTTAAGCGAATTTATTGAATAACAATTCAAAGCATAAACCGATACCCAATACCGGTTTCAGTAATGAAATGGCGTGGGCGGGCGGGATCCTGTTCCAGTTTTTGTCGCAGATGTCCCATATAAATACGCAAATAGTGACTGTGTTCGACCGCGTTTGGCCCCCACACCTGGTTAAGGAGCTGGCGCTGGGTGAGTACTTTTCCGGCATTGTTGAGCAGCACCGCCAGCAGGCGGAACTCAATTGGTGTGAGATGCACCTCTTCCTCACCCCGGTGAATCACGCGGGCGGCTAAATCGACGGTAACATCGGAAAATTTCACCAGCGGATCGGGTGCGGTGGTGGCAGAGTGGCGGCGTAATGCGACGCGCAGACGGGCCTGCAATTCGCCAATGCCAAACGGCTTACTCAGATAATCATCCGCTCCGGCATCCAGCGCGGCGATTTTGTCGCTCTCTTCGCTGCGTGCGGAAAGCACAATCACCGGCACCGCACTCCACTGGCGCAGGTCGCGGATAAACTCAATCCCATCACCATCGGGCAGGCCGAGATCGAGAATAATCAAATCTGGCTTACGGGTAGCCGCTTCCAGCAAGCCGCGTTGCAGCGTTTCGGCCTCATAGACGCGCATCCCGTCGCCCTCCAGCGCCGTGCGCAGAAAGCGACGAATAGCCTGTTCATCTTCAACAATCAGAACGTTTGTCACATATCCTCATGAAATTCTTCAAGTTCAGGGGCAGTTTGCTGGGGAAGTGTAACACGAAAACAGGCACCACCTTCCGGTCGGTTGAACGCGGTAATAGTGCCCCCGTGTACATCCACTATCGCCCGACAAATTGCCAGTCCAAGCCCTACCCCCGGTACTGCCGACTCTTTATTCCCGCGAGCAAACTTATCAAATATCGTCTGCTCCTGGCCTGGCGGAAGACCGGGGCCGTTATCCCAGACATCCAGTTGTAGATTTTCGCCCTCAACGTGGGCATCGATACCAATTTCGGCCTGCGCACCCGCATATTTCACCGCGTTCTCCAGCAGATTAATCAGCACCCGTTCAAAGAGTGGCCCGTCAACGTGGATTAAGGTCAGCGGTTCTGGCAGAGAAAGATTGATGGGCGACGATAAACCCGGTTCCAGCATTTGCAGCGCGCTGCCGACCACTTCTTCCAGCGTTAACCACTCTTTCTTCAAATTAAAGCCGCCGGACTGAATTCGCGCCATATCCAGTAGATTATTCACCAGTCGGGTAGTGTTCAGCACGTGCTGACGGATCTCGCTGGCCTGGCGGGCGTGGGGCGATCCTTCGCTTGCCAGATCGAGCGTTAAGATTTCTGCCTGACCGAACAATACCGTGAGCGGAGTGCGTAAATCATGCGAAAGCGCCGCCAGCAGGGCGTTGCGGATCTGTTCACGTTCGCTTGCCATCCGCGCCTGTTCTTCGCTGGCGGTTAGCGTCAGCCGCTCAAGCGCATTGGCGACTAACAGCGTAAACGTCTCCAGCAGGCGCTGCTGCTCCGGAATCATCAACTGACGCAGATTCCCCGGTTCCACCACCACCAGTCCGTAGGTTTTCTCGCCGCTTTTTAGCGGCAAAATCTGGTACGGCACGCCGGGTAACGTGTCGGTGCCCGCACCCGCAGGCAGGCCTTTATCAAAACTCCACTGCGCGATGGCATCGTCCCATGGCGTCATTCCTTGCGGATGTGTTAACGGCTGCAATTTACCGTTGTCATCGGGCAACAACACCTGACTGCGGGCATGAAACGTGGAGGCAATAAATTGTTCGCTGGTGGCGGCGATGTCCTGCGGACTGCGGCCCACCGCCAGAGCTTTCGACATTTCATATAAGTGCCGTGTGCGTTGCTCGCGGTAGCGGGCTACCCGCGCCTGATAACGCACGCCAGCAGTAAGGTTCCCGATCACCAGCCCGACGGTTAACATCACCGCGAAGGTCAGCAGATATTGCACATCAGAGACGGCGAGCGTGCCGCGTGGGGCGATAAAAAAGAGATCGAAACTCACCACATTAATGACGGTAGCAACCACCGAAGGCCAGCGTCCATAAAATAGCGCCACTACCACCACGCCAAGCAGATACAGCATCACCAGGTTGGCGGCATCAAACGCCATCAGCCACTGCATGGCAATTAAGGTGATAACGGCGCATAACGCGGCGGCAACCACGCATCCCTGAATCTGTACCCGCCACTTGTCTTTAAAAGAGCGGCTATCCGGCGCGTTGTTAATCGTGCGGGCGGGTGGTTCATCAAGCGCGACCAGCACCTGATCGAGATCGGGGGCGATGCGCGCCAGTCGGTCAGCAAACGTTTCCCGACGCCACCAGCGGCGCGAGGCTGGGCGACCGAGAATAATCTTGCCGAGATTATGTTCACGGGCATAACGCACTACCGCTTTCTCTTCTGCTGGATCAGAAAGTGTTGCCGTCTCCGCGCCCAGTTCCTGCGCCAGACGTAAGGCGCTGAGAATTGCCCGACGTTTTTTTTCCGGTAAGCGATGCAGGGCAGGGGTTTCAACATACACCGCGTGCCAGACGCTACCCAGGCGCGAGGCCAACCGCGCCGCCGCGCGGACCAGTTTCTCACTGCCGGTGTTATGCCCGATACATAAAAGGATCGCGTCGCGCGTGTGCCACACTTTCTCTTCACCAGGATGCCCCCGCCAGGCGCGCATTTGCTCATCTACGCGATCGGCAGTACGGCGCAGTGCCAGTTCACGCAGGGCGATCAGATTGCCTTTGCGGAAAAAATGTTCAATGGCGCGCTCCGCCTGCCCGGCAATATAGACTTTGCCTTCTTTCAGCCGCTGGCGCAGATCGTCCGGGGGCAAGTCCACCAGCACTACGTCGTCGGCGGCATCGAAAAAAGGATCGGGCACGGTTTCCCGTACCTGAATTCCGGTGACGCCGCTGACCACATCATTCAGACTTTCCAGATGCTGAACGTTGACGGTTGTGAAAACATCAATGCCAGCTTCCAGCAGTTCTTCGATATCCTGCCAGCGTTTAGGATGACGAGAACCTGGCGCATTACTGTGCGCCAGTTCGTCCATTAAGATCAGCGCCGGACGGCGGGCGAGGGCGGCATCGAGATCAAACTCGCTGATATGCCGCCCACGGTACGCCTGGCGTTTGGGCGGCAGAACAGCCAGCCCTTCAAGCATGGCGGCGGTATCTTTCCGCCCATGGGTTTCTACCACGCCAACCACAATATCCAGCCCTTGCGCCCGCAGTCGCTGGGCTTCTGCCAGCATCGCCCAGGTCTTCCCGACGCCTGCACAGGCACCGAAGAAAACTTTCAGCTTCCCCCGATGCGGCGCGGCAGTTTGTTCCAGCAGACGATCGGGGTCGGGACGTAAGGGTTCGTTATTCATCAAGTTTATCCAGCGCCAGATTGAGTTCAACAATGTTGACGACCGGCTGGCCGATATATTTCACCAGCGGTTGTTGGCTGTATTTTGCGATCAGTTGCGTGAGCTGTTCAACGCTGAGATTACGCGCTTTCGCCACGCGTGGGATTTGCCAGACCGCCGCTTGCGGGGTGATATTATTGTCCAGCCCGCTTGCCGATGCCGTCACCAGTTCAACCGGAACGTTCGTACTGGCATCCGGGTTAGCGGCCCGTAATGCAGCAACGCGTGCGGCTATTTGTTTATCCAGCTCAGGGTTACTGACCGCCAGATTGCTCCCGCCAGAAGCCTGTGGATTATAGGGCATTTCTGCCGTTGCCGACGGGCGACCCTGAAAATAGCCGTTGCCGGTAAAATTCTGCCCGATTAATGCCGAACCCCGCACCGTATCACCTTCACGAATCAACGAACCGTTGGCCTGACAGGGAAACCACCATTGCCCCAGCACGGTGGTCAGCAGCGGGTAAACGCCGCCAGTAATCAATAACAGAAAGATAAATGTCGATAATGCCGGACGTAAGCCACGCATGGTAAACCTCACACCAGACCGCAAACGGTCAGCAGTAAATCAATGACTTTGATACCAATAAACGGCACCAGCAGCCCACCCAGACCGTAAATCCATAAGTTACGGCGCAACATGGCAGAAGCGGTAAGCGGTTTATAACTCACGCCTTTTAACGCCAGAGGAATCAAAAAGACGATAATCAAGGCGTTGAAAATGACCGCACTGAGAATGGCGGAGTCGGGCGAATGAAGGCGCATGATGTTCAGCGCATTTAACTGCGGATACGTTGCCGCGAACGCCGCCGGAATAATGGCGAAGTATTTCGCCACATCGTTGGCAATGCTGAAGGTGGTCAGCGAGCCACGGGTCATCAGCATCTGTTTGCCAATATGCACCACCTCGATCAACTTGGTCGGGTTAGAGTCGAGATCGACCATATTGCCCGCCTCTTTCGCCGCCTGGGTGCCGGAGTTCATCGCCACCGCGACATCTGCCTGCGCCAGCGCCGGAGCATCGTTGGTGCCGTCGCCGGTCATCGCCACCAAACGGCCTTCCGCCTGATACTGACGAATCAATGCCAGCTTGGCCTCCGGTGTCGCTTCGGCGAGAAAATCATCGACGCCCGCTTCCGCAGCAATGGCGGCGGCAGTCAGACGGTTATCGCCGGTAATCATCACCGTTTTAATGCCCATTTTGCGCAGCTGGGCGAAGCGCTCTTTAATACCGCCTTTGACGATATCTTTCAGCGCAATAACGCCCAGCACACGGGAACCTTCCACCACCACCAGCGGCGTGGCCCCCTGACGCGCAACCTGATCGACTTTTTGATCAACATCGGCAGGGAAGTGACCGCCGTTAGCCTCAACATGGCGGCGAATGGCATCGACAGAACCTTTACGGATCATGCGGTTGTCGATGTTGATCCCGCTCATCCGGCTTTGCGCAGTAAACGGTACAAAGGTGGCATGGAGCGACTGCACATCGCGCTCGCGCAGGTTAAAACGTTGCTTGGCGAGGATCACAATACTGCGGCCTTCCGGCGTTTCATCAGCCAGCGAAGCCAGTTGTGCGGCGTCAGCCAGCGTTTTTTCATCCACGCCCTGCGCAGGGATAAACTCCGACGCCTGACGGTTACCGAGTGTGATGGTGCCGGTTTTATCCAGTAGCAGAACGTCAACGTCACCTGCCGCTTCAACTGCACGTCCGCTGGTGGCAATCACATTCGCGCCTAGCATCCGGCTCATCCCGGCGACGCCGATCGCTGACAACAGGCCGCCAATAGTGGTTGGGATCAGACAGACCAGCAGCGCCACCAGTACCGTTACGCTGACTGCATTACCGCCCCACGCGGAAAACGGCCACAGCGTGGCGGTTGCCAGTAAAAAGACGATAGTCAGGGCAATCAGCAGGATGGTCAGGGCAATCTCGTTCGGCGTTTTACGTCGCTGTGCGCCTTCCACCATCGCGATCATCCGATCCAGAAATGTCTCGCCGGGGTTAACGCTACACTCAATCACCAGCCAGTCAGAAAGAATACGCGTGCCGCCGGTGACGGAGGCAAAATCGCCGCCGGATTCACGGATCACCGGTGCCGATTCCCCGGTGATGGCGCTTTCATCGACCGATGCGCCCCCTTCAATGACTTCACCATCGCAGGGGATAATATCGCCAGCTTCTACCAGTACGATATCGCCTTTACGCAGTTGATCGGCGGGAACTTTGTCCTCCGCAGCGCCATATTTCGGCTCACGCAGCTTGCGGGCAAAGGCAGTTTTTTTCACCCCTTTCAGACTGTTGGCCTGCGCTTTACTGCGGCCTTCTGCCAGCGCCTCGGCGAAATTAGCGAACAGTACGGTGATCCACAGCCAGCCGCTAATGGCCGCGCTAAACAGCGCATTGCCAGGCATCGCACCGCTTGCCATCGCGATGCTAATACAGGTGGTCAGCAGACTGCCGATCCAGACGATAAACATCACCGGATTGCGCCATTGCGCCTGCGGGTTTAATTTTTTCACCGCTTCTTTCAGCGCCTGAACGACAAGTGTTGGTTCGAATAGCGCCAGTTGTTTACGACTCATATTCAGTGCTCACTCAATATCATCAGGAGAGATATTCCGCCACCGGACCAAGCGCCAGGGCAGGGATAAAGGTCAGTGCGCCAACCAGCAACACGGTGCCGATTAACAGGCCAACAAACAGCGGGCCGTGCGTTGGCAGCGTGCCGGAGCTGGCGGGTTGGCTCTTTTTACTCACCAGCGAACCGGCAATTGCCATCACCGGGATAATCACCCCGAAGCGACCGACAAACATGCAGAACGCCAGTAAACAGTTCCAGAACGGAGAGTTGGCGCTTAATCCGGCAAAGGCGCTGCCGTTGTTGTTAGCGGCGGATGACACGGCGTACAGCACTTCGCTAAAACCATGCGGGCCAGGGTTGAGCATGGCGCTACGTCCGGCGTCGGTCATCATTGCCAGCGCCGCGCCCATCAGCACCAGCGTCGGGGTGACCAGAATCGCCAGTGCAGTCAGTTTCATCTCACGTACGTCGATTTTTTTACCCAGATATTCCGGTGTACGACCAATCATCAGCCCGGCAATAAACACCGCCAGCAGGACAAACAGCATCATGCCGTAAAGACCAGAACCGACACCGCCGAACACCACTTCACCAATTTGCATCAGCCACATCGGCACCATGCCACCGAGAGCGGTAAACGAATCATGCATCGCAATCACCGCGCCACAGGAAGCCGCCGTAGTCACGACCGCAAACAGGCTACTGACCAGCACGCCGAAACGGCTCTCTTTACCTTCCATATTGATGCTGCTGTCTGCGCCGAGCGCCAGCAGATGAGGATTACCCTGAACTTCTGCCCACATCACCACGCCTACGCAGATGACAAAAATCACTGACATCGCCCACAGCAACATGCGCCCCTGGCGGCGATCGCCCGTCACTTCACCAAAGGCAAAGCACAGCGCCGTTGGGATCAAGAAGATTGCCAGCATCTGCACGAAGTTGGTCAGTGCGGTTGGGTTTTCAAACGGATGCGACGAGTTGGCATTAAAGAAGCCACCGCCGTTAGTACCGAGCATCTTGATCGCTTCCTGAGAAGCTACAGGCCCCATGGGTAACAGCTGTTGCGCTCCTTCAACGGTATTCACAGCCTGATAAGGCTGAAAGTTTTGCAGCGCACCTTGTTGAATAAAAAACAGTGCGATCAACAACGCCACAGGGACGAGCACCCATAACGTGATGCGTAGCAGATCGACCCAGGCATTCCCGAGTGTGCTCATGCTCTGGCGGGTAAACGCACGGATGAGGGCAAAAATCACCGCAATCCCGCTGGCGGCAGAAAGAAAGTTTTGCACCGTTAAGCCAGCCATCTGGCTGAAATAGCTCAACGTGGTTTCACCGCTGTAAGATTGCCAGTTGGTATTCGTGACAAAGCTGACGGCGGTATTCAGCGCCAGATCCCACGACAGCCCCGGCAACTGCTGTGGATTAAGCGGCAGATAGTGCTGACCGAGCAACATAAAAAACAGCACCGCCAGCCCCAGCATGTTCAGGCCGAGAATGGCACAGAGATATTGCTTCCAGTTCATCTCACGGTCAGAGACGCCAAGTGCGCGAAAAAGTACGCGCTCAACGCCCGTTGTACCGGGAAGAGGAATGTCATTAATCAGCCGCGCCAGCCCGCTGCCTAAAGGACGCGCCAGCACCATTAACACCAGTAAAAACGTGGCGATCAGTAAGAACCCTTGCGCAGCCATCAGAACGCCTCCGCATTGATCAGGGCATAAACCAGATAACCCAGTAATAAAAACACCAGCAATACGCCGGTTATCACGCCTGCACTCACAGTGCACCTCCAGTGGCCTAAAAGTGATACCGGAAGGGTAGAATTCTGGCTGCAAAGATTTCGCAAAAATCTGCGGGCGGGGTGTAAAAAAAGTATAAAAATGGCAAAAGCCATGATTTAACTAATGTTTAGTATTAATTTAACTTTTGTGTAACTTAATTACAGGATGAATGTAAATAAACCATCAATAAGCAAAAATAAGTGGTCGGATGAGTAGTAAAATTACACAAAAGGCGGTACTATTTTCATCAGATAAACAAATTCATTTTTCCGGTGCCATTCACCGGGTAGATACAAAAGGGGGAGAAAAGTATGGAACTCTACAGAGAATATCCTGCATGGCTTATCTTTTTACGCCGTACTTATGCGGTTGCAGCGGGCGTTCTGGCGCTGCCTTTCATGCTTTTCTGGAAAGACCGCGCCCGCTTTTACAGCTACCTGCATCGCGTCTGGTCGAAAACCAGCGATAAACCGGTGTGGATGGATCAGGCCGAAAAGGCAACTGGTGATTTTTATTGATTGCTGAGTTTTGAATACATTGAAAACCGCCAGCGGAAACGCTGGCGGTTTTTTGTATCAGGAAGATGTTCAGAGGAATATTTAGACATCGTTATACCAATCGAAACATATATTCATGAAATATATATAAATATTTTCCTAATTGTTCTTATCTGACAGATATCTCACTTAAGGCTTTCTTATAAATCTGTAGGGTTTTGCCTGGAAGCAGAC
>OGHK01002710.1_pt1 | contig 11771 bp, 10 predicted proteins | sample 1571411 | NCBI WGS metagenome assembly OGHK01 (sample SAMEA2582043, study PRJEB24529) | metagenome | biome: Human gut stool | place: China | collected 2011 | reverse complement strand
CTTCTATAACGGTCGCCATAATAAACCAGGTAGCGAGCAGCGTTATACCTTTAAAAATACCAACCGTATTTACCTGGGTGACACCGGATTTAATCTCTACTTGCATGCGTATGGCACCTACGGTTCTGCGAATCGCGTGAATTTCCACGACGATATGTTCCTGTACGGTATCGGCTACAATTTCACCGGCAGCGGTTGGTGGTTCAAACCGTTCTTTGCTAAGCGTTATACAGATCAAACCTATTACACTGGCGACAACGGCTATGTCGCCGGCTGGGTTACAGGTTACAACTTTATGCTGGGCAGCGAGAAATTCACTCTTACCAACTGGAACGAGTACGAGTTTGACCGTGACGCTAACTATGCAGCGGGTAATGGCGGTAAAGAAGGGCTGAATGGCGCAGTTGCACTGTGGTGGAATGCAACATCACACATTACTACGGGGATTCAGTATCGATATGCGGATGACAAACTGGGCGAAGATTTTTACCAGGATGCGATAATCTACTCCATCAAATTTAACTTCTGATTGATTACTGCCGGGGCTCCCGGCAGTATGAATTCACTCTATATCTGATACAACGGATCCCCTTCCCGACCAGCCATTAGCGCATTGCCCTGGTCTCGTACCACGTCCCATAACGCTTCAGCGGCGGTGGAAAGTGAACGGTTCTTCCTGCGCACCAGCATCAACTGGCGTTCAACAACCGGCGTAATGCGCTGTACCACCAGTGGGCTACCTTCAGGCAATGGTAGCGCCAGTGCGGGAAGAATACTGATGCCGATGCCTGCGGCTACCATCGGGAACAGCGTCGCCGGATGTCCAATCTCCTGCACAATATTCGCCTGAATACCATTGCGCGCCAGCGCTGCGTCAATCAGCGGTCGGCTGCCTGACGCGTAATCCTGCAACACCAATTTCGCTCCCTGTAATGCCTGCCAGGGTACATAATCTTCCACGGCCAAAGCGCTATCGCGATGGCAAAGCAGAAAGAAAGGCTCGGAAAGAATCGCTTCACATTGCAGATCGCCCACTGGGCCTGGATCGATGACGATGCCAAAATCGACATCTCCCTGGCGAATACTTTCCATTACCCACTGCTGCGGACGATCGTGCAGGACAAACTGAATATCTGGATAGCGGCGATGGCTTTCAGCAATGCATTGCGGAATAAGATGCGCGGAAATGGTCTGGCTGGCAGCGACCCGAACTTTTCCGCTCAGTTGTTGCCCCATACGCCCGGTATCGCGCAACGTGCTGTTCAGTTCATCCAGCAGTCGCTCAAGACGCAAAGCCAGCTGCTGCCCTGCATCTGTAAGCACCACTTCACGCGTGGTTCTGTCCAGCAGGCGAACACCAGTATGATTTTCCAGTTCCTTCACACTGTGACTCACTGCCGACTGGCTCAGGCCGATACGCTCTCCTGCACGACTAAAACTTTTCTCCTGCGCTACTGTGACGAAAACCTTTAATTGTTTTAAAGAATAATTCATCTGTTTTCTTCATGAATGGATGCAATAAATCAATTTTATTTCTCAAACTGGAAGAAGCACAATAGAACCATCGATCATCTGGAGTCTTTATGAAACTTTTTCGTATCCTCGATCCTTTCACCTTAACCCTGATCACGGTGGTGTTGCTGGCCTCTTTCTTTCCGGCCAGAGGCGATTTCGTCCCCTTCTTTGAAAATCTGACCACCGCAGCTATTGCCCTGCTGTTCTTTATGCACGGCGCGAAGTTGTCGCGTGAGGCGATTATTGCTGGCGGTGGTCACTGGCGACTGCATTTGTGGGTAATGTGCAGCACCTTCGTGCTGTTTCCGATTCTGGGTGTACTGTTTGCCTGGTGGAAACCGGTAAATGTCGACCCGATGCTCTACTCCGGTTTTCTCTACTTGTGCATTCTCCCGGCTACCGTGCAGTCTGCAATCGCCTTCACGTCAATGGCGGGCGGTAACGTCGCGGCAGCGGTTTGTTCTGCGTCGGCATCCAGCCTGCTGGGGATTTTCCTTTCACCATTGCTGGTTGGTCTGGTGATGAATGTTCACGGTGCAGGGGGCAGCCTTGAGCAGGTCGGTAAAATTATGCTGCAACTGCTGCTGCCGTTTGTGTTGGGGCATCTTTCCCGGCCGTGGATTGGTGACTGGGTGTCGCGCAATAAAAAATGGATTGCGAAAACTGACCAGACGTCCATTCTGTTGGTGGTTTATACAGCGTTCAGCGAAGCCGTCGTTAATGGTATCTGGCATAAAGTTGGCTGGGGATCATTGCTGTTTATCGTGGTGGTCAGCTGCGTTCTTCTGGCTATCGTGATTGTAGTTAACGTCTTTATGGCACGCCGACTGAGCTTCAATAAGGCAGATGAAATTACTATCGTCTTTTGTGGTTCGAAAAAGAGTCTGGCAAATGGCATCCCGATGGCAAACATTCTGTTCCCCACATCGGTGATCGGTATGATGGTGCTGCCCCTGATGATTTTCCATCAGATCCAATTGATGGTCTGTGCGGTGCTGGCGCGTCGATACAAACGCCAGACCGAACAGTTACAGGCGCAGCAGGAAAGCAGCGCCGATAAAGCTTAAAGCGGACGCTTCAGGGGCTGGACCAGTTGCGTCAGCCCCTCGGTTTTAATCAGCAGCGTGATTTGCATTAGCTCACCGAGCTTCCCTGCCGGGAACTCATCTTTGCGGGCAAACCACAGCAGATACTCCTCCGGCAGGTCGATTAAGCGACGCCCTTTGTATTTGCCAAACGGCATTATCGTATTGGCTATTTCAATCAGCTGCTCTTTTTCCATCTCAGCTACCCAGCAAACGCAGCATTTCCGCTTCGTCGATGACTTCAATGCCCAGTTCCTGCGCCTTCGCCAGTTTAGATCCTGCAGCTTCACCCGCTATCACCAGATCGGTTTTCTTCGACACGCTGCCCGCGACTTTCGCGCCCAGTTCGACCAGTCGAGCTTTAGCGTCATCACGCGACATCTGGCTTAAGCTGCCCGTAAGCACCACGGTTTTACCAGCAAACGGGCTGTCAATCTCTTCCGCGTTGATAACGATCGGCGCAGGCCAGTGAACACCTTCCGCCAACAGCTCGCTGATGACATTGCGGTTGCTTTCTTCGGCAAAGAAGTTGTGAACGTGGGATGCAACGACAATGCCAACATCAGGCACCTTTTGCAGCTCTTCAATCGAAGCGGCTTCCAGCGCTTCCAGCGTGCCGAAATATGCCGCCAGACCTGCTGCGGTGGCCTCGCCGACTTCACGGATGCCAAGTGCATAGAGGAAGCGAGCAAAGGTGGTTTCTTTCGCTTTTTCCAGCGCGTTAACCACGTTTTGTGCCGATTTTGGCCCCATACGCTCCAGTCCGGTCAGTTTGCCTGCGGTGAGTTTGAACAGATCTGCCGGAGTATGGACATATTCTTTTTCAACCAGCTGATCGATGATTTTGTCGCCCATTCCGTCAACATCCATCGCACGGCGGGAAACAAAGTGTTTCAGCGACTCTTTACGCTGCGCACCGCAAATCAGGCCACCGGTACAGCGGGCAACCGCTTCACCTTCCACACGCTCAACGTCAGAACCACATACCGGACAATGCGTCGGGAATACAACCTCACGGGTATCTTCCGGGCGTTCAGAAAGCACGACGTTAACCACCTGCGGGATCACGTCGCCAGCGCGGCGAATCACCACTTTATCGCCAATGCGTAAACCAAGACGTTCGATTTCATCCGCATTGTGTAAGGTTGCGTTACTCACCAGCACGCCTGCAACATGGACAGGTTCCAGACGCGCAACAGGCGTAATCGCGCCAGTACGCCCAACCTGAAACTCGACGTCACGCACAAAGGTCATCTGCTCCTGCGCCGGGAATTTAAACGCTACCGCCCAGCGCGGGGCACGCGCGACAAAGCCAAGCTGCTCCTGCTGTGCCAGTGAGTTGACCTTAATCACCACGCCGTCGATATCAAAGCCCAGCGTCGGGCGGTCTTCTTCCACTTTGTGATAGAACGCCAGCACTTCTTCCGCCGATTCACAAAGCGTTACCCGATCGCTGACCGGCAACCCCCACTGTTTAAATTGCAGTAAACGGCCAAGATGAGTATCCGGCAGCTCGCCACCTTCCAGAACACCAACGCCATAGCAGAAAAAAGTGAGCGGTCGCTTCGCTGTAATACGCGGATCAAGCTGACGCAGTGAACCAGCTGCCGCATTACGTGGGTTAGCAAAAACTTTCCCGCCCGTGCGTCGCGCATCTTCGTTAATCTTTTCGAACCCCGCCTGCGGCAGGAACACTTCACCACGCACTTCCAGACGCGCCGGGATATTCTCTCCGTGTAGCTTCAGTGGAATGGCGCGAATGGTACGCACGTTAGACGTGATATCTTCCCCGGTGGTGCCATCGCCACGGGTCGCGGCACTGACTAAAACGCCATTTTCATACAGAATACTGACAGCAAGGCCATCCAGCTTCAGCTCACAGCACCAGGTGACTTTCTCGTTGCTTTTCAGACGGTCCTGCACTCGTTTGTTGAAGGCAAGAAAGCTTTCTTCATCAAAAACGTTATCCAGCGACAGCATTGGCACTTCATGGCGAATCTGGCTGAAAGCCGCCAGCGGCGCAGCACCTACACGTTGGGTAGGCGAATCAGGCGTAATCAGTTCTGGATGTTTGGTTTCCAGCTCGCGCAGTTCGCGCATCAGCCTGTCGTATTCAGCGTCGGGAATTTCCGGCGCATCCATCACATGATAAAGATATTCATGATGGCGAAGCGTCGTTCGCAGTTCTGTCAGTTGTTGTTCGATTGATTCCATATCGCACCATCAATGCTAAAAACCCCCGACAAGCGGGGGTTCGAAGAGGAGTTAATTTGCCTTAAGTGTATCAGGCGTTGGCGTCTTTGACTTCGCGGATGATGTCCTGGTACTCGCGCAATTTCTGCGGAGTCATCATACGGCGCTGATCGTCAAGCACGACACCGCCCACTTCATCGGCAATATGCTGCGCAGATTGCAGCATCAGCTTGAAGTTCTGCAGCTCGTCACCGTAAGACGGTACCTGCATAAAGATAGTGACACCCGGAGTAGTGAAATCCTTCATTTCAGGATCAAAGGTTCCCGGTTTCACCATATTCGCCAGGCTGAATAACGCCGGGCCGCTGCCATCCGGGCTAAGATGACGATGGTAAATATTCATATCGCCAAAAATGAAGCCCGCTTGTTGAATGCTGTTAAGAAGCAGTTCACCGTTTAGCTCGCTACCGTGATGCGCCGCGACGTTCATGATAATCACCGCTTCTTTGCGCTTCGGTTTATCCATAACTGGAGCCGGTTCCGCTACAGGCTCAGGCTGTGGTGCCGCTACGGGTTCTGCAGGCTGGAAAGCCTGTTGTGCCGGTTGCGGTGCTGAATGCACAGGCTGCGGCGCTGGCGCGACCTGTGGCGAAACTGGCTGCTGCAACGGCTGTTCAGGCTGCGGCTGATAGGCAGGCTGCTGCACCGGCTGCGCTGGACGCGGAGCATGTTGCGGCGGTACCTGCGCTTCAGGCGGCTGCTGGACCGGTTGACGCGGCTGCGCAGACGCATAAGGCGGTTGGTACTGGTGTTGCGGCGACGGACGAGCAGCCTCATGCTCCTGAGCGTTAGCCGGGGCATGATTCACGCGGTGAACACGAACCTCACCAACGCCCTCATCATCTTCGACATCCTCGTCATAAGAATCGTCGTCACGTTTTGACTTCATTCGTTTTAATGGCCGATCGCGGAACATAGAAGATCGTTCTTTACGGCTGGTCCAGAAACCATGTACCAGTAAAGCGATTATGGCGATCGCGCCAACAATGATTAATATCAGACGCAAATCCTGCATCATTATATTCTCTGTTGTTCTAACACCTTGCCACCACGGCAAACATTTACTCACTAAGAGTATTTGCCGATTACCTCAAGTGCAAGTGCACTATTAACTTTCACAGCACAAAGATAGATGAAATCGTGCTTTTTGCTGTTTTTTCGAACATATCCTAACTGTCCATTGCGCAATTACCCGGTAAAATACGCAGAATTTTCCTGGGATTGGTCAAAAGGAGCTCATCCTGATTATGGTTTCATCATTCACATCTGCCCCACGCAGCGGTTTTTACTATTTTGCGCAAGGCTGGAAGCTCGTCTCGCAACCTGGGATTCGGCGTTTCGTTATTTTACCGCTGCTGGTCAATATTTTGTTGATGGGGGGCGCATTCTGGTGGCTCTTTACGCAACTCGATGTCTGGATCCCGACTCTCATGAGTTATGTTCCGGACTGGTTACAATGGCTGAGCTATCTGTTGTGGCCCCTGGCTGTCATCTCTGTGCTGTTAGTGTTTGGCTATTTCTTCTCAACGATTGCTAACTGGATTGCCGCTCCGTTCAACGGTTTATTGGCTGAACAACTGGAAGCACGATTGACTGGCGCTACACCGCCAGATACCGGGATTTTCGGTATCATGAAAGATGTGCCGCGAATCATGAAACGCGAATGGCAAAAATTTGCCTGGTATCTGCCACGCGCAATTGTATTGCTAATTCTTTACTTCATCCCTGGTATTGGGCAAACCGTCGCGCCGGTACTGTGGTTCCTGTTTAGCGCCTGGATGTTAGCCATCCAGTATTGCGATTACCCCTTCGATAACCACAAAGTGCCGTTTAAAGAGATGCGCACCGCCCTGCGCACACGCAAAATCACCAATATGCAGTTTGGTACTTTAACCAGTCTGTTTACGATGATCCCGCTGCTTAATCTGTTCATTATGCCCGTTGCCGTTTGTGGCGCGACGGCGATGTGGGTCGATTGCTATCGCGATAAACACGCGATGTGGCGGTAACAATCTAACGGTTATTTTGTAAACCGTTTGTGTGAAACAGGGGTGGCTTATGCCGCCCCTTATTCCATCTTGCATGTCATTATTTCCCTTCTGCATATAGATATGCTAAATCCTTACTTCCGCATATTCTCTGAGCGGGTATGCTACCTGTTGTATCCCAATTTCATACAGTTAAGGACAGGCCATGAGTAAGATTTTTGAAGATAACTCGCTGACTATCGGTCACACGCCGCTGGTTCGCCTGAATCGCATCGGTAACGGACGCATTCTGGCGAAGGTGGAATCTCGTAACCCCAGCTTCAGCGTTAAGTGCCGTATCGGTGCCAACATGATTTGGGATGCCGAAAAGCGCGGCGTGCTGAAACCAGGCGTTGAACTGGTTGAACCGACCAGCGGTAATACCGGGATTGCACTGGCCTATGTAGCTGCCGCTCGCGGTTACAAACTCACCCTGACCATGCCAGAAACCATGAGTATTGAACGCCGCAAGCTGCTGAAAGCGTTAGGTGCAAACCTGGTGCTGACGGAAGGTGCTAAAGGCATGAAAGGCGCAATCCAAAAAGCAGAAGAAATTGTCGCCAGCAATCCAGAGAAATACCTGCTGCTGCAACAATTCAGCAATCCGGCAAACCCTGAAATTCACGAAAAAACCACCGGTCCGGAGATCTGGGAAGATACCGACGGTCAGGTTGATGTATTTATTGCTGGCGTTGGGACTGGCGGTACGCTGACTGGCGTCAGCCGCTACATTAAAGGCACCAAAGGCAAGACCGATCTTATATCTGTCGCCGTTGAGCCAACCGATTCTCCAGTTATCGCCCAGGCGCTGGCAGGTGAAGAGATTAAACCTGGCCCGCATAAAATTCAGGGTATTGGCGCTGGTTTTATCCCGGCTAACCTCGATCTCAAGCTGGTCGATAAAGTCATTGGCATCACCAATGAAGAAGCCATTTCTACCGCCCGTCGTCTAATGGAAGAAGAAGGTATTCTTGCAGGTATCTCTTCTGGAGCAGCTGTTGCCGCGGCGTTGAAACTACAAGAAGATGAAAGCTTTACCAACAAGAATATTGTGGTTATTCTACCATCATCGGGTGAGCGTTATTTAAGCACCGCATTGTTTGCCGATCTCTTCACTGAGAAAGAATTGCAACAGTAATGCCAGCTTGTTAAAAATGCGTAAAAAAGCACCTTTTTAGGTGCTTTTTTGTGGCCTGCTTCAAACTTTCGCCCCTCCTGGCATTGATTCAGCCTGTCGGAACTGGTATTTAACCAGACTAATTATTTTGATGCGCGAAATTAATCGTTACAGGAAAAGCCAAAGCTGAATCGATTTTATGATTTGGTTCAATTCTTCCTTTAGCGGCATAATGTTTAATGACGTACGAAACGTCAGCGGTCAACACCCGCCAGCAATGGACTGTATTGCGCTCTTCGTGCGTCGCGTCTGTTAAAAACTGGCGCTAACAATACAGGCTAAAGTCGAACCGCCAGGCTAGACTTTAGTTCCACAACACTAAACCTATAAGTTGGGGAAATACAATGTTCCAGCAAGAAGTTACCATTACCGCTCCGAACGGTCTGCACACCCGCCCTGCTGCCCAGTTTGTAAAAGAAGCTAAGGGCTTCACTTCTGAAATTACTGTGACTTCCAACGGCAAAAGCGCCAGCGCGAAAAGCCTGTTTAAACTGCAGACTCTGGGCCTGACTCAAGGTACCGTTGTGACTATCTCCGCAGAAGGCGAAGACGAGCAGAAAGCGGTTGAACATCTGGTTAAACTGATGGCGGAACTCGAGTAATTTCCCGGGTTCTTTTAAAAATCAGTCACAAGTAAGGTAGGGTTATGATTTCAGGCATTTTAGCATCCCCGGGTATCGCTTTCGGTAAAGCTCTGCTTCTGAAAGAAGACGAAATTGTCATTGACCGGAAAAAAATTTCTGCCGACCAGGTTGATCAGGAAGTTGAACGTTTTCTGAGCGGTCGTGCCAAGGCATCAGCCCAGCTGGAAACGATCAAAACGAAAGCTGGTGAAACGTTCGGTGAAGAAAAAGAAGCCATCTTTGAAGGGCATATTATGCTGCTCGAAGATGAGGAGCTGGAGCAGGAAATCATAGCCCTGATTAAAGATAAGCACATGACAGCTGACGCAGCTGCTCATGAAGTTATCGAAGGTCAGGCTTCTGCCCTGGAAGAGCTGGATGATGAATACCTGAAAGAACGTGCGGCTGACGTACGTGATATCGGTAAGCGCCTGCTGCGCAACATCCTGGGCCTGAAGATTATCGACCTGAGCGCCATTCAGGATGAAGTCATTCTGGTTGCCGCTGACCTGACGCCGTCCGAAACCGCACAGCTGAACCTGAAGAAGGTGCTGGGTTTCATCACCGACGCGGGTGGCCGTACTTCCCACACCTCTATCATGGCGCGTTCTCTGGAACTACCTGCTATCGTGGGTACCGGTAGCGTCACCTCTCAGGTGAAAAATGACGACTATCTGATTCTGGATGCCGTAAATAATCAGGTTTACGTCAATCCAACCAACGAAGTTATTGATAAAATGCGCGCTGTTCAGGAGCAAGTGGCTTCTGAAAAAGCAGAGCTTGCTAAACTGAAAGATCTGCCAGCTATTACGCTGGACGGTCACCAGGTAGAAGTATGCGCTAACATTGGTACGGTTCGTGACGTTGAAGGTGCAGAGCGTAACGGCGCTGAAGGCGTTGGTCTGTATCGTACTGAGTTCCTGTTCATGGACCGCCCCGACCTCCCGAGTGAGGAGGAGCAGTTCGAAGCCTACAAGAAAGCGGTCGAAACCATGAACGGCCGCCCGGTCATCATTCGCACGCTCGACATCGGCGGCGACAAGGAGGTTCCGGCGCTCGGCCTGGAGAAGGAGCAGAACCCCTTCCTCGGCTACCGCGCTATCCGTATCTGCCTCGACCGCACCGAGCTGGTCATCGTGCAGCTGCGTGCGCTGCTGCGTGCGGCGCAGTACGGCGATTTGCGCATCATGTTCCCGATGATTTCTTCGGTCGATGAGCTGCGCAACGCCAAGCAGGTGCTCCGCGAGGCGCGCGACCTGCTCGACGCCGAGGGCGTAGACTATAACCCGAACGTCAAGGTCGGCATCATGGTCGAAATCCCGGTGGCGGCGGTCTGCGCCGACGTCCTCGCGCAGGAGGCCGACTTCTTCTCCATCGGCACCAACGACCTGATTGGCTACACCATGTGCGCCGACCGTGGCAACGACACCATCTCCAACCTGTACCAGGTGTACTATCCCGCCGTGCTCCGCTCTCTCAAGAACATCATCGAGAGCGGCGTGAAGGCCGGCATCATGGTCGGCATGTGCGGCGAGGCCGCTGCCGATCCGCTGCTTGAGCCGCTGCTGATCAGCTGGGGCCTGGAGGAGTTCTCGATGAGCGCTCCGTCGATCCTGCGCGCCCGCAAGACCATCAGCCAGTGGACCAGGGCCGAGTGCGACGAGCTCGCCGAGAAGGCGCTCGCCTGCAACACCGCTGCCGAGGTCAAGGCACTGCTCGAGTCCGCAGCTCGCTAATTTGGTATCAGAGGTAACCGCGTGGTTGGAATGGGCCGGCCACGCGGCCCTCACGTATACAGGGGGTACTGTAAATGTTCTACACGCTAACTGCTAACCCGGCTGTCGACATGACGGTTTCGAGCTCTCCGCTTGAGCCCGATGAGAACGTCCGCACCGGTTCGGCCAGCTACACGGCCAACGGCAAGGGCCTCGACGTGTCCTTCGCCTTCAAGAAGATGGGGGTCGACACCGTCGCGCTCGGCTTCTTCGCTGGCTTCACCGGCAAGTTTATCGTCGAGGAGGTCATGAACCTCGGTTGCCTGTGCCGCCCGGTCTGGACCGACGGTATCACGCGCATCAACACCTATGTCAACGATGGCCAGCACGAGTACGGCATCCTGAACCCCGGCGCTCCGATTACGCCGCAGCACCAGGAGGAGCTCTACAACATCCTGGACACCGCGGGCGATCTTGAGTGCCTGATCGTCTCCGGCTCCGTGCCTCCCAAAGCCACGCCCGACTTCCTGGCTCAGGTCATGGAGCACGCTCAGGCTCGTGGCGCCGACGTCGTCCTGGACCTGTCCTCCGACAAGCTCAAGGAGCTCGCTCACAAGAAGCCGCTGCTCATCAAGCCGAACCATCACGAGATGAAGGCTATCTTCGGTGTGCCGGTCGATACCGACGACGAGGTCCGCATTGCCATGAAGCTGGCTCACGAGGCCGGCGTTCAGAACGTGCTGCTCACCCGTGGTAGCCGCGGCGACGCCTACTTCTCCAACGGCGAGGACATCTGGTACGCGAAGCGTGAGTTCAACATCAAGCTGGTCTCTTCCGTCTGCGCCGGCGACTGCACCCTCGCTGCGTTCCTGCACAAGTGGTACAAGAACCGCGACAACGTCGAGGAGGCCATGAAGCTCGCTATGGCCACCGGTGCCAACGTTGCCGAGTCCGTCGGCATTGGCGACTTTGGTCACGTCGACGAGTACAGCAAGCGCATTGCTGTCCGCAAGCTCGATCGTCAGTAATCGAAACGCGACATATTCGTGCGCATGCGGCGCCCCGGTTTCGGCCGGGGCGCCTTTTTTGTTCGCCCATGGGGGAGACATGTTCTGCCCCACTCCATCGATTTCACACCGTTTACCGAGTTGTCCTAGCCATTTTCCGATGTGTGGAATATACTTTCATTAACACGTTGCCTTGTGAAAGGAACATTCATGATTTACACGCTCACTGCAAATCCCGCCATCGACTACAACATCGCCTGCGACGGTCTTGACGCCAACACCGTCACGCGTACCCGCAACGCCGTTTACACGCCCAACGGCAAGGGTCTCAACGTCTCGTTCACCCTCGATCACTACGGCGTCGACACC
>OGHK01002700.1_pt1 | contig 11802 bp, 8 predicted proteins | sample 1571411 | NCBI WGS metagenome assembly OGHK01 (sample SAMEA2582043, study PRJEB24529) | metagenome | biome: Human gut stool | place: China | collected 2011 | reverse complement strand
AACTCGTTGCCCACAGGCAGGGTGCTGTGGTTTACCCGGTTGTCGCAGGCGACGGTCAGCAGCACCGTCTCGCCGGGGTGCAGCAGGGCGGTAACGTCTGCTTCAAAGGGGGTAAAGCCGCCCTTGTGCTGTGCGATAAGCTGGCCGTTCAGCCAGACGTTTGCCGTGTGGGTCACCGAGCCGAACCGCAGCGCCACCCGCTGCCCTGCGCAGAAGGCGGGCAGGGTGACCTGCCGCTGATACCACGCCCAGCCGTAGTGGCGGCGCAGGGCGGTGGTCTGGTCGTTCTGGTCGTTGTAGCTGGCAGGCACGGCGATGGGCTGGGCATCCGGCAGCGGCTTTGCGGGGTCGAACCGATTTTCCTCGCAGTTGCCCAGCATAAACTCCCATGTGCCGTCAAGGCTCAGCTTCAAGCGCGCTTCATTCTGTTCAGGATATAACATAACGCATTTCCTCTATTCAAACAAAACTGCGGGGCGCGGGTACTGCCCACGCCCCGCTTACGGGTGATTTGTTTAGCCCTTGATGCCGGTGGATGCCACGCCCTGCACAAAATACTTCTGCAGGGAGAGGAACACGATCAGCACCGGGATCAGTGCCACCACAGAGGCTGCCATGATCAGGCCGTACTCTGCGGAATACTGGGTGATGAACATGCGCAGACCGATCTGGATGGTCTTGAGCTCGGTCTTGGTCAGATAGATCAGGGGGCCAAGGAAGTCGTTCCAGGTGTTCACGAAGGTGAAGATGGTCAGGGTGGACAGCGCGGGCAGGCTGAGGGGCAGCATGATGTGCCACCAGATGCCGTACTCGCTCAGGCCATCGATACGGGCAGCCTCACACAGCTCAGTGGGCACGCCCTCGTAAAACTGCTTCATCAGGAACACACCAAAGGCACTGAAGGCCTGCAGGCACATGATGGCCAGATGGGTGTTGTTCAGGTGCCACGAGCTCATCATCATGAACTGCGGCACCATGTAGGCCTGCCAAGGTACGGCAATGGTGGCAATGTAGCCGAGGAAGAGCACATTCTTGCCCTTGAACTGCATCTTGGCAAAGGCGTAGGCCGCAAAGGAGGAGGTGAACAGCTGCAGCAGGGTGACCACCACGGTGATCTTGACCGTGTTCTTCACAAAGGTGAGCAGCGGGATCTGCGTCCAGATGTCCACATAGTTCTGCCAGCGCGGATTTTTGGGGATCCACTGGATGGGGAAGCCGAACACGTCCTTATTCAGCTTAAAGGAGGAGGACAGCATCCACAAAAAGGGCAGCAGCATACAGGCTGTGATGACGATGAGGAAGAAATAGATCAGGAACTTGGAGATGAAGTTGCGGCGCTTCTGGGAAGCGTGGTCTTTAATAACAGCGGTTGCCATAGCTTCTTCCTCCTTTCTCAGTTATCGCCCTTGGAGCCGCGGAACTGGATGATGGTAACGATCAGCACCAGTACGAACAACACCATGGCAATAGCACTTGCGTAGCCGTATTTCGGGGTATTTACGAAGGCTACATTGTAGATGTAGTACACCAGCGTCATGGTAGCGGTACCGGGGCCGCCCTGCGTGATCATGTACATCTGGTCGTAGACCTTGAAGCCGGAGATGGTGAGCATGATGACCACAAAAAAGGTGGTGGGGCGCAGCTGCGGCAGGGTGATATGCCAGAACTGCTGCCAGCGGTTTGCACCGTCCAGCTCGGCGGCTTCGTTCAGGTCCGGGTTGCAGCCCTGCAGGCCTGCCAGATAGATGACCATGTAGTAGCCCATGTTCTTCCATACACTGAACAGGATGACCGTGATCATAGCGGTGTCCTTACCGGCAGCCCAGCGGGGCAGGTTTTCCACCGCCACGCCAAAGAACTGGTTCAGGATCATATTGATGGGGCCCATGGAGGGGTTGAAGATCATGTTCCACACCGCTGCCACCGCAACCAGCGAGGCAACGTAGGGGAAGAACGCCACGGTGCGGAAGAAGTTGCGCAGCTTCACATTCTGGTTCAGCAGCACGGCCATCGCCAGTGAGCAGGCCAGCGTCAGCGGCACAGTGCCGATGACATAGACGATGGTGTTTTTCAGCGCCGCCTGAAAGATCTTATCGGTGGTGAAGAGCTTTACAAAGTTCTTCAGGCCGATAAATTCGATGGCGTGGCGGCCGTCCCATGCGCAGAAGGCCAGCGCAATGGCAAACACCATGGGCACCAGCGTAAACACGCAGAAACCGATGAAGTTTGGCGCAATAAAGGAATACGCGATGAGAGAATCGCGGGTCGATTTTTTTAGCACTTTACGGGGAGTTTTATTCTGGACAGCAGCACTCGCCATAAAAGAGCCTCCTTTCCCGGAAGTATAACAGCTTTTCCAAAAAATGAGCGGGGCGGGCGCTTTGCATACCCGCCCCGCTCGGACAGGGCTTTTTTCCGATGCTCGTCATCGGAAAATGAATGGGGATCGAAAATGATGAAGAAGGAGAACCGCAAACCATTGCGGAAAACGCTTTATCAGCCGAGAACTGCGGGAACCTGATCGTTCATGTTCTGGATGCCCTCGTCCACGGTCTCGCTCATGGTCATAATGGCATCGTGCTCGGCGTTCAGGATGGTCTCGATATCAGATGCATACTGTGTGTAGGGCATTTCCAGATAGACATTGCTGGTGGTCAGTGCATCCACGGAATTGCTGTCCTCAGGGAAGCCCTCGGTGGACTTGATGATCTCGGCGGTAGCATCGGAGCCGCAAGCCGGGAAGGTGCCGGTCTTGGCAATGGCCTGTGCGCCCTCCTCGGAGACACACCAGTTGATGAAGTCGGCAGCGGCCTCAGCCTTGGGAGAATCGGCGTTGATGGCCAGACTGGTCACAGTGCCCAGCGTAGAACCAGCCTCTGCACCGGCGGGGTGCGGATACTTGACGATGCCCCAGTTGAACTTGGTCTCGGCATCCTTCATGTAAGCTTCCAGCGTGGAAATGAACCAGCTGCCCATGTTGACCATTGCGCACTGCTGGTTCTCAAAGGCTGCGGAGTAGTGCAGAGAAGAGGTCTTGAGGTAGCCGTAGTCCATGCAGATGCCGTCCTTCTGCTGGGCAATGACCATATCGTAGGTGGGCTTCATGAAGTCGTAGGTGCCGTCGATGATGGTGTTCTTGCCGTCCAGAATGGAGAACAGAGAAGCGGCGGAGCGCCAGGTGTGGTAGTGGCAGCCATAGACCTTGGTATCGCCGGAGCCGCTGGTCATCTTGCGAGCCAGAGCATCGTAATCTTCCAGCGTCATGTCGTTGGAGGGATACTCCACACCGGCCTTATCGAACAGGTCCTTGTTGTAGTACACCACCCAGAAGTCGCTGCGGAAGGGCACGGCGTAGAAGTTGCCGTCGTCGGTGGTCAGCTGCTCGATGGTGCCGTTGAAATCGCCGGCATCGCGGGTCAGCACCTCGTTCAGGGGCTTGAGGTAGTCCAGATTGATCAGGTTTGCGTAGCCGGGGATATCCTTGACGGTCACGACATCCAGATCGGCGCTGCCGGCCAGCTGGGTAGCCAGAACGGTCATGTAATCGCTGGAGCCCAGATCCACCATCTCGATGGTCACGTCCTTGTGGCTTGCCATGTAGCCGTCGGCCATGGCCTGCCAGTAGGGGGTGGACTCCTTATCCCACACCGACCACTGCAGGGTAACAGGGCCTGCGGCTGCGGATGCAGCGGTGGAACTGGCAGCGGAGGAAGCAGCCGTGGAGCTGGCGGAAGAGCCGCCGCAGGCGCTCAGGGCAGCAGCTGCGCCGCAGGCGGCGGCAGCGGTAAGGAACGAACGACGAGAGATCTTTTTCATAAGTGTGTCCTCCTTCAGGGCAGTGTGTGTATTGCGTGCAACGGTCTCCCCCGTGCCGGGGAGCCACTCGCTTTTGTTGACACTAGGATACCGCACAAACGCAAAAACCGGAATGGAAAAATTCCGGGAAGAGTTGCAGTTTTTCTGTATCTTTTAAAAAAAGATGCACTTTCTTACACTGGAGTCTGCACTTTCTTGTTCTCTTGCACAGTTTACATCCATGGCACAAGAAAAAAGCGTATAAAGTACACAATTTTCATGAAAAAAGTCGTTGACAAACCGCGCCGGAATCAGTACTGTATAAAGGAAAGAATACAAAATATTACCGGAAAGGAGGCTCCGCTATGAAGAGCAGCCATCGTTTCCCGCTGCGGCGGCAGATCGTGTGGGGGATGCGCTTTTTTACCATCCTTACCTCGCTGGCCGTGGGCGCGGCGCTGTTCACCCTCTCCAACCAATATGTGCGCGCCAACTCCTTGCAGGCGGCAGAGTTCAACCTGCGGCTGGTGGCTACCTCCATCGAGACCAGTCTGGACAGCGCCGATGACCTTTTGAACTGGGCTTCCATCAACAGCACCGTGCGGCGGTACATCTCGCAGGAGGATGTCAATGGCGCCCAGACCATTGCCGCCTACAAAGCTGTGCAGGAAAAATACTATTCCAGCACCCTGTACAGCCACATCCTCCGCTTCTTTATTACCAACGAGAATGACCGGCATTTGCAGTTCGGCACGCTGAACGCCTCGGCGGCGCTCAACCGCACCAGCGTAAAGCAGTTTTTCTCCAAGGGGTACGGGATGCAGTTCACCACCGACCCGCTGCTGCCCGGCAACCCGGATTGCATTGCCATCAGTCAGCCTATCCGCTGCGGCAAGGGCACTCTGCACCGGGGCAGCACCTACCTTGCACTGGATACCGCCATCGTCACCGACCCGGCGGCGGGTTACAGCCTGACCGACGGCAGCGCGCTGTACTGGGAGACGGGCAGCCGCCTGTGGCAGATCGAAAATGGCAGCCTGACCGAGACCGAAAACCGGCTGCGGGAGGTAGCCTACACCCTGCGCACCGAAAGCAATAACGGCATGACCGAGCAGACCGCGTGGCAGGGCAAGGTGCAGCTGAACGGCCAGAGCTACTATGCTGTCAAGGTTACGCTGAACGGCCGCAGCGCGGCGCTGGTGCAGCTTTTGCCCGCAAATACCTTTTTGCTGCACTACGGCGTGTACCTGTGGCTCATCACCCTTGGCATTGCCATCATCTGGGGACTGAGCTTTTTGATGCAGCACTGGCTGGAGTGGGTCATCACCCGCCCGGTGGAGGCGCTGCAAAAGCGCATCGAGACCGTGGGCAGCGGCAACTTTGCCCCGGACCGCACGGTGGAGTGGAACAACGAGCTGGGCGACATTGGCCGCGGCATCAACCAGCTTGCCGAAAACGTAGACAGCCTGATGACCCGCCGCGTGGAGGACGAGCGCCGCAAGCAGGAGCTGGAATACCGGATGCTGCAAAACGAGGTAAACCCGCACTTTATCTATAATACCCTCAACAGCATCCGCTGGATGGCCACCATCCAGAATGCGCCCGGCATTGCCGAGATGGTGACCGCCTTTGCGCGGCTGACCAAAAGCATCTCCAAGGGTACCCAGAAGCTGGTGCCCCTGCAGGAGGAGCTGGCATTGCTCAACGATTACTTTACCATCCAGCAGTACCGTTACGGCGGCGACTTAGAGATAGAGGTCTCCCGCATTGAAAGCGAGACCCTGTGCTGCGACTGTCTGATCCCCCGGTTCACCCTGCAGCCTCTGGTGGAAAATGCCATCTTCCATGGGTTAGAGCCCAAGGGCGGCCATGGCAGCGTACTGCTGGATATCTCCACCGACCTGGAAAACGGGGATGTGCTGCTGCGCATTACGGATGACGGCGTGGGTATGCCGCCGGAGCTGGTGGCGCACCTTCTGGACGAGCCCACCGAGGAAGCCGAAAAGACTGAAAAGTTCCGCCATGTCGGCCTGTGGAACGTAAACCGCCGCATCCGGTATTCCTTTGGCGAGAGCTATGGCCTGACCATTGAAAGCGAAGAGGACGTGGGCACCGAGGTCACCATCCGGCTGCCCTATCAACAGAAAGGAGACAGCCATGCTGCGGATATTACTGGTGGATGACGAGCCGCTGGTGCTCATTGGTCTGCAGGGCATGCTGGAATGGGAAAAGCTGGGCTACACCGTCTGCGGCACCGCCCGCAACGGCAAGCTGGCGCTGGAGCTGATCGAGCGGGAAAAGCCGGATATCGTCATCGCAGACGTAAAAATGCCGGTGATGGACGGGCTTACCCTTGCCCGCACCTGCCGGGAGCGCAGCGCCCTGCCCGCCTTTATTATGCTGACAAGCTTTGAGGAATTTGATTACATCAAGCAGGCCATGGGTGCCGGGGTGGTGGATTATCTGGTCAAGCTGGACCTGACCCCCGAGAACCTGCAGACCGCCCTTGCCAAGGCCGCCGAAAAGGTAAAAAAGGAACATACCCTGCTGGGCGAAGTACCGGTGCAGGAAAACCTTGCCGAGAGCGTGCGCAGCTATCAGGAGCGTTTTTTCGTGCGGCTGTACGCCGGGCTGTTCCCGGACGAACAATCTTTGGAGCAGCCCTTGCAGCACATGGAGCTGGAGCTTACAAGCGACACCTATCTTGTAGCCAGCTGCGAGATCATCGCCAACACCGCCCTTACCCCCGCCCAGCAGCTGAAGCTGAGTTTTTCCTGCGGGCGGATGCTGGAGACCACCCTGCAAAACTACCTGCCCTGCTATGTGACCGGGGCGGATGCCATGCGCTGCAATGTGCTGTTCTGCCTGACCGATGCCCAGTGCCAGAACTACCGGACGGTGCTGCGCCCACTGCTGGAACGCGCCAGCCAAATTCTATACAACTATTTCACGGTACGGCTGCTCTGGGCGGTAGGTCGTCCCACCGGCTCCCTGCTGGGGCTGGCGCGCTGCTGCCGGGAAAACGCCCATTTGCAGCCCCTGCTCACGGTGGAGCAGCCCATCCAGTTCGTGGAGGTCAACGAGGGCGACGCCACCGCCGGGAAGATGCAGGTGGTGGCACAGGTGCAGGAGTACATCCAGAGCCACCTTTCCGAGCGGCTGACGCTGGCCGATGTGGCGGCTGTATTCAATTTTTCGCCCAACTACCTCAGCCAGCTGTTTGGCAAATACGGCGACAGCGGCTTTGTGGAGTACATTACCGAAACCCGCATCGCTGCGGCGAAGGAGATGCTGGAACAGGGCGATTTGAAAGTATACGAGATCGCTGAGAAACTGGGGTACGAAAGCGCCTTTTATTTTTCCAAGGTGTTCAAAAAGGTCACGGGGCTCAGCCCGCGGGAATACCAGCAAAGTATTTGAAATCGGAGGCTTCTATGATACAGGAACAACTTGCCCATCTGCCGGAATTTCTTCCCGATTACCGGCCCTTCCCCCCTGCCAAGGAACGTACTGCATGGCAGGGGCTGCCCCTGCGGGCAAAGCAGCGCTTTTTGCAGGCGGGGAAAGCCGCGCTGCAAACGCCCATTGCGCCCCTGCCGCTCTCGCTCTGGCTGGATTTCACCCACACCGGGCGGCGCACCCCATGGGAGGCGGCTTACTTCTCCCGCCGGGCGCGGCTTTGCGCGCTGGTAAGTGCCGAGTGTGTGGAGCACGAAGGGCGCTTTCTGGATGCCATTGCAGATACCGTATGGGCGATCTGCGAGGAAAGCGCATGGCAGCTGCCCGCCCACAACAGCTATGTGCGGGACACCCCGCAGCTGCCCCTGCCGGACACCACCCGCCCCATCGTAGATTTATTTGCCGCCGAGACCGGCGCGCTGCTGGCGCTGACCCGGTACTTACTGCCGGACGAGCTGGATACTGCCGCGCCGGGCATCACGGTGCGGATGGAGCAGGAGCTGGACGCCCGCATCCTGACGCCTTATTTTACAAGCCACTTCTGGTGGATGGGCAACGGCGCAGAGCCTATGTGTAACTGGACGAGCTGGTGCACCCAGAATGTGCTGCTCACGGTCTTTCTGCTGCCCACCACACAGCAGCAGCGGCAGGTTGCCGTCAAGCAGGCAGCGTACAGCCTCGACTGCTTTTTAAAGGACTACGGCGCGGACGGCTGCTGCAACGAGGGTGCACAGTATTACCGCCACGCCGGGCTGACCCTGTGGGGCTGCCTTGAAATTTTGTCCAGCATTGTGCCGGAGGCCTTCTCTCCCCTGTTCCATGAACCTAAAATCAAAAACATTGCAGAGTACATCTGCAACGTCCATGTGGAAGGGCCTTACTACCTGAACTTTGGCGATTGCAGTCCCCTTGCCGGGCGGTGCGGTGCGCGGGAATACCGCTTTGGGCAGGCCGTTGGCAGCGATGCTTTGCAGGCACTTGCGGCGGCAGACTTCCGTGCCGATGCCGACCCCGACCATTTGCAGAACCCGGACGGCAGCACCCACATCAACCTGTGGTACCGGCTCATCACCGCCTTTGCAGAGCAGGAGCTGATGGAATGCGCTGCAATTCCCCAGCATCTACCCACGGTGTGGTACCCCAGTGTGGGCATTTACGCCGCACGGCAGGGTCGCTGGGTGTTAGGGGCAAAGTTTGGCTCCAACGGCGACAGCCACAACCACAACGATACCGGCAGCATTACTGTATACAAAGACGGCAGACCGTTCCTCATTGATATCGGGGTGGAGAGCTACACCAAAAAGACCTTCAGCCCCCAGCGGTATGAGATCTGGACGATGCAGAGCGCATGGCACAACCTGCCCACCTTTGACGGCGTGCAGCAGCTGCCCGGCGCGGAATACGCCGCCCGGGAGGTGTGCACCGATAAAAACAGCATCACCGGCGAACTGGCGGGCGCGTACCCGCCCATCCCGGGGCTTACCACCTACCACCGCAGCTTATCGATCAGTGAACAGGGCATCACCCTGCGGGACGAAACGGACTATCCCGGCACGGTGGAGCTGACCCTGCTCACCGAGCAGAAAGCCGCCCCCACCGCGGACGGCTTTGCGGTGGGCACACTGGGCGGCATTCGGTTTGACCCGGGTGCCGTAACGGCTGCTGTTACGGCGGTGCCCATCACCGACCCGCGCCTGCGCACCGCATGGCCGGAAACAATCTATAAGATTACCCTGCATTTCCAAAGAATGCTGAACCTCGAACTGTACTAAGGAGAACTGCCATGGAGACCATCAAGCTGAAAATTCTGGACGAAGCAGGTCACACCCTGATGACCTGCGACGCCGACACCGCCGTATCCCTTGTTTACACCAACGAATACCACCCCGGCGACCGGGTGGCACTGGAGATCGACCATCCCGGGCAGTACTGCGTCATCCAGTTCGAGGACACCATGCCCGAAGCCCTTGTGTATGTGGTAAAACGGGAGATCAATTTCCATATTCCCTTCGGGGAGCAGGCCATCACCTACTCGCCCAAAAGCTTTGTGGGCAGCCGCCATGTCGTCCGCGCGCGCCTTGCGCTGCCGGAAGAAATTGCTGCACGGCGGAACTTAGCCTTCAACTGCTACGATGAGCACGGCGACACCGGCTTTTATCCCCACGCCAGTGCCAACGTGGAAACGCGCGGTGAGGCGGTGTTTGCCGCCCGCAACGCCATCGACGGCATCTTTGAAAACAGCGCCCATGGGGAATACCCCTACCAGAGCTGGGGCATCAACCGGGACCCCAACGCCGCCCTGACTCTGGATTTTGGCCGCGAGGTATTATTGGAGGAGCTGCGCATCACCGAGCGGGCAGATTTTCCGCACGACAACTACTGGGTAAAGGCTACGATAGAATTTTCTGATGGCAGTCAGCTGGACATTCCGCTGGTAAAAAGCGCCAAGCCCCAGAGCGTTACCTTTGAGCCCAAGCGGGTGCGCAGCCTTGTGCTGAAAGACCTCATTCAGGCCGAGGGTACCTCGCCCTTCCCTGCCCTGACCCAAATCGAAGCCTTTGGCACCGAGGTGAAGTGATATGAGCATCTACAATGCCCTTTATGGGCGGGACGGCCATGGCGTAGGCCCAAACGAGCCGGAGAAAAAAGGCTTTGCACGCTTTTGCCAGATGGTCGGCCGCGACCTCGGCCAGCTGCTGGGCACGAACCTGATGGTCTGCGTGCTCTGCCTGCCCGCTGCGCTGGGGGTCTCGCTGGGGGTCACCCTGCTCTCCCTGCCGCTGACGGTGGTGTGCAGCGCGGTCACCGGTCTGCTGACCGGCCCTGCCATGGTGCTGCTGGCAGACTGTGCCCTGCGCAGCTTGCAGAACGACCCCTCTCAGTGGCTGCCCCGGGCAAAACAGACCCTTGCCGCCCATTGGAAAGCCGCCTGCGGCTTTGGCTGCATTGGCACGCTGGTGCTGGGGCTGCTGTGCTTTGTGTCTGCCTTTGTGTTTGAAGCCGCCGCGCAGCAGGGGTATTACCCCGGGCTTGCGGTGCTGGTATTTCTGGCACTGGACTTTCTGGTGCTGGCGGTTTTGGCTACGCTTTGCGCCGCCGTTCTGCCGCTGCAAGCCCCCGCCCCGGACAGCCTGCTGCGCCGCGCGGGCAGACTGCTGCTTAACACACCGATCCGCTGCGTGGCGGCAGGTATCGTGATGCTGGCAGGCATCGGCGGCATGCTTTTGCTGTTCCCGGTCAGCGTATTCTGGGCGGTGCTGTTCGGTTTCTGGTTGCCCGGGCTTGCAGCCATGCAGACCCTGTTCCCCGTTTTGCGGCAAGAATACGGCGTACAGGTGCGCACCATTCCGCACCCGGCAGCGCCCGATAAGATCCTGACCGCGCAGGAGCAAAAAAGGCGTTCCCGCGTCAACTGGTGGTACTACAACTGGGGCATCGTAGCTGTGGCGGCTATGGTCATTGTAGGTGCAGCGTATGTGGCACACGGCCTGCTGACCGCCGTAGACCCCGATTACACCGTGGCGGTGGTCACGGCAGAAGCCCTGCCAGACGATGCGGTGCAGCGTCTGCAGACTGCGCTGGCGGGCTATGCGGACGATGCCAACGGCGACGGGGCTGTGGTGGTGCAGGTGAACAACTACACATGGAGCGCCAACGCCGCCCTGACCGACATGAACGGCCAGATGGCTGGTGCCACCCAACTGAACACCGATCTTGCCAACGACGAAAGTACAATCTGGATCCTCGAAGACCCAGAGGGCTTTGAGCAGGCTTATGGGGCGCTGAGCGAAAAGCTGGGTGCCGACTGGGCCGGACAGCTGATCGACTGGGACGAGCAGCCGGTACTTTCCGCTCTCGATCTTGGAAGTTATAACACCACTACCGATGGTAGCCAGCGCATTGCTGTACAAAGCTGTTTTGCTGGCTGTAAAATTGCGATTTTTGACACGGAAGATCGTTTATGGCGTTCTTTGAGCTCTTGATTCAATTGTTAATACCAGACAATCGGTTCTCCATGGCATCATAAGTCTTACTGCTACCGCTTTACCGCAATGAATTCCCCAAAACCATCTTGACGCACCTACACTTCCATGATACCCTTTATTCCAGATCCTGCTGAAAAAGTGGTGGTTCTCACCGTGATAACCACCACTTTCAGCGGATAATCACCCCGGAAAGAATGTACCGCCCCGCAACACACCCGATCATTTTGCCGCCGATTCACCCCGACAAAATCATCGCTGCGCTGCGTGGGCGGTATTTTTCTTTTTCACAAATAAAATCTTATGTAGTTGTTCAATCTTCCAAAATTTGTTTTTGTGACTGCACAACTGCAAAGTGTTATTCTTGTGCTTGAAAGAAGCAGGTTGTAGTGTCCGCACTGCGCCCGGCTTTCTTCATACCGAACCTTGAATCCTTCATAAGCCGTCTGAACGTGATGCCGTGCCATGACCTCACACTTTCTGTGGGCGAGCCGGACAACGCCGCTGCACAAACAGGGGCAGGAACTTCGTTCGGAGCAAACGGTGACTCCCATACATGAGCAGA
>OGHK01002681.1_pt1 | contig 11865 bp, 6 predicted proteins | sample 1571411 | NCBI WGS metagenome assembly OGHK01 (sample SAMEA2582043, study PRJEB24529) | metagenome | biome: Human gut stool | place: China | collected 2011 | reverse complement strand
TCATCCACCTATGAGCAAGCTCATGTGGATTTAGACCTTTTGACCCTGGCATCATGAAATAAGTGAATATAAAAAGGAGGCACGGCAATGAAGCGAACTTCAAAACGCGTGATGGCAGTCGCAGTGTCGCTTGCAATGGTACTTACCGGCAGCACAAGTGTACTGGCAGCAACAACGAACCCGGAAATCAGTGACCGAGAGATCGAACATAAAACAGCGGCGAAAAACATTGCAGCACAGGGTATGGTCCTTCTGGAAAACAAGAACAATTCCCTGCCGATCTCCAAAGAAAAAGGAGCCAAGATCGCACTTTTTGGTCAGGGCGTATACAATACCATCAAAGGAGGTACCGGTTCCGGTGCAGTAAACCAGCGTGACAATGTTACCGTACAGCAGGGCTTTGAGAATGCCGGATACGATATCGTTGATATTGACTTTGTAAATCAGATGCATGAAAGATGGACGGCAGAAGGCGGCGGCACAAGCCAAGGCTGGAGCTCTAAATGGGTAAATGAGCCGGTCTATGAAGATTACGACGGTGCAGTAGAAAAGATTCAGGCAGCAGCAGCCCAGACCGATACCGCTATTTACGTAATCGCACGTAACTCCGGTGAAGGTGCTGACCGTTCAGCAGGTAAAGGTGACTACCTCTTATCTGATGACGAAGAAGCCAACCTGAAACTCCTGGGTCAGACATTTGATAACGTAGTTGTCGTTCTGAACGTAGGCGGAGTTATTGATACAAAATTCTTCAACGAGATCGAAGGACTGGATTCCATGCTTCTGATGTCACAGGCTGGTATGACCGGCGGTGACGCTCTGGTAGAAGTACTGAACGGTACCGTTAATCCATCCGGTAAGCTGACCGACACCTGGCCGGTGAACTTCAGTGACAACCCATCCAGTGCAGGATTTGCAAATCAGGATGGTAATACCGCTCAGGAATTGTATAACGATGATATTTTCGTAGGATATCGTTACTATGATACCTTTGGCAAAGACGTTTCTTATGCATTTGGTTACGGCGGATCTTATACCACATTTGCAATGTCAACCAAATCGGTCAAAGCAGATAAAGACAAAGTAACGGTACAGGTTAAAGTAAAGAATACCGGAAGCGTATCCGGTAAAGAAGTTGCAGAAGTTTACTTCTCCGCTCCGGACGGCGATCTGGACAAACCTTATCAGGAACTGGTCGGCTACGCAAAGACAGACGAACTGGCACCGGGCGAATCTCAGATACTGACGATCAGCTTTGATACTTCAGAGATGGGATCTTACGATACCGACAAAGCAGCTTACGTGATGGAAGATGGCGATTACATTATCCGTGTCGGTAATTCTTCCAGAAATACACACGTAGCAGCGAAACTCAATGTCGCAGAAGACATGATCACCGAGCAGTACAGCAACCTGATGGTTCCGGTAACAGAAAACGACAACATCGAAAACAGTGATAAATATCCGACCCTGGAGCCGATGACAACCGAAGGTGCAACATCGATCACATACGATGGCGAAGCAAATGAGATCGCGGCAGCGAAGACGATTGAAGTGGATTTTACAGGCTACAAAGCACCGGAGATCATCAAAGAGAACGAAGACGTAACGGTTTACACTTCCGATACAACCGAAGAAAAATATCTGTTTGCCAAGAATGAAGACGGAGCAACAGGAACCATTTCCCGTGTAGAAAAAGCAAACGCAAACAACACCGACTACAGCGTAACTTATCAGGAGCACGTTAAGAAATTTGACGGTGACTACAGCAAGAATACACTGAAAGATGTTTACGACGGTAAGATCAGTCTTGAGCAGTTCGTATCTGGTTTAAGCCTCTATGAGTTGGCAAACCTGGTAAACGGACATTCCAGTGACAAGACCGTACAGGGCGTTGCAGGAGCAACCTGGAAAAACGATGAAAAAGGGTTTGTACCTGTAAACCTGTCTGACGGACCTGCAGGTCTTCGTATTACACAGCACTATAAACAGGATGATACCGACTATTATCAGTATGCAACTGCATGGCCGATCGGTACACTGCTGGCACAGACTTGGGATACCGGGCAGATCTACGCTTACGGCGAAGGCGTTGGCGAAGAAATGGAAGAATTTGGTATCGGTTCCTGGCTGGCACCTGGTATGAATATCCACAGAAACGCACTCTGCGGACGTAACTTTGAATATTATTCTGAAGATCCGGTAGTCGTAGGTGTGACCGGCACAGCAGCAACACTCGGCGTACAGAAGAGCAAAGGTGTTGGCGTTACCATCAAACACTACGCACTGAATTCTCAGGAAACAAGCAGAAACAAAGAGAATAATACCGTTTCTGAAAGAGCAATCCGTGAGATCTACCTCAAAGGTTTCGAAATGGTTGTAAAACAGGCACAGCCGATGGCGATTATGACCTCCTACAACCAGAATAACGGAAGACCGGCAGCGGATGACTATGATCTTTGTACCGCATTTGCAAGAGACGAATGGGGATTCAAAGGCATGATCATGACAGACTGGGGCGGCGGACAGTCTGTACCGATGTACGAAATGCACGCAGGCAACGACCTTGTTTGCCCGGGCAAAGGCTACTCTCAGATCATGAAAGGCTTTATCAATGAGCCGGCATGGACAAGCGATGGTTATGTAGAACTGGAAGAGAGAAGCATTCAGGATGTTGATGCAAGCGGAAATCCGATCACAGTTTCTAAGATGGTTCCGAACTTTGGCGGATACAAACTGGATCTGAACGGCAATCTGAAAATCTCCACAACCGTAGCAAAAGGCGTAGAACTGAACGAAAAAGTTGCAGAACTGAAAGAACAGGGTTATATCACATCTGTTACAACAAACAGCCGTGGTGTGACAACTGTTACTTATAAAGTGAGCATGGATGACGGCGTAGAATCTACACAGGTTATCTCTCTTGGTGACCTTCAGAAAGCAGCCATCAACATCTGTAACTTTATTATGAATTCCATCGAATTTGCAAACGCAAACGACCTGGAAGCAAAATCACTGAACGAACTGTATGCAGACGCACTGCAGACGATCACTTCCTATGAAAAAGATGACGTTGTTCCGTCCACAACATACTCCACGATCACCGAAGGTTATGACTGGGGTCCGGCAATCTCCAAGGTTGTTGTAAATGTCGGCAAAGCAATGAGCGGAAATATTGACGCATCTGCATTTGAAGTAAACGTAACAAGAAAAGCACTCAGCGGATTCCTTCTTGGACCATCCAGAGGAACACGTAACGTAACCGCAGCTTATGTATCCGATGCAAACGGAAACAAAGCAGCAACGGGCAATTACATTACTCTGGAACTGGAAGTAGGACCGGATCTGTCCATCGGATCTCCGTTCAACTACAACTTCTTCGGAAGCGGCCACAATGAGTATATAGACACTGCATATGAAGTAACCTTAAATAAAGAACTCAAAGCAGCAGACGGCAGCAGCGTAAATTTTGCAGCAAATAAATTTGCAGCAGACACCACACGGATCTGTGATGACTTTGATCTTGACGGTAAATTCAGCTACAACGATGAAAAATTTGGTCAGATCGCTCTGACATACGCTTCCTATACACCGGAAGCAGCTAAGAATGACGGCAAGAAAAATGCTCTGATCATCTGGCTGCATGGTGCAGGCGAAGGCGGAACAGATCCACGTGTAGCACTGGTAGGAAACAAAGTAGTCAACCTGGCAACCGATACTGTACAGCAGTACTTTGACGGCGGAGCATACGTTCTGGCAGCACAGTGCCCGACGATGTGGATGGATAATGGTTCCGGACAGTATACAAGCGATGGAACCTCCAAATACACAGCAGCTCTGATGGAACTGATCAAAGCTTATGTAAACAGCAACTCTGATATCGATGCAAGCCGCGTATACATCGGCGGATGCTCAAACGGCGGATTTATGACCATGAACATGATCGTACATTATCCGAAATACTTTGCAGCAGCATATCCGGTATGCGAAGCTTACACAAACGATGCACTGACAGACGAAATGGTAGAATCTATCAAAAATATGCCGATCTGGTTCACACATGCAAAGAATGACCCGACCGTAAGAATCGGAACCATTGACGAAGACGGCAATTTCGTATCCAACGGAAACTATTCACCGAAAGCATACGAGAGACTGACAGAAGCAGGCGGAAGCGATATTCACTTCTCACTGTTTGACGATGTACACGACACCACAGGTCTCTACAAGAGAGCAGACGGCACACCGTATCAGTACAACGGACACTGGTCATGGCTCTACACTCTGAACAACGAGTGCAAAGAAAACATCGACGGCGAAGAAGTAACCATCTGGCAGTGGATCTCCACAAAATCAAAAGCAAACAGAGGACTTGAAAAAGTCATCGCAAAAGTAAACGCACTGAACGCAGAAGACTACACAGCAGACAGCTGGGCAGCAGTACAGAGTGCACTGGCAGCAGCCAAAGCAGTAGCAGCAGATCAGAATGCAACACGCACACAGATCAACGCAGCAATGGAAGAGCTGGTAGCAGCATACTCCAAATTAGAGTATGGCGTACAGAAACTTCATCTGGAAGTTGCAGTAGAAGAAGCAGAAAAAATCCTGGCACATCCGGAAAATTATGAAGACATTGCAGCTCTGAAAGCAGCACTGGAAAGCGGAAAATCAGTTCTGGAAGATAAAGATGCAGATCAGACAGCAGTCGATGCGGCAGCAGAAGCAATTCTTGCAGAACTGAACAAAGTAGCGGACAGAGCAGATGTGAAATCTCTGATTAATCTGATTGAATCCGTAAAGAAACTTCTGGACGGCAATTACACAAGCGATTCCCTGAAAGACCTCAAAGCAGCGATCAAGAAAGCACAGGATGTTATAGCAAATCCGAACAGAACAGAAGCAGAGATCGGAACCGCATATGCAGATCTGATCGATGCAATCCTGAACCTGAAGATGAAAGCAAACAAAGCAGCACTGCAGGCAATCATTGAAAAAGCAAATGCAATCCTTGCAAATACAGATGCTTATGTAGCAGCTACCATCGACGGTCTGGATACCGCAGTAGCAGATGCACAGAACGTACTGAACAACGCAGACGCAGTTCAGGATGAAGTAGACGCAGCAGTTCGTGCACTGACACGCAAAGTGGCAGATGCAAGACTTCTGGGAGACGTAGACAACGATGGTGCAGTGACAACAGCTGACAGTGCAGCACTTCTGGCAGCAAGTGCAGAAATTACAAGCCTCGATGCAGATGCAGCAGCAGCCGCAGATGTAAACGGAGACGAGGTGGCGGATACAAACGACGCAGTTCTGATCCTTCAGTATGCAGCAGAAAAAGTTACATCCTTCTAAGCGGATGAAGAACCTGAAAAAATGAATTACAAAAAGAGATGCCACAGATCACAGATCCTGACATTTCGATAAAAACGGAGCGGTGTAGCATTAAGTTACACCGCTCCGATTGCGTTTCATGACTTTGATCAAATGTAAAATAGCTGAAATTTCATCTTCCGTCAGTCCGGAGAAATCAACTATAATGGTATCGTAATTTAAGACACTTCAATAGACATTTCTTAATGAATCTGATATACTGTAAACACTACAGAAAGAAGGATTATAGTGTGAAAGAAAGCAGAGGACAACCATAAATGGGCGCACTTGAGATGAGTATCAGAAAAAAGTAAAATGAATACATCAAGTGTTTCTGAAAAAAATGGGAACCGTGAAAAATAAGCAATAACAAGGAAAAAGGAGAGCGAAAGAAATGAAGAAAATCAAAAAAATCATGATGACGTTAACCATGGTGGCATTTATGTTTGGATTGGCAAATATTGGATCAGTGAAAGTACAGGCTGCCAGCCCGTCTATAGACAAGAGTGTAACTTATAATTTATACAAAGGTCAAGTGGGGTTTGGTAGTGTCTGGGTTCGTAATCCTGTTACAAATGCAAAAATAACAGGTTTAAAGAATTCGAATTCAAAAGTAATAGAAGTTACAGCAAGTGAAGACGCCAGCTATCCACATGTAGAAATAAAACTGGTCGGAGAAGGAACGACAAAGATTTCATTTCAGTATGCCGGAAAAACTCTGACGCAGAAAATTACGGTAAGGGAATACAAAAATCCGTGTAAGTTATTGAAAATTGGAAAGACGAATTACGCTAAATGTTTTAATAAATCAGGACATTACAACCATAATAAGCGAACAAAAAACGTTACCGGAAAGATAACCATAAAACCGAAAAAGGGATGGAAGTTAAAGAAAATAGAAGTATTCAATATATACGATGGTGTAAAAAAGGTAAAGAATAATTCAAAAGTAACGTTATCTATTAAAGGCACGGGAACAGGATTATATGCATATTTCAAAAATGCAAAAACAGGAGTTGTGCAGAGATTAGAGCTTGGATATGGACGTGGAGGCTTTAAAACTGGAGAAAATATTTATGATTAAGTAAATGTAGCAGAATGAAGTATGCAAAAAAGCAATCAAAACAAGAACTTTGTTTTGGTTGCTTTTTTTCACCAGGTATAGTTTTGGGGTACTAGACAGTGAAGAGATGGTGAAAAAATATACAAAATCAGCAGATCAGAAAGTTGTAGCCCTGATACAGAAATGGCTGGCAAACAGATACAGTGAGTTTCAAACAAAGAAAATACATATGGATTCCAGAAGAACTCTATCATAAACTGGAAAGAAAAGATAGCGTACGCTTGCTTAAGAATATCTTGGAAATGATGGCAAAGGGAAAATACGATATCTATCTTGTAGATGATTAGGAAATACATCTTCCGCAGGAGGTATATTTCAGCTCCCTGAATGAATCAGCAATGTACATTATTTATCCTGGAAAGGGACCGACTGGAAACTGGTATGAATAACACTTGGCTATGATCGGAGAGTACAACGACAGAGCGTACATAATGAATAAAATAAAAACAGTTGACAAAATAGCTTTTTCTCGGTAACGTGGAGAAAAGGCTATTTTTTCTCAACAACATTATTTATAGGAAGGACAGGTGAATCTATGAAAAAAGCGACCTCAAAGTTATTGTTATTTTTCTTTTGCATGAGTTTTCTGATGGTGATTCCTAAAAAAGTAAATGCAGCAGAAATCATTCCGGTCAATATCTCGGTAAAATATGGTCAGACAGAAGGCCGAAAGATCTTTGACATGATCAATGAGATGAGAACAGACAGCTTCGATGCATGGTGTTGGAATGAGGATAATGAAACAAAAACCAGATATGATAACCTGAACGAGCTTGCTTACGATTATGATCTGGAGAGAATTGCAACGAAGCGTGCAGCAGAACTTGCATTATTGTTCGATCATGGAAGACCAAACGGTGAAAGCTTTTTCAGTATTTATGAGGAAGAAGGTATCACTTATCGTGCAGCCGGAGAGAACATTGCAATGGGATATCGTACAGCAGAAGCAGTAAATGCGGCATGGCGTGAAGATGGCGAGCCGTATAACGGACAGGGACATCGAAGGAATATGCTGAATCCTAAGTTTAATTGTGTTGGAATTGGGCATGTTTACCTGGATGGCTGTCATTACTGGGTAGAAGAATTTGCATACAGAACTTCTGTTAATACCACGGAAACAACAGCAAATGACAGTGAGCAGACCATGAGCCTTTCGGTGCCGAAAAGCAAGGTTACGGGTCTTAAAGTAGCGTTTGACAAAACTTCCTATAGCCTTCGAACCGGAGAATCAACAGAAGTAAAGCTTACGGCTAAGCTTACTGTTTTTGGAAGCGATACGATCGTGACAGATCTGCCGGCTATTTCAGTAAATGATCCTTCCATTGCCACCTATAGCAATGGAAAAATTACAGGAGTAGCAGAAGGAAGCACGACATTGACGGCATCTTTGTACGGACTGACAGCAGCAGATATGCCAACGATAAATGTGTATAGGTGTGAACATCATTGGGATCAGGGAGAGATCATAACAGAAGCAACCTGCACAGAAGAAGGCGAAAAAACATTTACCTGCAGTATCTGCGGTGATGAAAAAACAGAAAAAGTAAGTGCAACAGGTCATCAGCATACGGAAATCCGCAATAAAAAAGAAGCTACCTGTAAGGAAACAGGCTACAGCGGAGATACCTGGTGCAAAGATTGTGGAAAGAAGATCTTATCCGGTCAGGCGATTGCAAAAACAGAGGATCATAGCTGGAATCAGGGAGAGATTACAAAAGAACCAACCTGTAAAGAGGAAGGTGAAAAAACATTTACCTGCAGTATCTGCGGCAATACAAAAACGGAAAAAGTGAGCACAACGGACCATCAGCATATGGAAATCCGCAATCAGAAGAATCCTACCTGCAAGGAAGCAGGATATAGTGGAGATACTTATTGTGCGGATTGCGGAGTGAAAATTTTCTCCGGTCAGACGATTGCAAAAACAAAGAACCATAACTGGGATGGAGGAGTGATCACAACAGAACCGACCTGTACAGAGCGAGGCGAAAAAACATTTACCTGCACGATCTGCGGAAATACAAATACAAAGAAGGTAAATGCAACAGGACACAGTTATGGAGCATATAAAGTTGTCAAAGAGCCGACAAATAAAAGAAAAGGACTGAAGAGCAAAACTTGCAGTGTATGCGGAAAAATAGTTTATGAGGCCATACCAAAGACAAATTTTTCGCCGACAGATTCTTCAGAGACAAATCCGGATCAGAATCCGCAGACAAGCCAGAAAACCACGCAAAAAATCAAACTGAACCGCAGAAAACTGACTTTGAAAAAAGGCAAAAGTTTCAGATTGAAAGTTACGTTAACTCCGGCAGACAGCCAGGATAAGATTACTTACAAGACTTCCAATAAGAAAATTGCGACAGTTAGCAAAAAAGGAAAGATCAAAGCAAAGAAAAAAGGCAAAGTAAAGATTACGGTGATTTCCGGCAAGAAGAAAGCAGTTTGCACTGTAAAAGTGAAATAGATGTAAAGGAAATGCTTATGAAAAACAGAAAGTTATATCAGACATTAGCTGTAACAGCAGGAGTGCTGCTTCTTTCAGGCTGTGGTGCTTCCCCTGTACAGGAAACGGGAATAACATCATCCGATCCACAGAAATCAACCACAATTTCTGAAGAAACAAAAGCATCGGAGAGTACAGAAAGTACAGAAAACACAAAAAGCACAGAAAGTAAAGCATCAGAATCCGAATCTTCGGCTGAGACAGCAGCAGAAACAGAATCTCAGTTGCAGCAATCTGAAATACAGACGCAGCAGACGGATCAGCAGATTTCACGAATCAATTATTATGATGCGGATGGCAAACTGATCTACTACGACAGTTATGCTTATTATGATAACGGTTTATTATGCAGCACTACGCTTCATTCTGTTGATTATTATGACAATGGAAACGGAGAACAGGATTCCTATACGGGCAATGAATATACGTTTCTGTATCTGTATGATGCGGATGGTAATATCAAAACAACGATGCCGGGTTCCCTGACAATTGCAGATAACTACAATGATGAGACGGGGGAATTTGTGCTGGATTATGATTATGATGAGGATGGAAATTCAACACCGCTTATCATTTATCCCAAAGAAGAAAGTATTGAGCAGGAGAAGTTTCATGTGGATCCGTCAAAGACAGAAAGGATCTACGGGGCTGCACCGATTCTTCCGACGCGGGCAGAGAATGGATGGACTTCTTCCTATTTAAATGAAATCTTTTCGCAGGATGCACCAACAGACATGACAGAAGTACGGTTTCTGGATATCAACGACGACGGGCAGCCGGAGCTCTGGCTGGATTATGGATATGGTTATGCAGGCGGAGAAGTATTTACAACGGATGGCAGCACGACGGACAAGGTTTACCTGTCACATGGAGCGGCCTATACAATCCCTGGCAGCAATCTGCTACATACAACCGGTGGACATATGGGTGGATATTATGACGAGATTTATAAGATTGAAAACGGAAAGTTCACTACAGTTGCCAAAGGCAGTTATGGAGAAACAGAAGATCAGCAAACGGATGAAAACGGTGAACTGATTTACCGTTATTACTGGAATGGTGAGGATGTGTCAGAAGAACAGTATGAGCAGAACCTGAAAGAACTTTTTGATCAGGATCAGGCTGAGGACATTTATCAGAATATCTATACATTTGAACAAAGCAAGGCACTGCTTCAGCAGATGATGTAAAGATTATGAGTGAAAACACGGATTGTACTTAAAAAAAAACAACAAAAACAGTAAAAAAGCTCTTGCATTTACAAGGGCTTTTTATTATAATAGCCAGTGTTGTGACATTGATAGCGTTGAAGCGTGAGGTTGCTGCGGACTCAAATCGCAGGTTTTCCGTGGAGCGAATGTCAAGTTATAAAACTGGCGACAAGTCACTGTACAATATAGAGAACGTCCGGGTAAGCCGGAAACACCGTGTGAGATTTGAGACACACACGGCATAGTGTACAGTCACCGCTTGTCGTACTGAAACAAAGTGCGAAAAGGAGGCGACTTTTTTATTATGGCAACAAGTCAAGTAATGAGAATCACATTAAAAGCATATGACCATCAGCTGGTTGATGCATCTGCAAAAAAAATCATCGAAACTGTAAAAAAGAACGGATCTAGGGTGAGCGGACCGGTGCCACTGCCAACAAAGAAAGAAGTAGTGACAATTCTGAGAGCCGTACACAAATACAAAGATTCCAGAGAACAGTTTGAGCAGAGAACTCATAAAAGACTGATTGATATCGTAGCACCGACTCAGAAAACAGTTGATGCACTCTCCAGACTGGAAATGCCGGCTGGTGTTTACATCGATATCAAAATGAAAAACAAATAATGAATTTGTTCCGTAAATTATCCTAAAGGGTTGATATAGAAGTAACGCAAGTTCCACTTATATCGATTGTTTGACTAGGATGATTGCACAACACAGTGTAATCCGCTGTAGAAAAACAGGAGGTAAATCAATGAAGAAAGCGATTTTAGCAACAAAAGTCGGAATGACTCAAATCTTCAATGAAGACGGAGTGCTTACTCCGGTAACCGTTCTGCAGGCAGGTCCTTGTGTAGTAACACAGATCAAAACAGTAGAAAACGACGGTTACAGTGCAGTACAGGTTGGTTTTGGCGACAAGAGAGAAAGTCTTGTAAACAAACCAATGAAAGGTCAGTTCAGCAAAGCTGGTGTATCCTGCAAGAGATTCGTAAGAGAGTTCAAATTTGAGAATGCTGAGGATTACAAAGTAGCAGACGAGATCAAAGCTGACATCTTTGCAGCTGGTGATAAGATTGATGCTACTGCAATTTCCAAAGGTAAGGGATTCCAGGGTGCGATCAAGAGACATGGTCAGCACAGAGGACCGATGGCTCATGGTTCTAAATTCCATCGTCATCAGGGTTCAAACGGTGCCTGCTCCGATCCGAGCCGTGTATTCAAAGGAAAAGGAATGCCTGGACAGATGGGAAATAAGAGAATCACCATCCAGAACCTGGAAATCGTAAAAGTTGACGTTGAGAACAATCTTCTCTTGGTTAAAGGTGCAGTACCAGGACCTAAAAAATCTTTAGTGACAATTAAAGAGACTGTAAAATCTGGTAAGTAAGCATTTTCGAAAGGAGGAACACACAGATGGCAAACGTATCTGTTTTTAATATGGAAGGCAATGAAGTTGGCACTATGGAGCTCAACGATGCCATTTTCGGTGCGAAAGTAAATGAGCACCTTGTGCATCTGGCAGTTGTAAGTCAGCTTGCAAACAAACGTCAGGGTACACAGAAAGCAAAAACCCGTTCTGAAGTATCCGGTGGCGGAAGAAAACCTTGGAGACAGAAAGGAACCGGTCATGCAAGACAGGGTTCAACAA
>OGHK01002678.1_pt1 | contig 11880 bp, 8 predicted proteins | sample 1571411 | NCBI WGS metagenome assembly OGHK01 (sample SAMEA2582043, study PRJEB24529) | metagenome | biome: Human gut stool | place: China | collected 2011 | reverse complement strand
TATATTGTTTATTCAAGTATAACAAGAAAAACAATTTTCTATTTGAATAATTTAGAAAGTTTTGAGTTAAAGAAAAACTTTTCTGAGGTTGAAGAAAAATTAAAAAAATTTTCTTTTTTTTGTAAAGTAGATAGAGGAACTTTGGTAAATTTAGAATCTATAAAAATATTAGATTTTAAAGAAGAGTGTATTGTATTTAAAAATCAACAAATATTATATCTAAGTAAAGTAAAATTAAAAAAAATAGAAAATAGATGGAAAAAAATAAAAAAAGAAAATAATATAGAGTTATAAAATAAATGTATTTTTTTTATAAAATTGATGTCTAAATAGTGAAAAAGATATGTTGTATTTTTATCTAACTAGTGTAGCAATAGACTTTTAAGATAATATTAATGTTATAATTGGAGTGTTTAAGAGCAAAAATGTTCTAAAACACTTTTTTTTATGGGAGGAGTTAAGTTGAAAATTTTATTATTTATATTGTTGAGTTTCTATTCTTTTGCTTTTGAATTTAGTCCTATGGGATTTGATAAAAGACTAGATACAGGAGAAGGATATGGAGAGTTTCAATATACAAATTCAACTTTAGATGTTCAAAGATATAAAATATCAATTTTGGACAATGGAAAAGATAATAACATTTCACAATATGTCAGTGTTTATCCTAAAATTTTAACAGTGAAGCCTAAAAGTGTTGGGGTTATAAAGGTTTATGTACAAACTCCTCCTACTTTAAAAAAGGGATTGTATGGTTTTATTCTTAGAAGCGAGGGAGTACCTGTTCCATTTTTACAAAAAAGAGAGAGTGGGAAACTTACTCCAGCAGTTTCCATGAAAACAGCAGTTAATTTAGAAATGCAAGCATATGTAGGAGAAGTAGGAAATGAGTTTGAAATTAGTAATGAAAAAATAATTACCAAAGAGACAAAAGATGGAAAAAATAAAAAATATTATACAGCTAAGCTAAAAAATAAAAACGGTAGAGGCTATGAATTAGGAGTATGTTTTTTAGATTCTGTAGGAAGTATAATCTCTGTAATTCCAAAGGGAAGATTAGGAAATAATGGAGAACTTACTCTTGAAGAGGAGATTCCTAAATTAGCTGAATATATATCTTTTTACGATTATAACAATCAAGTATTCGTTTGCCAGAAAATAAGGATTATAATGTAAAGTTATAATAAATAAATTAAAAATCAAGGAGGAAGTAAAAAAATGAAAAAAATGTTATTGGGGATAAGTATTCTATCAACACTAGCTTTTGGAGCAAGTAATCCAGGTGATAGTATATCACAAGCAACATCAGGAACAGCAGCAGTTGGAGTACCTATGGAGGTAAGAGTAGAAATTTTACCAGCATCAGACAAATTAGTATTAGTGGATGAGAATAATAAGTTAATTGATAAACTTATATTTGACCATGGAAGATTAGTAAAAGGAGCTGCAGTAACTGATTCAATAGTTGAAAAAACAGTTAAGTTAAAAAAATCTAATGGACAAGCTATTGGAGATTATTATGTAACTTTTAAAGCTAAAAATTCTTCAGGAGCATCGGTCAATATGGCTACACCTTTGAAACTACAAGCTCATGGGGTAACTAATGGTGGAGAAATAGAATCTAAACTTAAGTATAGAGAAAATAAGATAGATTTAGCTGGGACAGAAACTGAAGTAGAAACTAAAATACAATCTATAATAGAGGCAACAAATTTAAATGGAGCAGATGTGGGATTATATATAGGTTCAGGAACATTTGAAGCAGAAGTAACAAATAGTTAGTATTTTTTTAGGGAGAGTATTACTCTCCCTGATTTTGTAATAATAAGGAGAAAGAGATGTTTAGAATTTTAATTTTTTTATTTTTATCAATAAAAATATGGGCATATGTTAATATTACTCCATTAACTTTTGATAAAAGAATAGATGGAGAGGGGGGATATAAGGAATACACACTTTCAAACTCAAGTAAAAATAATACTAAATATAGAATATATGTTGAAAAAAATAATGAGAAATATGATATGAGTGATTGGGTGGAATTTTTTCCTAAAACACTTATATTAAAGCCAGGAGAGAGTAAAAAAATTAAAGTCCTAATAACAGCTCCTAATGATAGTAGAGAAGGGGAATATACAACTAATCTATGTATCAAAGAAGTTGAAGTTCCTTTGAAAAATAAGGAGTTAAATATTTTAACTAATTTAAAAATAGAGTTAGCTGGTTATGTGGGAGATTTAAAACCAAAGATTGAGATAACAAATATTTATAGGGAAGATAAGAATTTGAAAATATCTTTTAAAAATACTGGAGAGATAAGGCAATACTTTGAAATATATTGTTTAGATTCCAAAGAAAAAGAGTTAGTTTATTTAGATAGAGTTAGACTTTTTTCTAAAGAAGAGAAAGAAGTTAAGCTTTTAGTTGAAAAAATAAAAGGAAAGCTTATTATATTAGACCAAGAGGGGAATAATGTTTTAGAAAAGAAAATAAGGAGATTTAAATGAAAAAAATAGATAAGTTTTTATTTATTTTTCTTTTTTGTTTAAACTATATATTTTGTTATTCAAGTGATATTAACTATGAGGATTTAGAAGAGTTATTGAGAAATAATATTATCTCACAAGAAGACTATAATATTTTAATGGGAGAAAATAATCAAGAAACAACCGAAGGAATCTATGAACTTAAAATAAATGGAGAGAGTAAAGCAAAGATTTGTAAAGTTTTTGTAAAAAATGGGAAATTATATTTTCCATTAAAGAGTTTTTTTGAAAATATAAATTTTCAAAATTATAGTTTTTCAGATGAGAATGAATTAAAAATATACTTGGGAGAAAATTTAAAGGAGATTATATTAACAAAAGAGGAATTAAAAGTTGATAAAGAGAGAACTAAAAAAATAGAAAAAGATGATATTATCTCTAAAGATGGGGAGTTATATTTAGCTGAAGATTTATTTAAAGAGATATTTTTAAGTAATTTAAGAATTGATAATAATAATTATATTGTAGGTATGTATTTAAATTTTCCAACTCCTGAAGAGATAAAAATAAGAACAGACAGAACTAAGGAAAAATTAGAGGAAGATAAAAATAAGAAAACTTTACAATATACAAATACACCTGAATTATTTGAGTTGGGATATTTGAGAACACAATTTTTGCAAACTTATGAAGTTTCTAAAGATGATGATACTAAAAAGAAAGATTGGGAAGGAAATTTAGAATATCAAGGAGCTTTTTTATATGGACAATTGACAGCAAATTATGATTTAAAAGAAAAGAAGTTTCAAGATATAACTTTAAAATATAATGAGATTTGGGAAAAACATACTTTAGAAGTAGGAAATTATAGTGTAGGTAGTGAAAAAGCAAGAGAGTGGGGAGTAAATTTTAAAAAAGATAAAGGGTATATTATTACATCAGATAAAACATATATTATAAGAGAAAATGTTCCAATAGGAAGTAGGGTAGAATTACTATATTTAGGATTTGCTATTGATGTACAAGATGAAAAAAATGGAAGTGTAGAATTTAAAAATTCAGAAATAAAGAGTAATAGAGAATACACATTAAAAATTTACGAACCTTCAGGGAATATTATTCTAAAGAAGATAAGTACAACTAGTGATTATAATCAACAAAATAAGGGGCAGTTTGAATATAATATAAATCTAAGAGAAGATGATGAGAGTAAAAAAATTAGAGCAAATTCAAAAATTTATTATGGATTGACTGACAATTTAACTTTTGGATTAGGATATGATAAAGAGATAGAAAATTTAAATACTAGATATGAATATATTGAGAATGGTAGTTTAGAAGCTATTTATAATGATACTTTTTTTAGCTATCCATATGTTTTAAGCTATGAGGATAAAAGGGTATTTACAAAAATATATGATAAGGATAGAAAGAAAAATACTAAAGACAAAAACAGTAAACACTTTAAAGGACAGATAGATATAAATAAATTAAGATTAAAATTTGAAAATGACTTTAAAGAAAAATATTATGAAGAAAAGAGAGATGAAAATTATACAGTAGAGTATAGACCTTTTAAATCATTAGAATTAGGATATGAATATGATAAAACATATTATTATGATGGTTCTGAAAAAAATAATTCTAAATATAAAGTAGGTTACTCGAAAAGTTTTAAATCTCTGTTGTGGACTGCTGAATATGAAAAATATATAAATGATAAATCTGAATATAATCTAAATGTTTATTACAATGGATTTAGAAATCACTCTGTAAGATTGGAAAATAGCTGGACAAATGATGGAAAAGATTATGAAGTAGGACTAACTTTATTTTCAAATACTAATAAGACATTTGATTATACTTTTGAGGCTAGGTACTCTGAAAAAACAAAAGAGGCTTTTACTTTTAGGTTTAATATGAAACTTAATGATTGGTTTACTTATGAAGGAAATTTTGATAAATTAGGAAATCAAAAACATAAAGTAGGGGTAGATAAAATATTTGATTTAAAACATCCTTTAGAAAAGGTAGAGACACTAGATAGTTGTAGAGTAAAAATTATTACATTTATAGATTTGAATGATAATAATATCTGTGATGAAGATGAGCCAAGAATAGATAATGTTAAAGTAAAAGTTGGGGGGAAAGAAGTTTTAACAGATAAAAGAGGAGAAGGTATGTTATACGGGATACCAAATCATATTGTGTATGACTTAAATCCTACTATAAGGAAACCATCATTTGTTTTAGGAAATAATAAAATAAAAATAAGAGGAACAACTTCATCTACACTAGTAGCATATATTCCAGTAAAGCCTTTATTAACTCTAACAGGAATAGTCAATGTTGATAGTAGTTTAAATAAAACTTTAAATGAAAAAATAGCTATGTTTGGAGAAATTTTAATAAAGGTAAAGGATATTTCAGGAAAAGTTTTAGATATGGCTATTCCTGATGAAACAGGAATTTTTGAAATAAGTGGATTACTTTCAAAAAAATATTATTTAGAAATTATTTATACTGGAATAGATAAAAACTTTGAAAAATATGAAGAGATAATACAGTTGAGTTATTTTGATAAGACAGATGGAAATATGTTTGTTGTTAATTTATTAGAAAATGCAATAAGCTTAAATAAAAAAGGAGAATATGAAGTTGAGTAGGAGAGTTATTTTAATTATCATTATTTTTTTTAATTTTATTTTCAGTTTTTCTGAAGATAAAATAGAAGTATATCCACCATATTTAGAATTAGAAGACGGAATGAAAATTCCTCAACTTCCAACTGATGATTTAACAGAAGTTGACTTACAAGGAAATATTATAGGAAAGAGAGTATTAGAGAAAAATACCACAGTATATTTAGAGAGTAGAGTAAATGTTTTTGTTCCATTAGAGATTATATCTGATATTGATATAGAAGCAATTATCTTAGATAATCAAAAATTAGAAATACCTTTTGAAGTGGAGTTTAATAAGGTTCCAGAGAAGAAAGATTATTATAAATTATGCTATAGTGAGACTGAAATAGATATAGATCAAGATGGAAAAACAGATACGTTTATCTACTCCTCTCCATTTATCAATACAAAGATAAAAACAGATAATATTTTATATATAGATGGAGAAAATATTTCAAAGGAAGGTACTTTTAAGAAAAAAGTATATATGACAATAGAGATAAAGGAGTAAAGATGAGGAAAATAGGGATTACTTTATTATTTATGTTAAACTCTCTAATAGCTCTTTCAGAAATTGGAATAAAGATTTTTGAACCAATTAGATTTAAAGAGGTAATAACAAATACTATAAGTAGTGAAGAAGTTATAGGAGAAGGAGTATTAGAGATAGCTACAGATAATTTAAAAGAGGATAAAGGGAAAAAATTAAAATTTTATTTTCCTAAAAAAGGATTGATAACTAATAGAAAAAAGTGGGTAAAAATAAAAGAGTATAGATTAGAAACAAAAAATAATGATTTTATAGTAACAAAAGAAGTTGAGTATGTGAGGATATATGCAGTTTTAAATAAAAGAGATATTGATAATGGAGAAGAAGCAGAAATAATAGAGGGAGAGTATATAGGGTATGTTCCTATTATTGTTTCACAGTATGGAAGGCTTATAAATTAAAGGGGAAAAATGAAGAAGTTAATTTTAATATTTTATGTAATTATTAGTTTTAAAACTTTAAGTGTAGAAAATTTAAGATTTGAAGTAGAAAAGATAGATGAAAATTTAGTTTTGGTTAATATTGTTGGTGTGGAGAAAAAAGAGATAAAAAATGATTTTGAAGAGTACCCTTATCATAAAGTAAGAAAAGGAGAATACTTAAATAAAATAGCTAAAGATTATCAAAAAAGACCAGCAAAATTAGTACAGATAAATGAGTTAAAAAATCCTAATTTAATTTATCCAAAACAAAAAATCTATTTAGAAAAAAAGAAGAGTATAGATATTGAAAAAATTCCAAAATATCATATAGTTCAAAGAGGAGAAAATATTATTTCAATAGCTTTAGAATATGAAATAGATTGGAAACAAATATTGAGATTAAATAGTTTAGAAAGTGTAACCGATATATATCCTGGTCAAAAGATAGTATTAAAGTAAGTTTGGGAGAGAATAATGATTAAATATTTAAAAAGAAGAATAAAGCTTTTATTATATTTTATGATTTTTTTTATAAATATATTGGCGGTAGAAAGGGAGATACCACATAGTATTGTTACTGAAAATCCTAAAAAAGATGTTACTACCATAGAGACTTTAAAAAAATATAAAGATAAAGCTGAACTTAATATAACAGTAACAAAATTAAAAACAGAAGAGATTCCAGTTGAAGTAGATAAAAACAGAAAGAAACTACTTTTAACTTTAAAGGGAATAGAGGGGAAAAATATTTATCCAGTTGAAAATATAGAGGATATTCCCAATCCTAATACTAGCTTAGGCAGAAGAAATATAAATAGAATGAGAGTTAATAATAATCTAAGAACTACAAGATATGATATAACAACTGGAGAGAAGAGAACAAAGTTAGAGATAGACTATAAAGAGTTACCTAAAAATACATATTTGGCAGTTACAGATAAAAATTTTAATTTAGAGAAAATATATAGAGCGAATTATAGAGAGTATTCTGCACCTAGAGGAAATAGTGTTTCGGTTAAGATATGGTTGTTTGGAGAAGAGATGGGAAGCTTAACAAATCTTATTTTAAATCCAAGTAACAAGACTACAGGAAACTTTGAGTTTAGAAATAATGGAGAATATAGCTATCCTGAAAGTGCAACTGAATACCAGGGATTATATAGTGTTTTTGATATGCAGGGACAACCAGAATTATTTGACTTTGAGGATAGTGATTATATAGAATTAGAAAATATTGGGGGAGCAGGAAGTACTTCGATTTCAAATATTCAAAATAAAAAAGGGAGTTTTTATAAATATAGAAATGAGTATGCTGAATGTGATATACCAGGATATAATTTGAAAGCAAGAGTTTGGAGTGATACCCCTAAATTAGAGTTTACATTGAGAAAGAGTGGAACCACTGATGGATATGTAAAATTTAAGATTCTGCACAAAGCTTCTGATGGAACAATACGTCAAGAAATAACAGTAGAGATGTTTATAAATAATAAAAAGTTTATTGAATATTTTCCTAAATTATATGCCGAAGCTACTCCAAAATATTTTGGTTCAGTAGGCTATGGTATAGCTGTAAGTAATACTGAAAAAATAAATGTTATAAATTTTATAACTGATTCTTTGAGTGTAATGAAATATGATTTTTGTGATGTAACACAAATTTGGGCAGAAGATAGCGATAGGATTAAAATTCATGAGGATAGTGAATTAAATATAACTGAAACAATAACAGGATTAAATAATATAAGTAATAAAAAAATTTCTGGATACATAACTAATTTTCAAACATCTCTTCCAAGTGAATGGATAAATCCAACTTATAGCACTACTCAATATTTCAATTTCCCTAAATATTACTTTGAATATGGTAATCAGAAAAGGAGAATAGATTTTTCAGTTTCCTTTGGAGTTACAAATAATTTTCAAAAATTTATAGAGGTAATCGAGGGGGTAATTAATGGTTTTCCTTTTATAAGTTCTTCTAGTGTTTCAGATAAATATTTAATATCTAATCAAAAAAATGGACAAGATATTATTACTTATTTTAATGGAATAGCAACTAAATTTATGGTAGCAAAAAGAAGAAATAAGCCTTTTTACTATAAAATAAATGGTAATACCGTAAATGTGGATATTACTAATCCTCCTAAAGTTTCAAATGTAAAATTTAGAACTCAGTATGTGGAAACTGGGCCAACAGGCTTTGATTATTACTATTTATATGTAGATAAATTAAAATTAAAAAAAAGTGATAGAGAGATAAAATTAGTAGGAGTAGATGGTATATATGAATATGAAAATAGGATAGTAATTCCTAAATTTAGTGTGGATTCATTAATTGATAACTCTATATCATCCATAAATAAAAATATTATAAAATACGTTGATGTAAGTAATAAGTTTTTGGATTCATCAAAAGATTATTTTATTAATTTAGGAACAGTTTATTTTAAATCCTATGATGATATTGGGATACTAAAGAGTAATGCAAGTAAATCTCCTGAAGTAAAACTGCCTAGTACAGCATACTTAGAAGATACTAATGGAAATAAAATAAATGTAAGCCTTTCTTTTCAGCGAAGTAATATAGAAACTGCATTGGAGATGAGAAATTATTATACTTCAATCAAGGCAGGAGGAAATGGTTCTACTATTTACCTTATCTTATCAAAAGATGAATATCATAAATTATTAAGAAATGGTGGAGGGAAGACCTATACATTAAAAGGAGGAAATATTAAAATTAATATTAATTTAGATACTTGCCCTTTTGGAGAAGGAGGAGGTGATGGAGTATTAAATTCTACTCTAATTTCTGAAATTAAGATAATAACAAATAAAGTAGAACCTTCTATTTCAAAAATTACTTTTAAAGAAAATACGCCGTTATTAAAAAGTGAATTTTTTAGTATTTTAAACCAGGATATAACTTATTTAAATCCCAATAAAGATGGATATAATTATAATCAAACTATTGATTTATCTGGAGAAATTGCACAATATAATTATACTACAAGAAAACATAACTATGAAATTTTAGATAATGATGGAAGGATAATAAAAGGATTTATTACTTCTAATGGAAGTGGAGGATATTGGGAAAATTTAGATATAGGTGATGGAAATAAAGTAACTATTTCTCAAGGAAAAGATACAAAAACTTATATGGCTTTAAATAAATGGAATTATAGGGCAAGTTCTGGAGAAATATCAATAAAACACTATATAGAAAGTTATCCAGAAACAAACCAATATTTTAAATTTAATTTTGAATTGCCAGATTTTGATCCATATACTTATTATGACGAAAATACAGATACAATAGGGAAACTAGCAAGTGTAAGTATTAATTTATCCAATGGAAATTCTGTCAATGGAAAAAAACAGGTAAAATTAGGCAAAGTAAGAACTAAAAACTATGATATTGAGATAACTAAAGATGAAAATGATTCACAAGGATTAAGAATAGAAAATCAATCTTTAGAGGTAGATATTTTAGAGGAGGGAACACTTACTCCAACAAGTTATAAAGCAAAAATTATTATGAAAACTAGTAGTGGAGAGATATCAAGTATTGTAGGAAAAGCTCAAGAAGCTGATATATATGTAGAGGTTCCTGATAATTTACCAAGTAATAAAAATTATATTATTCAATCTTCTCATAAGGAAGGAAATATATTTGATGATAATAATTATCTGCTTAGAATTGGAAGAACAGGATTTTTCAAAGAGTTGATAAAAGAGATAAAAATAGTAAGTCAACAAATAGAAGGACAAGCAACTATCAATGTAACCTCTGATTATACATTGGGTGAGAAGATAATTTTTAAAACTGCAAGTAATCCTTTTAATGAAGGATTGAGTTTAGAAAATAGTGTAACTGGTATTAGTTTAGAAGAGATTACTGGGCATGGAATGTTAAAAATTCAATCTGGAGATAAAGCACAAGTTCAAATTGCTTCATCTAGAACTAATAGAGAAACAGCTTTTTATTCTAATGATAATAGTTTTGTAGAGGTTGCTTTTCCAAATGGAAATAAGATGAAAATAGGATTTGATAAGAATGAGAATAATAAATTAAAACTTTCATTTACTAAAATTATGTTGGGAAATTCAAAAGAATCTAGATTTAGATTAGTTATTAAAGGAGCAGATGATACAATAAAAGCTGTGTATAAATTTAAAGTAAAATTTCCAGAGAGTTTTCTTAGGATAGATAAAGTTGAAAATATGGATTTTGGACAAGGAATAGTGGGGTTAAATGGTTATAAGGCAAAGGGAACAGTATTTATAAGTACAGCAAAGTCAATTTCAAGTACCAATTTGAACATAGTGCTTGATACTAAAGAAGTTTCTTTAATAAAGGAGAATAGTGCTAGCTTACCTGAGTTAAAGGCAAAAATAGAAGAGGAAAAATTAGAGGAAATAACTGAAAGCACACTAGAAAATAATTATAAATATATACTAGGTGGGGAATTAGATATCCCTAAAGATACAAATCTAGGTATATACAAAGGTACAGTACAAGTAACAGTATCTATAAGGGAGTAAAAATGAAAAAATATATATATATTATTTTTATTATAATAATAGCGATATTTTATTTAAAGACTTATTATGCAAAGCAATTTATAGAGTGTGATTATGATAGTCAATATAATATCGTAGCATTATCAAATGATTTTTTTAAAATTGAATATAATGGGAAGTTTGGAGTAATGTCAAATAGAGGAAAAATTCTAATAGCTCCTCTTTTTGACAATCTTATCCTCGAAAATAATTCTGATAATGTAATTGTTGAAAAAAATAGAAAACTCGGTCTAATTAATAGTAGAAATGAAATAATATTAGAATTTGAATATGATGTTTTAACTAAATTAAATAACAATTATTATAAAGGGATAAAAGATAAAGAAATATTTTTAATTAATATAGGTAATAAAAAAATAGCATCGTATGGAAAAAATAAAGATATAAAATTTTACAATAATAAATTTTTTATTATTGAAAATGAAAAGATAGATGTTTATAATGAGGAATTAAATTTATTAACAACATATGAAGGAAAGAATATTTTTAAAATAAATGATAAAGTTCTCTTATTACAGAAGGATAAAGAGTGTTTTTTAATCTATGATAAACTTATTTTATACCATGAAGATATAGAACAAATTTTTGAGGAATATATGGTAGTAAATTATGGAAATACTAAACAATTAAAAAAAATAGGGGAAAGTAATCCTTTATTACAAGGATATTCATCAATTTTTATAAATACTATTAATAGTATTATTGTAGAAAAAAATAATAATTTTGGTGTTATTAATTTAGATGGAGAAATAGTTATTCCTTTGAATTATACAAGAATTACACCTTTTTATCAAGGATATTATGGTGTAGAGGAAAAAAGTTCTTTTTATAAAAAGGATAATAATGGGAACTTAATTTTAGAAGATGAATATAAATGTGGATTAATAGATAAAAAAGGTAAAGAAGTTATTGAAGCAAATTATGAAGCAATAATAAATTTTAATAAGTATTTTGCTATTTTATTGGATAAGAATAGTATTAAGGTAATAGAATTAGAAGATAAAAAAGAGATATTATCAACTAATATTGGAGAGATTGATATTTTTGATAATGATAAAATAATTTTTAAAGAAAATGATAAAATTCTTTTATATGATAAAAAAGGAGAAATTATATTAACTATTAGTTGATAATATCTCTTTTTTATC